>Ga0316208_1000690_pt1 | contig 37680 bp, 29 predicted proteins | sample 3monopyrite_MG_FD_204944 | JGI IMG/M metagenome (GOLD analysis project Ga0316208, IMG submission 204944) | Microbial mat bacterial communities from mineral coupon in-situ incubated in ocean water Damariscotta River, Maine, United States -... | ecosystem: Environmental > Aquatic > Marine >...
AACATTCCACCTTTCGCAACACTCATATTTACTGTGGAACTAATTTCTGTCGATAGCTAAAGGGCGATAATTAAAGCAGGCAGAGGACACCGTAACAGCTGTCCAAAACTTCTTTAAAGAAAAAATATAGGGCCACATCCAAAAGGGCTAGTGCACCAAGGACGGGCAAAAATATATATTTTACGGCCACACTCAAGGCCCCCAATGTTAATCGGGGTGGTGCAATGCACCATCCCATTATAGTCTCTGGTTTTTTACGGCTCTTAAACATGGGCTGACTTTAACAAGCGTGGGACACTTTGCAAATGGCGACTTGTCAGCTTTCCTTAAAAATAGGCCTGTTAAACCCTGCCGAATGGATAGATGCGTGTCCTGATTTGCCCTTACCGCTTCAGCAACACCCTACCTATGGACGTGCTTTAGAAAGCTATGGTGCCACTGCGGAACAGGTTACTATTTCTGATAACCACCATGTTATTGGTCGCGCTTTATTGATCCAGCGAAAATTCTTTGGCGCAATTCGGTTTACGACCTTGTTTAGGGGACCAATTTGGTGCAGAGAAAACCTTCCTGATAAAACAAAAATAGAAGCCCTAAAACTCCTTCAAAACCACTTCTCACCCCTGCGGTGGAATTTCCTGTGTACTATGCCTGAAATGCCAGACACCCTGCATAACCGCACTCTATTAAAACATATAAAAGCACGGCGGGTTATGTCAGGCTTTTCAACTGTTTGGGTAGATCTGCGGCCTTCAAAGGAAGACCTGCGTGCAGCACTCAAAGGGAAATGGCGCAACCAACTTACGAAAGCAGAAAAATCAAATTTAGCCATCAGCGTGGGGGGCCGCAAAGAACACCAATATAATTGGCTTCTCGAAAAAGAAGCAGCCCAACGCAGCAAGCGGCGCTATCAGGCAACACCGCTTGGTCTCGTTCCTACCTTTATTAAAGCTTCCACCCCTAAAAGTGCTAGTGGATTATTGTCTCTTACGGCCTTGAGTGGCCGGGAAAAAGTCGCTGGAGCTCTGTTTCTTCTTCATGGGAATAGTGCAACTTACCATATTGGCTGGGCAAACGATACAGCCCGCACCCTAAACGCTCAAAATCGTATTTTATGGGAAGGTATGCTTGCACTAAAACAAAAAGGCATTCACTTTCTGGACTTAGGCGGCCTCAATACCACAGACCTAGCTGGCATTGCCCGTTTCAAGCTCGGCATGGGGGCTGAACCTCTAACCCTCGTTGGGGCTTATATCTAGACAAGCACCCCTAATGCTATAGCAGGCCTATTTTCTTACAAAATTATCTGTGAAGGCTCTCTTGAAAAATTGATGAGATCTTGAAGAATTGGGCTGGATTTAATATATGTGATAATATAACTATACGGAAATATTAAACCATATATAGAAAATGTAAGGTAAACCTACTGGACTACGCGCTCATATTATCTGTGCTGCTCTTATTAGCGGCCCCTATACTTGCAAAAACAGTAAGCCGTGCCCCTGCCCTTAAGGGGGCGTTGGATGGGTTTGTGCTGGTAACTGTTATCGCGCTGATTACAACAACTTTACTGCCTGAGGCCCTTAGTTATGGTGGCCTCATTGGCCTGTTGATTGCTGCCATCGGCTTTATGTTACCATGGGTAGCCGAAGTCGCCTTTCACCGGGCAGAAGAAATCACACACCGCGTTATCATGCTGGTTGCTGCTCTCGCCTTGATTGTTCATGCAGCAAGCGATGGGGCCATCCTTGCTTTTGCCAAAGATGCTGAAAGCGGTGGCTTTATAACAACCGGTGTTTTACTGCACCGTATTGGTGTTGCCATAGCTGTGTGGTGGCTCCTGCGGCCTGTCCTCACTACAGCGGGCGGGCTTATTGTTCTATCCGCGCTGGGGGTTATGACTGTTGTGGGCTACTTAATAGTGATTTTTGCAGGGGAATGGTATAATATTCCTTTAATTGGGTACTGGCAGGCCTTTGCTGCAGGGTCCCTTTTTCATGTTGTTATGCATCCTCTTGAGGACCATAACACGGCTCCTACAGCAAAAAATATGGTTGCACACAGAGTCGGCACAGCTTTTGGGGTGTTGTTTGTCGTTGCCTTAATAAGTGCTCATTACTGGCAACACACGCCTGAAGTTCTACCTATTATTGAGCATGGCATTCATCATGATCTGGATACAATTGCAGGCGTTGGGCGATTGATGGCACCTTTATTGTTATTAATTTTTGCAGCCGCTGCCGCATATGGCCGCCTCAGGGACGGTAAAATAACCTCGGCATACAAAAGTCTGCAATATGTAACTCCTTGGACTCTGTTTTTATGGCTTATGGGCGCCGTTATCTCTGTCCTGTATCCTGGCCTTATTCCTATACCTGTTAAAGGAAACCTATTGCTTGCCTTTTGGCTTATCATTACGGCTGGGGTCCTTATACACACAGGAGCACGCGCATTCTTTTCAGTACTCATGCCGAAGTTTGCCACTCATAAACATAGTCATAGCCACCATTAAACATTGTTTTGCTTGCACCTGATGCATGAAGGCGTTAGCCATGCGGCATAGAGTGTGAAGGGCAATACCCTTTTGCACCTGGGTAGGAGAAGTGATGCGCTTTTCAGGTAAAAATATAATTGTTACAGGGGGCACTTCTGGTTTTGGCGAATCTATTGTCAAAGCCTTTGTAGCCGAAGGGGCGCATGTATATTTTTGCGGGCTCTTGGACAATGAAGGCCACCGCGTTGAACAGGAAACGGCTCCCTTTGCAGGCACAGGTCTATATCACCACGCAGATGTACGTATTGAGAGCAGTGTGGAGGCCTTTATTAACTACGCCATCCAGCGAGCGGGTAAAATTGACATTGCTGTGAATAATGCGGGCATTAGCCACACCGCTGCACGTTTCGCCGACCAAAACCCAGCAATGGTTGAAAATGTTTTCCAAACCAATGTGATGGGTATTTGGTACGCAATGCGGCATGAAATTCCGCATATGGTAGCGCATGGAGGCGGCGCCATTATTAATACCGCGTCTATTTTATCAAAATCTGGGGCTGAATGGATGGCCGCTTACGGGACAAGCAAGCATGCCGTAGTAGGCCTCACTAAAAGTGCCGCGCTTGATTACGTAGGTGACAACATTCGAATCAATGCAGTCTCGCCCGGCCCTATGTTGACCCCTATGTTTGAACGTGCTCTTGCTGATATTGGGGGAGACATGAGCAAGTTTGCTGGGGGGCTGCCCAAGGGTGGCCCTGCAAACCCCGGAGATGTGGCAAAAACAGTGCTTTACCTTGCAAGTAACGAAGCCGGTTATACAACTGGGACAAATGTTATTGTCGATGGTGGTACATCAAGTGGTTAAAGCCATCCAAAATAAACCCGTCAGTAAAAAGCCACAGTTGCCCTTGACTATCCCTAGCCTATCAACCAGATACATTTAGCATCAGAATCAGGAGCCCCTTTATGAATCTCGTTAGTGACTGGTTTAAAAAAACCTTCTCCGATACGCAGGTCGTGCTTTTGATTCTTGTCCTATTTGTCACGGTCCTAATTGCAACAATTTTCGCTCAGATGTTGGCTCCCGCAATAGCAGCGACGGTTATTGCCTTTTTGCTCGACGGGCCTATCAGTTGGCTAAAAAGACGGGGGGCACGACCAGCTATTGCTTTTACTGCTGTTTACCTAGGGTTTTTAATGGTTTCCCTGATCGCAATACTTGCTGTTATTCCCCCTCTCGTTCAACAAATTGGTCAATTTATCCAAGACACCCCAGCAATGATTGGTAGTGTCAAGCGGGCACTTTTACTTCTTCAGGCTAATTTCCCGGATATTATTTCTCGGGATCAGGTGAATAGCTGGTTTGCAATCCTTGGTGCAGAAGTGGCAAACCTTGGGCCCAAACTTCTCCAATATTCTGTAACAGGGGTGACAGGAGCTATTAGCTATATTGTCTATATGGTGCTGGTGCCTGTAATGGTTTTCTTTTTCCTAAAAGATAAAGACCTTATTTTAAACTGGATTGGCTCCTTCTTGCCAAAAGACAAGAGCTTAGTCGATCAAGTATGGAGCGAAGTTACAGAACGCGCAGGGGACTATGCGCGAGGTAAAGTATATGAAATCCTTATTGTAGGTGCCGTTTCTTTCCTCACCTATCAATTTCTTGACCTTCGTTATGCAACACTGCTGGCTGTTGCAACCGGCCTTAGTGTTGTTATCCCTTACTTTGGGGCTGCGGTGGTAACTTTCCCTGTGGCATTGGTTGCTTACTTTCAGTGGGGTATGGGCGGTGAAACCCTTGGAGCCATTCTATCGTACCTGATTATACAAGCCCTTGACGGAAATTTATTGGCCCCTTTGCTTTTTTCAGAAGTTGTCCATTTACACCCTAACGCCATTATAATTGCTATATTGGTCTTTGGCGGAATTTGGGGTTTATGGGGTGTCTTTTTCGCCATCCCACTCGCAACGGTGGCAAATGCTATTATCCGTGCATGGCGTCAACGAAGCGCTGATAACCAACAAGCTACAACACCCTGATTCAAAAAAACTTTTCTTCTCTCCTTATTTCGGTGTAGAAAAGGGCGTAAAGAAAAAACAAGGCGACTTTCTATATGATACTCGAATCACGAAGCATCATATTCTCAGACGAAGAGTTATTTCTGGCATTGCGGCCTGTTATTGAAGGCCGAGGCTTGTCTGCGGATATATCAGTTGCTGCAATCAATACTGGTATTGATTCGGCTGGCGAAGTAGCCGTCACGATTGAAGCGACAGACGGCGAAATTATCGACTTCTCCAGTCGTGAACTGGGTGTTGCTGTGCTTAATCATTGTATTGATCAAGGCATTCCTCTTCCACGTGGTTCCTACAAGGAATTATCTACTCGCGGGGATCATATTGCTTTAATCGTACGAATGGAGACAGGCGCAGCTAGCGCTGAAATCGATGAGGACGAGGAGTAATAATATACTCCTCTCCGTTTAATGAACTGCGTATCTTTCGTGGCTTACGCTTCTTCCGGTAAAAAGTCTGGCACAGACAAATACCGTTCACCCGAATCATAACAGAAACCAAGTATACGTGTACCAGTTGATAAGGTTTCCACTTTTGCAGCAATTGCGGCAAGAGTTGCCCCAGAAGATATACCCATAAGAATACCTTCTTCCGCTGCAGCACGCCTTGCCATTTTTTTTGCATTAGCAGGATCAACCTGCAGAACACCATCCAGCAACGAGGTGTTCATCACTTCAGGTATAAAGCCTGCACCAATCCCCTGAATAGGGTGAGGGCCTGGCTCCCCGCCGGAGAGAACGGGTGAGAGTGTAGGCTCAACAGCAAAAACCTTCAGGTCTGGCCAAGTAGCCTTAAGAACCTCTGCACACCCTGTAATATGGCCCCCGGTACCAACACCTGTAATCATATAATCAAGGCCATCAAAGTCTGCGAGAATTTCCTGTGCGGTTGTTTCTTTATGTACCTTCACATTTGCAGGGTTTTTAAATTGCTGTGGCATCCAGGCACTGTCTATTTCCTCAACAAGCTCTGTCGCTTTTGCCAAGGCGCCTTTCATCCCCAATTCTTTTGGTGTCAGAACAAATTCAGCACCATACGCCAACATAACGCGCCGCCGTTCAACCGACATAGACTCAGGCATTACAAGAATAAGCCGGTACCCCTTCACCGCAGCCACCATTGCTAGGCCAATGCCCGTGTTGCCAGATGTTGGCTCAATAATGACCCCTTCAGGCTTGAGAGAGCCGTCAGCTTCTGCTGTCGTAACCATTGAAAGTGCAATCCTGTCCTTGATAGACGCACCAGGGTTAGCCCGCTCCAGCTTGATCCAAACCTCATGATTTGGAAACAATTTAGCTAAACGTACATGCGGCGTACCGCCGACGGTGTCGAGAATCGACAAAGCTTTCATGAAAATCCCTCTCTAATCAATAAACAGTCTAACGGTTTACGGCCGAACCGGTACCTTGGCGCGCGCGCATAGAAACAATCTCATCGTTATCGGCTGGCTTGAACATTACACGAGACCATGCAGGTACAGACCGTGTAATCCAAACATTACCGCCAATAACCGAATTTTGCCCGACAGTCGTTTCGCCGCCAAGAATAGTGGCACCTGCATAAATTACCACATTATCCTCAATAGTAGGATGACGTTTTTTCGCCCGCTGTTCGCGGTCTACACGAAGCGCGCCGAGTGTCACACCTTGGTAGATTTTAACATTATTTCCAATAACTGCTGTTTCACCAATAACAACACCTGTCCCATGATCAATAAACAGCGAGTGGCCTATTTTGGCGCCTGGGTGAATATCAATTCCTGTACGCTGATGCGCATACTCTGTCAGCATGCGTGGTAATAATGGCACTTGGCGTTGATACAATTTGTGCGCAATTCGGTACGCTACCACAGCAAAGAAACCCGGATAACATAACACGACTTCTTCCAATGAATGAGCTGCAGGGTCCCCCTCAAAAAGTGCTTGTGCATCTCTGTGACAATAAGCGGCGATCTGCGGTAAGTCAGACAAAAAAGCTTGCACGAGGGCCCGCGAGCACCCAACGTCTTTCCCTCTGCATAAACGCTCAACCAGCTCGTAAAAAGAACCTTCAAGAACAGCAAGCCTGTCCTCAAGCGTTAAGTCGTTTTCTTCTGCAACAGCATACTGCGGAAACATCACAGCAGCGGTTTTTTTCAACAGCTCACCTATTTTAGCAAGGGACAACCCCGTAGGGTCACCATATTTTGTATGGTGTTGTCGTAACTGTGCAGCTATTTCATCCAAGCTCATCATGCTTTCAGGCTTTTGTTCCATTAGGGCCTCCGCTCTGCCTTTATAACAGTTTAGAAGTGTCTGGGCCATCTACAAGCCCTTAAAGCACGAGATTTTCTTCACATTACCGCGATAAAAGCTTTATTGAGCTCGTATTCCTTACCTGCCCCCGGTTTTTTTACCTGTTCCCGGTGCATTCACAGACAACAAGTAACCATACCCTGCTTCAACAACAAGCTGATTGCTGCGTTTCACTAAATGGTTTTCAAGGTGGTTCATAAACTCTTCTTTGCTCAAACCGCTAGGAAGAGCGGGGCCAAACTCAAATACAACAGTCCCAGAGCGATGCCAAAACCCCTTGCTCCAAAATAACCCTGAATTTGTTGCAACCGGAACAACTGGCAACTTTGTATCTTGATGTAAAAAATATGCCCCACTTTTTAGTTTTTTGCTGTCGCCTATTAAAATCCGCGTTGCCTGAGGGTATACAATCAAAGGGCGGCCAAGCTCAATGATATGCTGGGCTACACCATCCATACCTTTATGAGCGTTATGCGCCTGACGGTCGACGCGTACAATCTGCATCTTCGTCAAAATCGGCCCAACAAAAGGCGTTGAAAAAAGCTCTTTTTTAGCCAGTGCCGATACATCAGGCCGGATACAAAAGGCCAGCATAGGATCCATATTGCTTTGGTGGGCAGCCGCTAAAATAAAACTGCCTGTTTTTGGGCAATAGTCTAAGCCGCGTACATCAGTTTTGATCCCCATAACCCACCGGGCAATCCAAATCGCACTACTACAATAAAACTTTACGCCTACCCGCACTGGTTTTTCAGACTTTAAAAAACAGAGAGGGGCAACAATTAGACCCAGAAAAAATAGGGACCAAACGACAAAAACCACATTGAATAAAATGGATCGAATAGCATCAATAAACCGCATGCTACCTCTACTCCTTAGATCTTGTGAACACACCAAAAGCGCTTTTATTGCCACTTGCCACTTTAACCGGGTTTAACTCAAGTAAAAAATCAGATAACTTCTACATTACAAACATAGTTCACCATAGAGGATCTAACATGAGCACGGATGACAAACGTTTAGATGCACGCTTACCTGTTCTATGGACCGGTACGCTTACAACCGAAAATGATCAGGTGTTCCCTTGTGATATCCGAGATGTCTCTCATGCCGGTACGCTGGTTTCCACTGAGGCCCATATCCCAATGGGGGAACGTATTTTGCTGGAAATTGAAGGCCTGGGTGAATTTGCTGCAGAAGTAAAATGGCAAGGCTCTGAGCAGCTTGGCTTGCTCATTCTGGCAGGCCCCGATTTGGTGTTGAAAAAATTTGCGGAAACATCTGGCGCCAAAATCTCAGCGCGTCCCCAAGCTGTTGAAAAAGACCCTCTTGCCAATAGCTAATAAGCCCAAGGTGCAGCACACATTCTGCTTTAGTGCCGTTTGATGGCTGTATAGTCCAACCTCATTAGTCGGCGAAAAACTTACAAACTGCCTGCAGAAAAACGGCCAGGAAAATACAGTGGCTGATGCTGTTAAGCGTGTTGCATCAGGTGCTGCAATAAATATCTTTCAATAGATTAATCACCCTCCGCACATCATCATTTTTAAGACTGTACGTGATAGTTTGCCTCGTTTTCATAGTATCCACTAAATTGGCTTTCTTGAGTACAGTTAGGTGTTGCGATGCGGCTGACATACTTAATTCCGAAGCATTTGCCATTTCAGAAACATTAAGGTCCCGGTAGCATAAGAGACACAAAATCAGCAGACGATTCCGGTTATTTAGAGACTTCACAAGCTCTAATGCACGTTCAAACCCCTCAGGGTCAAAAGGAATGTCGTTTTCGATATTCATGGTCTTGACTCTTTGCATATAGTTTATTATTTTAGAATTTACTAAATTAAATAATACTAAAATAACATGCAGGTGACAAGATGAATATCGACCGAACAGTTTTTGCGTTTGCTGGCACTATGATTTTGCTAAGCCTTGCACTCGGACTTTTAGTACACCCTTATTGGTTTGTGCTTACCGCGTTTGTTGGGCTTAATATGCTGCAAGCCGCTTTCACAGGCTTTTGTCCGCTGGCAATGCTCTTGAAGCGGTTGGGCCTCAAATCTGGTACAGCTTTTAAATAAATAAGAGGCTTATATGCTTGTGATATCTGAAAACGCCGTTCGGCGACCAAAACTTTGGTTCTGGCTCGCCAGTATCATGAGTTTACTGCTTATAGCTGCCGTTGCAGTGCCAACACTGCTTCCTGAAAACAGCCCAACCTTTTTACGACCATTGGTCATTGATACCGACCCTGAAAACATGTTGGCCCCAGAAGAACCTGTCCGTGTTTTTCACAACGAGATGAAAGCGGAATTTGGCCTATATGATATGGTTGTTGTAGGGGTCACAAACGATACACATCCATCAGGCGTTTTTAATAAAAAGTCCCTCGGAGAAATATACAGTCTCACGCAGCATATCAAAGCACTGTCGCTTGGGGAAGATGGGACAGCAGGTATTATTACAGCTGATATTATCGCGCCCTCGACCGTTGACAATATTGAGCAAGCCGGGCCGGGCACAGTGCGCTTTGAGTGGCTTATGGGTGCAGCGCCGCAAAGCGATGCTGAAGCTGAAGCTGTTGCCCAAAAAGCAGCCCGCATCCCTTTCCTTGATAACACACTTATTTCTGGTGATCGGAAAGCCTTAGCACTTTACATCCCCATAGCCTCGAAAAGTTTAAGTTATGCTCTTGCCGAAGATATTCGGGCAGAAACGGCCCGCTACGAAAGTGGTAATGTTTACTACATCACAGGCCTTCCCGTTGCACAAGATCAGTTCGGCGTTGAAATGTTTGTGCAAATGGCCGTTTCTGCCCCCATGGCAATGCTGCTGATCTTTGCATTAATGTGGTGGTTCTTCCGCAATTTGAAACTCATCGTCGCACCGATGATTGTTGCTATGATTGCTGTTATTCTTACGATGGGGTTGTTGATAGCCACCGGCAATACCGTACATATCATGAGTAGCATGATTCCTATCTTTATTATGCCCATTGCCGTCCTTGATGCTGTGCATATTTTATCCGACTTTTTTGACCGGTATCCACACCACCGTGATCGCGGCAAAACAATCCGAGAGGTGATGGAAGAACTTGCATCCCCCATGCTTTATACCACACTTACAACCTGTGCAGGCTTTGCTTCACTTGCTTTCACGCCCATTCCCCCAGTCCAGGTCTTTGGTGTATTTGTTGCTGTAGGTGTCTTTTTAGCCTGGATTTTAACGATAACATTAGTGCCAGCATATATTATGCTTATGAAAGAAAGTTCGTTGGAAAATTTCGGTATGATGCACACCAATGCAACGACTGAAACGGGCTTTCTGCCTCGAGTGCTCGGGAAAATGGCAGGCGCCACCTACAACCAAGCTAAAGTAATCATTGTATTGACGCTATTTATTACTGGCGGAGCCATTTACGGGGTTTCTAAAATTGAAATTAATGATAACCCAGTAAAATGGTTCACCGAAAGTCACCCTATCCGGGTGGCCGACCGTACTCTCAATGAGCGGTTTGCCGGCACCTATATGGCTTACCTTACATTGTCAGCGGGTGACGATACAGGCAAAGCAGATTTGACGGCTTTAACCCGTGAGTTTCCAAACTCTGTACAGAGTATTATTGCGGGAAAAACCGACCAAGACACATCAATTCAAGAGTATATTACTATCCTTGCAGCAGCGCAGGATACTGCCGCCACAGACGCAGACTGGGACATATTTGATGCCGCCATTCAAAAGCTGGATGCCTTCAAACAATCTCGTGAAACCTTCAAACATCCGGATGTTCTTGCTTACATGGAAAAACTGCAAGCATATCTAATCAACACAGGGCTAGTTGGAAAAAGTAATACGCTCACTGATATCATTAAAACTGTACACCGTGAGCTATATGAAGGAGCCACCGAAGCGTACCGAATCCCAGCCACATCAGCCGCTGTTGCACAAACTTTGCTAACCTATGAAAGCAGTCACCGACCTCAGGATCTATGGCATTTTGTCACACCCGATTTCAGACGCACAAATATGTGGTTGCAACTTAAAAGTGGTGATAACCGTGACATGAGGGCTCTTGTTGATGCTGTGGACCTGTTTATGGTGGAAAACCCAGCACCCGAAGCCCTTCAGCATAATTGGTTTGGCCTCACATACATTAATGTAGTGTGGCAGGAAAAAATGGTTGCCGGCATGCTAGAGGCTTTTGCTGGCAGCTTTGTCATTGTCCTGCTGATGATGATTTTCCTTTTCCGATCTGTCGCTTGGGGTGTTCTGGCCATGCTGCCTCTTAGTGTTACCATTGCCGTTATTTACGGTCTAATCGGATTTATTGGCAAAGACTATGACATGCCTGTGGCTGTACTTTCTGCTCTTAGCCTTGGGCTTGCGGTCGATTATGCCATCCATTTTCTTGCCCGCAGCCGGCAACTTGCAGAAATACATGGTGCCTGGAGCAACACAATTAAGGCTGTATTTGGAGAACCCGCAAGAGCTATAACTCGTAATGTTGTAGTTGTTGGCGTCGGTTTCCTACCCTTGTTGGCAGCTCCCCTTGTGCCGTATCAAACTGTCGGGGTGTTTATCTCAGCAATCTTGGTTCTTGCTGGTGGTGTTACACTCTTGCTACTCCCGAGCCTCATAACCTTACTCCAAAAAATACTATTCACTTCTAGAGGATCCACGACATGAAAAAGCTGATAATTGCTGCGCTCAGTACTCTAATCTTATCGAGCGGTTCCACAGCCATGCCCGTGCAAGAGATCGTGGCTAAAGCAAACCATACTGCCTACTATCAAGGTGTTGACGGCAAAGCCAAAGTCACTATGACAATTAGCGATGCACAAGACAGGACGCGCTCCCGAGAGTTTACAATCTTGCGGCGCGATGACGATACACCAAACGCTTCGCAAGACGGCGCACAGAAATTCTATGTCTATTTTCGCCGTCCTTCTGATGTTGCTAAAACTGCCTTTCTGGTTTGGAAAAAAGTAGACAGCGATGATGACCGTTGGCTGTACCTACCTGCCCTTGATTTGGTTAAGCGCATTGCAGCAAGTGATGAACGTACCAGTTTTGTTGGCTCACATTTTTTTTACGAAGATGTTTCCGGACGTAGCCCGAATGAGGATACACATGAATTGATAGAGGAAACTGATAATTATTACGTCTTAAAAAGCACCCCCAAAGACCCAAAAGCTGTAGAATTTTCTTATTTTAAAAGCTGGATACACAAAGCCACATTCATACCTGTGCAAATTAAATACTTTGATGCCAAAGATGAAAATTACCGCACATATGATGCCTTGAATGTCGAGACAATCAGTGGTTTTCCAACTGTAACCGCTGCCAGAATGAGCGATAGCCGTATCGGCGGTGCTACTGAAATGCAATATACAGGGGTTGAGTACGACCAAAATATTGATGACGAAATTTTCAGCGAGCGCTATCTCAGAAATGCCCCGCGGAAGGAACTTAGATAAGTGATGCGTGCATGTTTAACGCTTTTGGCTTTGCTGGTTCTTTATACGCATACTGCTCTTGCGGAACCCCCGCTGCCCGATGGTCTGCAACGAGAAACGAAAAAAGAAACTAAGAAAGAAGGGCCAAAACTCCCTTCAGGGTTGGTGCCAGCGCAAGAGCCTTCATTGCCAACAGGTATTGGCGAGCAACCAAAAAAAATGGAGCCAAACAATGTGCCTGAGAATTGGGCCGACCAACTTGGTATAGGGTTTCGTGGATTTTCTGAGATTCGCGCTGGGCTTCGGCTTCAGCGTGATAGACACGAAAAACAGGCCTCTATCGGTGAAAGTCGGTTGCAGCTTTCTTTCGAAAAACAAATGCCTTTTGCTACAGCAACGGTAACCACTGATTTATTGTTTGACCCAGTTTTGGACAGCCACAAAATTGACTTAGAATCAGGTAATGGGTGGCTTGATCTACGCGAAGCTCATTTGTTGTTTCGCCCTACTGATTTTTCTGACCTAAAAATAGGCCGACAAGTTTTAACATGGGGCACTGGCGACTTGTTGTTTATCAATGACTTATTCCCTAAAGACTGGAATGCTTTTTTTATTGGCCGAGATGAAGAATACCTTAAAGCACCCTCAGATGCTCTTAAGCTTGCTCTATTCAGTGATATAGCCAATCTGGATATTATATATACACCTCGGTTCGACTCTGACCGCTTTATTGACGGCAAGCGGCTCTCTTATTTTAATCCCGCATTTGGGGACACGGTTGGCCGTGCCAATATCGTAACTACTGATCAACCTGACGGCTGGTTTTCAGATGATGAAATAGCACTCAGGTTATACCGAAACATTGGTGCGGCTGAAGTTGCGCTTTATTTGTATGACGGTTTTTGGAAAAGCCCCGCCGGACAAGATGCAGTGACAGGCTTGGCTACTTTTCCCAGGTTGCGCACCTACGGAGCTAGTTTGCGCCGACCGCTTTTCGGTGGGATTGCCAATATTGAACTAGGTTATTATGACAGCCGGGATGACCGTACTGGGTCCAATCCCTTAATACCAAACAGTGAATTACGCCTGCTGGTTGGCTTCGAAAAAGAACTAGCCTCAGAACTAACTGGGAGCGTACAGTTTTATCAGGAACGGCTTGCTGATTACACCGCCTATATAACCAACTTGCCGCAAGGCATGTTTACACGAGATAAAGTGCGCAGTGTGTTGACCGCTCGGCTTACAAAATTAGCGATGAACCAAAATTTAATTTGGTCATTCTTCCTTTATTATAGCCCCAGCGATCAGGACGGGTATCTCCGACCCAAAGTCAGCTATAAAATGACCGATAACTGGACAACCGAGATGGGTGCCAACATTTTCTTTGGCGCAGAAAATTATACTTTTTTTGGACAATTTAAAGATAACAGCAATATGTTTTTTAGTCTCCGCCGCAGCTTTTGAGCAAGGTCATCGTTCTTAACGGTCCCCTTTTTTCCGCGAAAATACATCTTTGGTGAAGACTATAAGAGCAGCGGCAAAGATCAAACCTTGCAGTATTAATCCTTCCTTGATCGGGAAAATGCCAATCCATTTAATAGCGTCAAACTCAAGCATCGTAACGGTAATCTTTCCGGCTTCTTGCAATGCCGCGACACCCTTGCCTGCAAAAACGATAGAAAGTATTACCAAGAGTATGCCGGTTGTACCAAAAAACTTACCAATAGGTAATTGAACACTATATCGCATTATAGCCCATGCAATAACGACCAGAATGAACAGGCCTGTGAAAAAGCCTCCCATTATCCATAACATGGTACTGCTAGATGTCGTTTGCGCCCAAAGGGCCTGATAAAAAAGGATGGTTTCAAACACTTCCCGGTAAACTGAAATAAACGACAATCCTGCAAGCCCCCACAAAGTGCGACCGCTTAACGCAGATTTAAGGTTCTTTTGAATGAAGGTCTGCCAGCCGGTTGCGCTTGTTTTGCTATGGAGCCAGTAGCCTACAAATAGCAGCATCCCTGAAGCAGCCAATGCCGCAACACCCTCAGTAACCTCACGGGTTGCACCACTAATTTGCAACAAACGGTCCGATACAAACCATGTGGCAACTCCGACAACAAGAGCGAATACCCACCCAAAGTGCAAATAAGGCATTGCGTCTCTGCGCCCGCTTTTCACAAGGAGTGCCGAAATGGCAGCCACAACAAGCAGTGCCTCCAAACCCTCACGCAGTAATATAACAAAACTGGTAATAAAAGCAGCTTCAGGCGTTAACCCTCTTTTTTCAGCCAGTTTAGCCTGCGATAATTTTAATAACGCTTGAACGGATAAGGCGCGTTCGTGCACAGCCTCAGGCGCAATTCCTTCTTGAAGGGCTTGCCGGTACTGCATCATCTCACGTTCGGCCTTTTGCATCAAAGCTGGATCGACAGCAGTGAGGCTTGCCTCTATCAATTCAAAACCGTCCAGATAAGCGGCCAGGGCTAATTCGTATGCTCTCTTATTTTTTCCTTCCCTGTAGGCCGCATTACTCTCTTCAATTTTACTCAAAGCAATCATTAAAGGGGAAGGCTTCGTTTCAAAAAGAACCTCAGGAGTTGACCGGATATAGGCGATAAGTTCATTGCCATTTTGCCATTTTTCCGCTGCTTCTATCGGCGACAATGTTGCATAGGCCTTTACATCAAACGCGTTTGTTCTTGGTGTTTTATGCCAAGCATCACGCCCTCTCTGTACCAGAGCCTTACTGGCGGCTATCTGCCCGACGTAGGCTGTAAGGTTCCACCTGTCTTCTGGAGAAAACGTTGAGAATTCCCCCATTGCAGTACCATCCACACCGTAAGTGATTGTATTAAACAAGGCATAGAGTGATCGATGTTCATAGCGTGTCACATCGGTAAAGTCTGTCGGTTGTGGGTCAAGGTCTTGTGCGAGAGGACCATTGCCTTGGCCCGCAGCGCCGTGGCACACTGCACATGTCTCTAGATATAAGGTTTTCCCCCTCACCAGGTCTGGCCTATGATCCGGTGTCATTTTGAGCCCTAAAGAATTTACGGCATAAACCCTCATCTGGCGCGTAAGTGATTGGATATTGACCACAGGCGCTTTATTGACAATCAATTGCCTCAGGTCGCTGGCTTGCGTTCGCAGCAGGGTTGTTTTTGGCCCATCCTTTAGTTTGGAACTCAGCGTTTCGATCGTGGCTCCAAACTCTACCATTTCTGCATATTCATTTGCATTAATGACCTCCCCGTCTTGAACGGCACCAGAATAATCAACACCAACATAATCAATGAGTTGAAGCAACCGCGCACTGGTATTTGCGTAAGCTGTTGTTGACATGGTTAGCAAGAGTATCATTGCGGAAAAGGCAGCAATTAAACGGTTCATAAAAGGTTTGCCGATCTTACGGGTTTCTATTTTTGTAATTAATAATTACTATTAATTACATTTTTTACCGTTTGCAACTCAAAATAGTTAAAGCCGTTTTATCCCGCAAAACGGCGGGGTTCTGAGTGGTGAATCAGCATTTTACATTGAGGGATTTCCAGTGACCGTTTTCTGCCACCAAACAGTTTCAATGGATAGACCAAGAAGCCTATATCAAAATAGCACAGCTAGAAAAATAACAGTTTACACCCTGTAGGTTTTTACTCTTCCAGAGTTCGGCGTTTTTCCTCGAACTCTTCCTTGTCAATCTCTCCGCGTGCAAAGCGATCCTTGAGAATGTTGATCGCTTGGTTCTGCTCAAAAGATGAACCAGAGCTTCTATCAACATTGCCAGCAAGCCACCGAATGACAAGCACAATGGCTACACCGGTAATTATCAAAAACAAAATCATCATAATCGGGCCTAAAAAACTACCATGCCACCAGTTACCGCACATCATGGACGTTGTACATGGTGTATCAATTTGATCCGCCCACACAGGGGATATGTATCCATCCATGGAGAGTAGGCTTATGCCTATTACCATATATTTATGCATTTTAATTCTCCTTTCCATGGTACCGATTATGGCCAACATGTACAGGAACAGTATGATATATTATTTTGCCTCTGCCTTGATAAAAGTCATGGGGTTCTGCTGCAAATATCTAAACTTAATGATACCTGGGTAACTACTTCATCTTGTTAGGGAAGCGGCCAAACCACCTCCCTAACAAGCTTCACATCTGTTAGCCATTCACCGTTAGAACCAGATTCTAACACCCGCAACAAAAGATGTTTGGCCGACTGTTTGGCCAGCGGCACGTGCATAATCCGCCGTGTTGCCAAATTTTCTTTGCCATTCAACTCCAATATAAGGGGCAAACTCACGTTTAACTTCATACCGAAGCCGAGCGCCCAGACTTAAAGAGCTAAACCCAGAGCCTGTTTCCCGTTCAGCTATATCCTGAAAAGAAAAACCGACTTCCGCACGCGGTTGAAATATAAGGCGTTGGCTCAAAAGAAAGTCATATTCAACGGTACCCCTAAGGGTCAGGTCGCCATCAGTACTTAGGAAGGATGCAACATCAACCTCAAACCAGTAAGGTGCCAAGCCCTGAAAACCCACGACCAGATAATCAAGGTTATCTGGTTTAAAGTCATGCCTTACACCAACCTGAAGGTCCCAGTAGGGGAGAACTGCCCGTGACCACAGAGCCTGCACTTCAGCGTCTTCAACATCGCCGCTGCCTAGGCCCATTTCTGCTTCGGTTTTAAGCCATACTTTATTAATGTCACCACCAAACCAAGCTTGACCATCCAGCACAAGGCTGTCTTCTCCCTTTTTGGTCTGCGCTTCAAGCCGGTCAAACAATACCATATAGGTTTTTTGCTCGCCCAAAGCATGTTTGAGCGCCTTACGCGTCTTTGCCATTTCAACCGGATCATAATATTGATCTGCCTGTTGACCCGCAACAACCTTCGTATCGCTTGTATCTTGCGAAAAAGCGGGCACCGCTAGAAAAACGGTGAGTAAGGACCCTGCAAACGCTCTTGTTAATGCTTTTCTATTTAACATCACTTTTGCCCTCCCGGTTTTCTGTCGTGCTTGTCAAAGTCCGAGCAGGCATGCGCTCATGATTGGACATCTTCGATGATCCACCCTGAGACACCTTCCCGTGGTTCATTTGCTGATGCGGCATAGATTTAAACCCCGATGCCTTGGGTAAAACCGAAACAACCTGAAACATTCCAGCTTCCATATGATACATGAGATGACAGTGGAATGCCCAATCCCCTACATGTTCAGCCGAAATGTCTACCGAGAGCTTTTCACCAGGTTTAACAACAATCGTATGCTTGCGCGGTTTATAATTGCCGCCGCCATTCACAACATCAAAGAACATGCCGTGTAAATGGATAGGATGCGGCATCATTGTATCGTTGATCATCGTAAGACGCAGCCGTTCACCTTCGTGAAAAATGATAGGTTTATCTACTTCCGAGTAGCGTTTACCATCAAACGACCACATATAGCGTTCCATGTTGGATGTTAGGTGGAGCTCAAGTTCTCGCTCTGGAGCCCTTAGGTCTGGGTTAACCTCAAGGCTGCGCAATTGAGAATACCGGAGGGTACGGTGTGGTACATTCGCTAACCCCTGTCCGGGCTCATCCAACCTACTCATAGGTGCCATAGCTATATTTGCTACACCTGGCCCCCGTTGGATATTAGTACTACTTGTTGCACTCCCTATAGAACTGCCACTACCCATTCCGGCAGCGTCCATTCCAGACATCGATGATTCTTGTTTGTTACTATCCATGCCGGCCATTGGGTCTTGTTTCGCTGGTCCTTGCTCCATACCAGCCATCGAGCCGTGATCCATTTTACTATGATCCATGCCCACCATTGGGTCTTGTTTCGCTGGTCCTTGCTCCATACCGGCCATCGAGCCGTGATCCATTTTACTATGATCCATGCCTGCCATTGAGCCATGATCCATACCCATATCTTTCATAGTTAAAGGGACGGGTTTACGTATCTCTGGGGCCTCAGCCCTCATGCCAGGCCTCGGCGCAAGGGTTGCAACAACCTGTCCAGACCGATCAATAGATTCTGCAACAATTGGAAATACTGTTTCCTGCGTTGGCTCTACTATGACATCATAAGTTTCAGCCACACCAATTTGGAACTCGTCTGTTTCAATGGGCTGAACATTCAAACCATCAGCCGCCACAACAGTCATTGGCAAACCGGGGATTCTGAAATTAAAGATCGACATGGCGGCAGCATTGATAATGCGTAGCCTTACACGTTCACCGGGCTTGAAAACTGCATTCCAGTTATCTTCTGTTGCATGGCCATTTATGACATAGGTATATGTTGCACCTGTCACATCTGCCCAATCGGTCGAAGACATGCGCATCTTGCCCCACATAGCGCGCTCTTTTAACGTTTTGCCAAGCCCCATCTCACTAATATCACTGAGAAGGTCGCTTGCAGTCCTCTTCTGAAAATTAAATGCCTCAGCGTTTTTCTTAAGCCTCGCAAACAGATGATGCGGGCTTCCAAATGTCCAGTCACCAAGAACCAGTACATATTCCCGGTCATATGCCACCGGGTCAGCGGCCTTAGGGTCAATAATAAGAGGCCCATAGTGGCCAAGTTGCTCTTGCATGCCAGAATGAGAATGGTACCAATACGTACCACTTTGAGGGACCGCGTACTTATAAGTAAAGGTTTCCCCCGGCTTGATACCGGGGAACGCCACCCCAGGCACACCGTCCATCTGGAAGGGAACCAACAGACCATGCCAATGAATGGATGTATCTTCCTTCAGCTTATTCATGACATTCATGGTGATCTCATCACCTTCACGGAATCGCAGGAGCGGCCCGGGCAGTGTGCCATTTATGCCCACCGCCTCAGATGCCTTACCATTAATCCGGACCGGAAACTTGTCTATCTCAAGATTGAAGGTTGAATGCGTAGTCGCTGAAAGGCCCAAATTACCATTGCTGGCACTTCTAGCCCAAACAGGTAACATACCTGACAGCGCCATAAAAGCACCACCACCAGCAAGACTTTTCAAGACATTACGTCTACTTATCCTATTCATACTGCCCTCCTTCTATCGGAGCGAAAATTTTCATATAGGGGCAAACACCACCTAAACAGGGGATTGAACACAACCAAAAAATTACAGAGTTTTTATGCATATTAAAGATACTTTCGAGAAACATAACACAACATCAGCCATGCCCTTTTACAGGTACATGGTACTTGTTATCTGGCGACTAATCGCTCAATAAATATGTGTTATATCGCTCGAGGAGGAGGGGTAGTGTGATTAACAAACACAGAAAAAAATGACCGAACAAGCCCTGGTGCTGGTGATCTTTGCATCAACCATGTGCCGTCCATACTCTCAGCATAGACAATCAATGTGGCAGATACAGCCAGCCCACAACAGGAAATATCACAGCCATTATACTCAAGGCTGCCATGCTCCCCTTTTTTGATCATATCGCTGTGGCTCATACCCATCATTACAGATTGTTTCCCATAAACCTGAACTGATCCAGAAATCTGAGCCGGTGCTTGCCCGGTACTGTCAATACAGCACTGATGGGCCGAAGCAGCAAAAACTGTCGGTAATATTACCATTGTTCCCACCAACAAGAGGGAAAGAAACAAGGTACGTATGGATATAAAGGTACGCATTACGGCAAACAAACTACCATGAGATACGACATAAAATCAACGCAGAGATTCACACTATCCTGTTACTAAAAGCATCAAGCTATCTCTTGAACGTCGAATATGGGAATGGCCTATATTTACCTCGCCATAGCGATTAATATATAGAAGGGGAAATTTCATCATTATCTGCTCGGCGCTATTGTTCAGAAAGGTCCACAATCCAAAGAGTCGGGCACCCTTTTAGTCTGAATACAAAAGATAAAGAGCACGGCGTTTTTTAAATATATCAATATCTTTTTGCCAGCTTGCACGAATATCAGCCGCAGACAAGCCTGCTTCAAGCTGATGCCTAAACCTATCAGTCCCCATTAACTTATCCAACCAGTTTGGCCTAGTCAAAAAGGGTTCTTTTAGGTCTTGTGCTTGGCGGTACCAGTCTATGAAAACCTCAATAGTCAACCCCGATATATTGCTCTGGCGAAAATCGCTACCATAGAGCAATCGTCCCTTGAGTTTAGGGTTCAGTGCTGCTCCGGGAGTAGGCACTGGCATGAATGTAAACTTTCCATACTCGGGACGGGTTCCCCCCAACACCTGAAAAGGGAATTCAGTGCCACGCCCTACACTCACATTTGTTGCTTCAAATAAAGCAAGCGATGGATAAAGCTGTATAGATTTTTGGTTTGGTAAATTTGGTGATGGCTTTATTGGCAGGTGGTATTCTAGGGAGTGTGTGTAATTTTGAAGGGGTATTACCGTTAAATCACAGGTCGCTCCATTTGACAGCCACCCTTCACCATTAATCATTTTTGCCAGTTCCCCTAACGTCATGCCGTGTAAAACAGGGATGGGATGCATACCAACAAAACTTTTAAAAATTGGGTCTAATATAGGGCCGTCGATAAAAGCACCATTAGGGTTGGGGCGGTCCAAAACCAACAAGGGTGTGTTGTTCTGGGCACAGCTTTCCATGGTATAATGCAACGAGCTTAGGTAGGTATAAAACCTAACCCCGACATCCTGAAGGTCAAAAACTAAAACATCCAAACCTTCAACATCTTGTTTCGACGGGGCTTTCTTATTGCCATAAATTGAAATAATAGGGAGGTCTGTACGACTGTCGCGGCTATTTTCTACTGTCGCACCTGCATCTGCTGTCCCCCTTATGCCGTGCTCCACCGCAAACAATTTTTCGACATTCACGCCTTCTTGACGCAAAGCATCAATTAAATGCATATCACCAACGAGACTGCTTTGATTAACAATCAGCCCCACCCGCTTGTTTAGGAGAGCCTCTTTCACCAGCGTTATGCGTTCAGCCCCTGGCATGATGGTATGTATTTTCTTCTGCGGGACTTCCAATTTAATCGGCAAGGTGCCAAGGGCAGGTCGGTCGCCGACAAGAACTTCTACCAGTGCATCAATGCTGGGGCTTGAATACGCGCTTCCATCACCGGTTTGAACCGTGTCAAAACTATAGGTAGCGAAAGCTGCGTCTACATCGGCTAATAGAGGGGGGACATCTACGGGGAACCGTAAGCTTATAAATGTGACCTTCTTACCCGCAGTCTTTGCTTCACGGTGCAACCGCTGCAAGATTTTAGAGCTGTGGGGAGCGGGAGCCCCCAATGGATCGGACCCTGCAGTATTCTGCCCTGACACCCAGATATCAATATCACTCATTCCGCCGTAATCAACAGGGCTTCCGGCAGGTGTTACATCTCCCGTAATTAAAAGGTCGCTCTTTAAAATAGTGTCCCGAATATGTGTGAGCGTGAGGGCGTTCAAAAGAGTAGCCCCAATTTCAGTGCCTCTTTTATCTAACCTCTTTTTTAATGCCTGTGTGAACGCAGTGTTTAACTCCTGTGTTGGCATAATCACATGAATCGTATGGATATCCTTCCCAATAACAGGGGCATTATCGCTCGGCTTCTTCACAGCCGTAATTGCTGCAGCGGCTAATTCTTTTTCAAAGGTTCGGTGTTCGGCCTTGCCTATCGTTTTTTTGGCGTGTTCAATTTTAACTGCGAGTGACTTTTGGGTAAACACTCTTATGCCAAACTGCTGTTTTAAAAGCAGTATTCGTCGCACACTATCATTGAGTTCTTGTTCTGTGATAACGCCTTTTTTAACGTTATCTGCGACATAATCGACTATGTCATCAATCTGTTCTAGGTCTCTTTTTGAGCGTATGACAATCGGCATGAGCAAAAGATCAACCCCTGCTCTAAAGGCTGCAACAGCGGCATCATTTGGTGTCATACGTTCAGAAATAGCGCGCATATCCATAGCATCAGATACAATCACTCCCTCATACCCCATGTCTCCGCGTAGCAACCCTGTGAGTATCTTTCTAGAAAGTGTTGCCGGTATATAATTCTGTGACCCATCTTTCGTGATAAATTTGGTGTTATCCAAAGCAGGAAATTGGATATGTGCCGTCATAATCATCGGCGCATGCCCCTCTTTGATAAGTTTAGAGAATGGATACAAATCCACTAAGGCCGCTGTCTCTCGGTCATGATCCACCAATGGTAAGTCAAGGTGACTATCAGTTGAGGTATCCCCATGCCCGGGAAAATGCTTAAGGGTTGGGATAATACCACTAGAGATCATTCCCTCTGCCATCGACCCGGCTAAAACCGCCACTTGTTCTGGTTGATCAGAGAATGAGCGCACATTAATAACGGGGTTTTCAGGGTTTGTATTTACATCAACAACCGGCGCATGATTGACATTAATGCCTAATGCCGCAAGTTCAGCCCCCATAATAGACCCTGTAGTCCGGGCAAATTTTTGCCGTTGGTCCACAGGTGTAGCGGCAATCGCCATACTTCCCGAAAATGAGGTCGCCCAATGTCTCGGCAAGCGTACAACCTTCCCACCCTCTTGATCTATTGATATGAAAAGGGGCACCTTAAACGGAGCCCTCATACTATCGCGCTGTATTTCATGCGTTAGCCGAACCGTTTGTTCAATCGACTGAATATTATCCGCAAAGAGAATTACCCCCCCTAAGGCATGACTTCTCAGGAAAGACGAAAATTCAGCAGGGACTTGTGTTGCGGGCTCCTTGCATTTTTCAGGCTCTTCAATGAAGTCCTTACAATAATATCGAAAATCTAGAATAATTTTTTGAGCAATTCTGTCCTTTAAAGACATGCGCGCTATAGTCTTAGATACCCATTTCTCGGGGTTAGGCTCTTCTTCACAACTGGTAAGTAACAATCCCGCCAAAAGGAAAGGTATAAAACAGGCTAAGGTATTGAACGATATTAATGGACGAAACATAGAGGGTTTCCTAACCGAGTATAACTGTGGAGCCTTGAGATAAATAGTACCTTCGACAAGCTATAAAATGCGCAATGATATGGACGACCCCATGCTCCCGCAATCAGTATTGCCCGGCGCTACATCATCATGAAGCTAGCCACAACATAGAGCACCAGTGTCGCACTCCCCGCTACCAAAGCATAAGGAATTTGGGTTTTAACATGTTCCAGTAAATCGCACCCACTCGCGATGGCTGAGACAGCCGTAGTGTCTGAAATGGGCGAACAATGATCCCCAAAGACGCCGCCGCCAAGAATAGCAGAAACCGCAAGAGAGGGCGGCAAACCAAGTGTTTGTATAAGTGGAATGGATAGAGGGATCAAAATGGCAAAAGTACCCCATGATGTCCCCGTGGTAAAAGAGATGATCGCACCACTCAAAAACAATACCGGAACAACCAGCACTAAGGGCAAATAATCTCCCACCAGTCCCGCAACAAATATACCTGTACCCAACTGCTTTAGGCTTGCGCCAAGGGCCAGCGAGAACAATAAAATTGCAACCAGTGGTAACAACTCCCCCATGCCTTTGAAGCCAATTTCAACGAGCTGTATATGGTGAAACTTACGGCTCCACAGCATCATGCTATACGCCAGCAAGCACGCTAAAGCCGTTGCATAAAGCACCGACTTAGAACCGTTTCCTTTGGCGAGATCGCCATTTCCAGTCCATACCATAAATGCGATCATACCCAGAACCATAGTGGCAATCGGCAAGATCATAAACCGTGCCTTTGTGGGTGGGTATTCATGTTTATGTTCGATGGTTTCCATCTCGGCCCGGGCCTCACTTTTCAGCATAGGCCCATAGACTTTATCACTTAATACAGTATAGAAAACAATTCCCAGCGTAATCAAAGCATAAAAGTTTAAGGGGATTGTTCCCCATAATATTTCAGCGGAAGAAAGCTCTAAATCATAATTACTTAACAAGGCTAAAATATATGCACCCCAACCATTCAATAAAATCAAAATGCATATAGGGGCGCTTGTACTATCAATAATATAGGCGAGCCGTGCGCGGCTCATGCCATATTTATCAAACATGCCGCGTGCTAAAATACCTGCAGCAAGCACACTTAAATTCGATTCAATAAAAATAATTATTCCAGTTAAAGTGGTAAGGGCCCCAACAGATCTACGGCCTTTGGCAAGGCCACTGCCCACCAGCATTTCCACCATTGCAGTGACACCCCCCGAAACTCGGATAAAGGCCAAAAGAGCACCAATTAATAAGCTAAACACTAATATACGACTATTTCCGGCATCAGTGAAAACCGCAACGATCCTCTCAAGCCCGCCAATGAATCCCATCAGCGGCGACAAAGGGCTTACATTAGTCAAAAGCAGAAATTCAGACGTTAATATGGCGAGGAACAGCGCCAGAATAACTTCCTTGCGCCATAGTACAAATATTATCGCAATCAGTGGCGGTAATATCGTTAACCAGCCTAAATTATTAGCCATAGAAAGCCCCTCCCTTTATTATCACCTTAGCACTTAGACATGCCTTTTTTCATCTTTCAGCGCAATCAACGCTGGACAAAAACACTCCATGAAAACCCCACCTGAAAACAACATAAAAACTAATCTAAAATGAATGATATGTCCCCCTAATTTCAGTGAAAAAATACATAATGCCACACATTAGAGAATATCCCGGTTTTTATGACATAATTTAGGATAAAACCCCTGCTTCGGACCTTCACATCACCTCTTATCCTGCTATAGTTCTTCCATATTTCAGGGATGTAAAAGTCTACACGAATTCCTTTTCTCAGGGAGCGTAAAGTTGATTACAGACGGATTTACATATTTTGCGGTTTTATTGTTTATAGGCGGCAGCATTAGAATGGCAGAATCAATGAACCGGTTCCGGCTTTTTAACTATTTGCCTGGTGTCGTTGTTCTCTATTTCATCATTATGCTAATGGCTACTTTTGGCCTATGGACACAGACAGACAGCATTGCAACCACCTATAAAAGTTTAAAGGGCAACCTTCTGCCCGCGATGATTTTTCTTCTACTCTTGAAAGGTGACCTGCGCCAAATAGTTACTCTTGGTCCCCGTATGTTAACGGCCTTTGCTGTATCGGCAGTTAGTATTGCTATTGGTTTTATTGTTAGTTTTTCTATTTTTATGCACTGGATGCCTGAAAACTCTTGGAAAACCTTTGCTGCTCTTAGCGGCAGTTGGATGGGCGGGACCGGTAATATGATCGCTATCCAAGGGGCGCTACAGGTACCTGATTCTAGCATGGGGTATACGTTACTTATGGACTCCATCGACTATGCTCTGTGGGTTATATTGTTATTGTCGCTTGTCCCTTATGCCCCTGCATTCAACCGCTGGACAAAAAGCAGTACCAACACCCTCGATAAAATTGGTAACAAATTAGAAGAAACTACACGCACCTCAACCAGCAAGCTAGGTTTCACACCTTTAATTTTTCTATTGGGGGTTGGGCTTTTGGCTTCTGCGTTCTCGCAAGCGGCGGCTAACAGCATGCCCGTAACCACCTTCTTTTCTCACACAACATGGGCCATATTGATCGCAACAATATTAGGTATTTTAGGCGCGATGACATCATTAGGGCGGTTGGCAGGATCAAATGAAATTGCCAATGTGATGCTCTATGGAATTATTGCCCTTATTGCGTCTCAGGCCGACTTTGCACAACTCACCCAAGCGCCTTTATATGTATTTGCGGGTCTCATTATCCTCGCGGTTCATGGTATCTGTATGGTAGGGGCAGCAAAACTGTTTCGCTTAGACCTTTTTTCCTGTGGGGTAGCATCTCTTGCCAATATAGGCGGGGTAGCCTCTGCACCAATTTTAGCGGCTGCCTATTCACAAGCATTAGTTCCTATTGGGGTTCTAATGGCGATGTTGGGGTATATTATAGGCACAGGTGGCGGGTTACTTATCGGCAAAATACTATCCCTTTTAACATAGAGCTTATCCGATGACATTTTATAGACTTACAACAGCATTACTAATCATCTTCATGGTTACTGTTTTCTCGGCGAAAGGGCACCCGCCCGTAGCTGCAAAAACCCCGATAGAAGAAATATTCCCTGATCCCTTCGTATCAGATGTCATTGCCGTGCAGGAAAAGCACCTCAACCCACAATTTTGGGTTAAATCTTCCCTCGGCTCACAAATTCTCATGAGTGCTCAGGACATACAAAAATTCAACACCAATAGTATTGCTGTTGATGATACAATGGTTAACCTCTCAACATTGCCTGAATTTCTGACAAAAGAGGCTCTAACCTCTCGTATACGGTCGATCAGCACCATCTCAAAATACAAGCGTATATTTGAAAATGGTGAGCCTGTTACCCCAGAGGATTTTGCGCGCTACGAAGCAAATTTAAACCTGCACACCATTAAACAGAAAAACCCCCTTAGGTTTGCAATGGCTGTTCACAGAACGTCCCTGCGCACGTACCCAACACAGGAACTTCTCTTCAGTGAAGGGGCCGAAAGCCGTGATATTGAACGCTTCCAAGAGACCGCTCTTTTCCCCGCAGATGTTGTAGTAATCCTTCATGAAAGTACTGATGGTGCGTGGTATTTAGTGCAATCTTATAATTACATTGGGTGGGTACAAAAAAAACACATTGCTGTAGGGGCGCGGCAGGATATTTTAGCTTATCAAGCCTCTGATGATTTTCTACTTATCACTGGGGACAAGGTTCATACTGTATATAATCCTGAGGTACCGGAGGTTTCTGAAATACAGCTTGATATGGGGGTGCGGCTGCCTCTTGACCGGCCAAAGGAACTCCAAAATAATCTGTACGGCCAAAACCCTTATCTAAGCCATATGGTGAAATTACCGGTGCGGCAGGCAAATGGTAGCCTCACCTTCAAACATGCTCTTATTTCCAGAAATAAAGATGTCCATGTTGGATACCTTCCCTTCACAGAAGAAAATATTATTTTACAAGCCTTCAAGTTTCTTGGGGAGCGTTATGGATGGGGACATAGATACAATGGTAGGGACTGCACTGGTTTTGTTTCAGAGGTATATAAAAGTTTTGGTATTTTACTCCCTCGAAATTCTGGCGATCAGGGCCGCAGCCAAATAGGGGAAAACATAGCTTTCACTAAAGCGATAACCCAAGAAATGAAAATAGCCGCTCTGAAAAACAGCAAGGTTGGTGATCTAATTTACATACCGGGTCATGTTCTTATGATAATTGGCTCCGACGAACAGCCCTTTGTTATTCACGACGTTGTGGGCTTGGGCTACCTCAAGAATGACGGTAGTTTCTATCAAGGAACCCTAAACGGTGTTTCAATCACACCTCTATTCCCTCTAAGAAGCTCGAAAGATCATACATTTGTAGATGTGACATATACTATTAAATCTATTCGATAAGGTCACTTCAAGATATAATTGACGCATTCAAAATTGCCTCAATTTATACTAACTCGGCGAGAGAAGAGTCCCCTAGGTTTACTCTTCTCTCTCGAACCGTAAATCCTGAAAATCAAAGCTGGAATCCGTCTCTTCAGAGACAGCTTGCATCACCATCGTTTGTGGACCCTCATCTCCCATACCAAAAGACACATAGGCATCAGCTTCCAGCGTCCGGTTATCCCACCGAACGACAAAAGTATCTTCCTCAAAAGGCTCAAGATTGCCCTGAAGCTGTACAGATTTCACTGAAGTAAAGCGCAACCCCTCGCTGGTCTGACTGATTGTCACATCGCCAAACCATGGGTCTTTGTAGTTTCCTGTATAACTTCCCAGAGGATGGGATATTTTTCCAGAACCTTGCAGGAGAGCGCATGCGTTATCTTTTTTTGACGCAGTCATTAGTAGCTGACGCTGGTAATAGCTCTCAACCCAGTCCCCGGTTTCTGCCCCCATGTAAGATTTAATAATCGCTTGTGTAACAGAGGACCGTGCCCCGTAATTTGAGCCATTGTTGAGTATTATAAGGCCCAGATTAAGCTCCGGCACAAGGGTCAGATAGGCTTGCATGCCAGAAAGTGTCCCTGTGTGAGAAATAACTTCATAACCAAGGACATCCGTTTTACGCCAAGCCAGTGCATATGTTTTAAAATGTGTATTATCATTTTCCCGTTCTGAGGCTGAGACGTCCAATATCGTTTGAGAGCGCCACATTTCATCTCTTTGCTCCAAACTGAAAATTTTCTCCCCGTTCGGGCCAACACCCCCTTGAAGTTGGGTAATCATCCATTTCGCCATACCACTGACATTACAAACCAGCCCTCCAGCTGCTGCAGATGCTTTCACATGCCCTGTTATTGCATTACGAGGAATCGCTGCTATTTTCCCCTCAAAAAATCCATGGGGTGTGGCAACATTTTTCAGGGCATCCGACGGTATACCTCCTGAGTAACATGCCATATTCAGTGGATCCAGTATGCGAGTTTGCACAAAGACTTCCCAAGGCATACCGCTAATAGCAGCAACAACTTCCCCCGCAACAATATAGAGCAGGTTATCGTACGCATACTCACTGCGAAAACTGGAGGTGCTATTCAAATATCGTAAATTATGAACAATTTCCTGCCTGGAAAAACCAGAAGGTTCTGGCCACAACATTAAATCGCCAGCGCCCTGCCCCAAACCACTTCGGTGGGTTAGCAAATCCCGTACTGTAAATTCATTTGTGACCCATGGGTCTGCCATACGGAAATTTGGTAAATACTTTATAACTTGGTCATCCCAGTCAAGCTTTCCCTCATCAACCAAAATTGCTAGGGCGGCGGCTGTAAAGGCTTTGGTCGTAGAGGCAATGCTGAACAATGTTTCAGCGTTCACCTTCTCTAAACTCATACTGTCTCGAACACCATAGCCTTCTATATGGCTGACTTCGCCGTTTTGTACAATACCAACCGCCATGCCTGGTGTATTGAAACGCTCTAACGCTTTTTCGACAATTATGCGGATACCAGCTTTGCTCAGCGCCGTAATTTCACGGGCTTGAACAAAATTTCCTGATAAGAAAAGTCCGCCTAAAATAACCACCAATTGCCAGAATGATTTGCTTATCCTACGCTTTATCAACGTGCCTCTGATGGGTTTCATTTTTCATCCTTCAATCGCTATTTTTCTTTCAAAACAATCTTGTTCACGGCGTTCCCACACTCAAAATTACGCCTTTTTGGGGTTTGTCTTGCCTAATAAACAAACCAAAAAAGCACAGCTTGTGCCAATACAAAGCTGCCATGAAAAGGCTAACTGCTTCCAACTTTGTGGTAGACCTAAAACATCTACAATGTAGCTTTGCTGAACAAGTGTAATAAGAAAACCAATGACAAGAGCCAACATGACAGAACGAGGTGATCCCCGTTTGGTAAAAATAACGGTAAAATATACACCTAACAGGCCAGAGTAGGAAAAAACCATAACCGATAAAGCAAACTGTAACAAAGGCATATCCGTATATTGTTGCCAGTAAAAACACAGCACCGACATTAGAAATAGCCCAATCCCTACAAGGCCCATGCATAGCCGGCCAACCAAAACAAAGTGCTTTTCAGGGGTGGTATATCTGCTTTCGCGCCATGGCCTGTAAAAGTCCTGAACAATCACTGACGACATGGAATTCAACCCTGAATTTATGGTTGATACAGCGGCAGCCACGACACCTATAGTTACTAACCCCTTCATGCCTGCAGGCAGTTCATTGAGAATATAATACATAAAGATTGTGATTTTTTCGCCGCTAAATTCTTGCCCTGCGGCGGCGGCATAACCCGTTCCCATCAAATCAGGGCGTTCATAAAACACATGAAGAAGCTGACCAATAGAAATGAATAACCAAATCACAGGAACCCCTGCGACTACCGAGATCAACAAGGCACGTGCGCCTTCCTTCTCATTTTTGCATGTTAAAAGTCGCTGGGTAACATCCTGATCGAGCCCAAAACTACCAATGGACAGGAGCGTTAACCCTGTAAAAATAGACAGCAGCGTGAAGGGATCAGAAAAATCCAGATCAAAGTTGAACAATTGCAGTTTATTTTGTCCATCTGGGGCATGTTTTAACCCTGCTACAATCTCACTCGCACTGGCTGGTATCTGGTCCCATAAAAAATACAGAACCACACCAACCGAAAAGCCGTAAATAATGAATTGGACCAAGTCACTCCAAACGACAGAGTGAATACCCCCAAAAAAGGTCAACAGGAAACCAAGCGCTATCATAATGAATGCTGCTGTGATTATGCTGTCCGCTTCTACATTTGAATATAGGATCATGGCGATCGCGATTGCAGCCAAATACAGCCTAGCCCCGCTTGCAAACATGCGTCCTATTAAATACATACCCCCTGCAGCGCGCATCGTACTCGCATTGAACCTAACAGCCAAAAGTTCATAGACTGTGGTTACTTTATGGGCGTAAAATTTGGGAATTAAAATCCTTGCCACAAATAATGCTGCAATTAAAACACCGATGTTGGTAGACAGATATGTGTAATCTCCCCTAAAGCCCTGATCTGGCCCTCCGAGAAAAGTAGCGGCAGACTGCGTTGTTGCCAAAACAGAAATAGCAACCACCCAATACGGCATCTTATTACCACCCAAAAAATAGTCTTTGGCGTTTTCGGATTTAAAGGAGGCTGATACCCAGCTCATACCGAGTAATAATGCGAGGTACCCCCCTACAATTATCCAATCAAAAAGAGCAAACCCTTCTGTCATCAAAAGGCACCCGGGGCCGAGACGGCGACACAGAAACAGCACGTGCGCACCATACCGAAAAAGCACATCCGCTTTTCATGATATATCTGCTGAAACCCGGGCAAAAACTCCTCCTCACCATTTTTTCACAAAACTTTGTAGTTACAAAACAGCTTGCTCAATCATATATACCAATATTAATTGGTATTACCAGTGGTATTGGTTATGCTACCTTAAAATGGTGCAAATTCACCTATTTATACTCACCCTCTTTGGTTCAAATGGTGACGTGCCACAAAGCCAATAACAAGCGACAAGGTCCATAGATATATGCTGAATAAGCTTGAGCCGAACTGGAATAACTCTACACCTCTCTATATTCAATTAGCCAATAACCTGAGACAGCTTATCCTTGATGGCACGCTACCCTCCAATGATTCTCTACCTTCAGAACGAAAGCTAACCGAAATAACCGGTGCTTCACGAGTGACCATCAGAAAAGCAATAGACCGGCTTGTTAGTGAGGGGCTTTTACTCCGGAAACAAGGTGCAGGAACATACATAGCACCACCAATTGAACAATCCGGGGAAGAGCTAAAAAGCTTTACAGAAGACACCTTAAGCCGGGGAGAAACACCAACAACGATTTGGCTCATTCGTGCAACGGCTCTCCCCACAAAAGAAGAGGCAAAGCACCTTCATCTCTCGGTAAAGGATCAGGTCGTACGGCTCGGACGTGTGAGGTTATCTAATGGCGAACCTCTTGCTATTGAACACTCGGTAATTGCCGCAACAATGTTGCCCAACCCGGAAGAAGTAACCAATTCATCTTATCAAGCACTGACAAAAAATGGTTTCCCCCCTGCCAAGGGCACACAAAAAATTCAGGCATCGCTCGCTACACCAACGGAGGCAGGCTTGCTTTCTATTCAGGAGGGTGATGCCATATTAAGGATTGAACGCAATACGTTTTTAACCGATGGCACCCCGATTGAATATACATGTTCTGCCTACCGCGGTGACAAATATGTTTTTGTCACAGAACTACATGAGTATAGGGATTAAAATAAGCAGTTTTTATTACCTGACGGCACCAGCCTAAAGCCGTTACCTACATACAGTGCCCGATCACTGACATTTTTCAACCCTAAGTTCATGCAAATTATAGCCGACACAGTATTTATTCAGCTTCTACTTATCTCTTTTGTTAGCTAGTGGGCTCATATTATAATAATATGGGCGTAACTATAGTGATAACTCAGAAGAAGCTGCGGGGCATTAAATATGGCACTGGGGAAAATTAGTCCTGACAAGGACATTAAACTGCCGCTTTACATGCAAGTTGCAAAAGATATTCGCGCCTATATTTCTGAACATAATATAGCCGCAGGAGATGCCCTTCCCCCTGAACGGGATCTATGTAGAATCACAGGAACTTCTCGCGTTACCATTCGCAAAGCACTAGATAAACTAGCCGAAGAAAAGATTGTTCAACGAAAGCAGGGGGCCGGCACTTTTGTCTTGCCTCCCCTCGTACATCTTGGGTCAGACCTCAGCGGCTTTACAGGAACTGCGCGTAATCTGGGCCAAGTACCACAAGCTATATGGATCATGAAGGCTTACGGCACACCGACCGTTGAAGAAGCTAAAATTCTCAAAATACCCCAAACAAATAAAGTTGTGCGCTTAGGGCGTGTCCGTTTATCCAATAACCAACCTTTGGCCATTGAACATGCTGTCGTGCCTGCAAAACTGCTGCCTGAAATAGATAAAATATCCGAATCTCTCTATCAAGCGTTAAGAGCAAACGGTAATCAACCTGTAACCGGTACACAGAAGGTTCAGGCCTCTCTTGCAAACCCAACCGAAGCAGGGCTACTTTCAATTGAGGAAAATAGTGAAGTGCTCCGCATTGAACGGCGGTCTTTTTTACAGGATGGAACCCCCGTAGAATTGACCAGATCAACCTACCGGGGGGACCGGTATGATTTTATCATGAAATTGGAACGCACTCAGCTAAGCTAGCCATATTTCATTGAGGTTTCCAGTAAGGGGCGAGCACACCCAAACCGCTGCCGGTCATCCTCTCACCGTCCTCACATCAGACACCAATTCCTTTTGCCTGACCCTGCCACAAATACCCGGGCAGCCCTAAACAGAAATGCCACCATTTTCAAGTGCAGGCCGTCTTTAACCAAAACCCACAAAACAACACGCCCGGCCCTCATCCCTGAGAACCGAGCGTGTCTTAGCTCCCCAACCAAATGGGTTTGATTAGAACTGGGCTTTAATAGCCAGTTGCAAGCGACGTGGCTTATAGAAGCTACGTGCAGTTCCAAATCCAGCGCTATTCACTTTGCTCTGAATATTATATCCAGTCTGTTTGTTAAACACGTTAAACAGATCAGCCCGCAGTTGGATATTATAGTCACCAAATATCCTGAAATTCTGCGTATAGTTTAGATCAAGCTGAAAGTGCGAAGACGTTCTGCGAGAACCGGCAGGTTCAGCATACCGGCTTGTATCACTCGTACTACTTGTAAGATCACGGTATACTTCAGAATCCCAAGCTTCCCATGGTTGCCCAGATTGGTAAACCATGAAGGCACCAAATTGGCCCTCCCAGTCAAATTGATAATACCCATAAACCTTTAGTATGTGACGACGATCGCCGCGCAAGTCACCATCTCTAAAGTTCCAGAGCTGACGCCCCGCACCATCGGCAATGAAGGACGAACCGATAAAGGTATTGGCATCGTTTGTGGTCGTTGTGTTATCCTGATCAAAGTTACCATAATAATGGCTCCAGACATACGAACCGGATACAAACAAATTGTCCCTGTTCCATTCTGCTTCAGCGCTTAACTCCCAGTATTTTGTGTAAGCATTGTCAAGCTGAGCAATAACAAACGAAGACCCGCCAATTTCGGCGCGAATTGCATCAAGATTAGGGACATATAGCTCCTGAGGAATATCCTCATTTGCACCATAATTTATCCGGTCAGCATTGCCTGTATCTTCCCAGAAATTTGCCCCTTCACGGTACCGCGCATGCGCACGAAGTGTCAGCTCATTTGAAACCTGACTTTTCCAACCGACGAGAAATTCGTCAATTTTACGTGGTTTCAAATTATCCTGAAACACTTTACCCGACGATGACCGCACAGGGTCAATCTCGATAAAGTTACCGTCAGCATCAAAAGCCACATCAATAGACCGCCGAAGATTTCGGTCCCATGACGCCGCCCGTGCCAAAGAGGATGCTGATGGATTATAGCGTGCATAATTCGCATAAACAGCACTGGTATCAGAATAATCCCAATTGATACCAAACCGTGGCTGAATCATATCAGACCAGTCAACCTCATACATTTTATACCGATTGCCTGGCGCAACTTCAAACCCTGAAACTGTACCATCTTTCTCCCGCAGGCCTTGGCCAAACAAAATATCGTTACTAACAAGAACACCAATGTTGAACGTTAGGGCATCCATTTCAATAGTATCGTTAATCTCAAAACTCTGAAGTTTACTTTTTGAGTTAATTAACGGCACCACTGCACCCCCGGCACTTAAAAGGCTCATCTGTTCAATGCGTGCCTCATAAAATACAGGTGTTATATTATCAGTAGCAAGGGAGCGACCGCCCAGAACAGAAATTGCACCCCATCCGTTTGAGTTTCGGGCAAGGTCTTCTTCAACTTCCTGATACTGATACCCAATATGAATATTATGTGTTGTGTTGCCCATGTAGAATGTACGGTCATAACCAACTTCGAAACTCAAACGAGAGAAGTCTTGGTCATTGATGGTCGTCCCCCCACCAACATTGCCGCCACCTGTGGCTACACCATTGTCAAGATACCCATATTTATCAATGAGCGGCTGCACAAATGCATTATATGCATCTTCACCTGCCCTTAATGTTGGCACTCTAAAAAAGCCTTGTTGATCCAGCGCAGAAACATCCAAAGCTGTACCCTCTGCGATCGCAAAATCAAACAATGTATCAGGGCGCGAAGAGGTTTTATTCTCGAAATTTGTAAACTTGAAGTTTAACGAGCTGTCGTCATCAATAATCCATGAACCTTCAACAATGGCAATATCGAGAGAAGCATCATCACCCACGGACGTAGACGCAGCATTAAATGTGTTTGTCCCTCTATTGCGTACAGAGCGGTCAGAGGTTCTATAGCTGGCATCAAGTAAAACATTGTCGGTTGGTGAAAAAGTCAACTTCCCAAAAAATTCGTTCCGCTTACTGCTAAAGTTTGGCACATCGCCGTAAGCATTGCTGGAATTTTCACGTGACGATGTTGGGCGGTAATAAGACGAATAGAAAAACAACCTGTCCTCTATAATTGGCCCACCCAAACTTGCGGTAATCCATGTTTTATCTTCATCAAACTCTAATGGTGTATCCCCTGCTTTACGACCACTTGTCATGCCACTGGTTTGTATTTGATATTTAACTTCACCGTGAAATTCGTTCGTGCCCCGCTTACTGATAGTATTAATCAAAAAACCACCCGACCGATTAAAGCCAATCGCTGTTGCACCGCCCCGAACCACTGAGACCTGCGCAATATCATGCGATGATGGTTCAGCCGACAGCGTACCAAACATAGGCAAAGAAACATCAACGCCGTCAAACTGGTAATTATTATCCTGACCGCTCCCGCCTGCACTTGGACCGCGAATTGCATCTTCTGAATATTGCACTCCCGCGATCAATTTTTGCAAGTCTCTATACTCTTGACCAACAGGAATACCCTCAATAGCCGCTGAACTAATCGAATCTTTAAGGCTAGCGTTGCCTGTATCAACCAAGCTCCGTGAACCCATTACAATTATTTCATCAAATTCAGTCCCAAAAGTGACATCAACTTTAGTTTTCTGTTGAAGCAAAACTACAGCACTGCGTCTTTCTTCTGTGCCATCGCTAAATTTAAAGACAAGTTCATAATTCCCCGGTGGTAGCAAAGGTAATTGATAATACCCATTAGGTGCTGATGTCGTTGTCCTTGGCTGCGGCAGCACCGAACTGCTGGCTACGATCGTCACACCCTCAAGGGATGCGCCATCGTTTTGTGTCACCCGGCCACTCACGCTACCAGCCTGCTGTGCTGAAGCCGGTGTTGCCATTATTGCCAAGCTGAATGCTACGGCAATCCATTTTAAAAACTTGGTATACCTAAGAAAGGTATTTCCCAATCTGCTTGAAACTTGTCTCATTTAACTTTCCCTGTTGGTTTGCACTTTTGGTTTGCACTTTGTCCTCAGTGAATGCTTTTAAAACTCACATAACCTTCGTGTTTTTGATACTTCTGTGAAACATTACCAATCCCCCGCTTCCTACCAAATACCAATTCGAGGCCTTTGCTATTATTATGCAAAATACCACCTATTTTGCCCATAATACAAATACCAATATAAGACCTTTCTTGGTAGCTTGGTCGAATCCCTGTTTTTGTGATAAATTTACAACAATTAACGACAAACAAAATTCTCGAAGAAGGCTTCTTCGCTCCTGCTCTCTTCCCATGTGACAAGCGTTATTAAGTATCTAGTTTTATTGTATTTCTAAAAATAATTTGGCTATAATCCTTATTTTTACTTATGTTTTTGGAATATTCTAGAAAACAAAAAACTAATATGCATGTCTATTTCTATTACCATGTAAGGCTAAAATATACCCAAGGAACCACCAAAAACTCCGTAGCGTCAAATAAAAATACTGTCCAAATGAAAGATTACTTTGTATCGCTGTACCTCTTGAATTTGTGAATTACCATAAATACAAAACTATTGAAGAATACCAATTTAGGGGCCTGAACATGAAGAGACTTCTGATACTAATAGCTAAAAAAACTGCCAAATTTTGCCGTTACACAGTGGTACCCGGATTGTTTTTCCTAACAGGCTGCTTTCATATTGGTAATACAATTCAGGTACCCTCACAGAATCAGAACAGCCGAATCAGTATTATTGTCATCCATCATACATCCTCAAATTTTGCGGATTCTTTAAATATTTTGACACAACCATCATCAAATCCAGTTAGTTCTCATTATCTAATACCAGAGCCTAATGATGAATCTTACGCTCAGGGCAAACTTAAGGTTTTTGAATTAGTACCAGAGACACAGCGCGCATGGCATGCCGGGAGAAGTTACTGGGCTGGCAAAACAAACTTAAATGATCAATCCATTGGTATTGAAATTGTTAACCAAACATACTGCTATCGACATGAACCCGATGCTGTATCTTCTGAAAATGCAGAAGGGGTAGCAGAGATCGAAGGTTTATGCTTTTACCCAGATTTTGCTGAAACACAGTTAGAGGTTTTCCTCGAACTTTTAGAAGATATTTTAGAGCGCCACCCCAATATAGAGCCTACCAACATTGTCGGTCATTCTGACATCGCCCCGAGCAGAAAAATAGACCCCGGCCCACGATTCCCGTGGCAGCGACTGTATCAGCTTGGCTTTGGCGCGTGGTTCGATGATGAAACTGTTACCCATTACTGGGCGAAATTTCATGGCACTTCCGTTCCGCTCATTAACATACAAAAGGCACTCCATATATATGGTTACGATATAGAAGAAACAGGGGAACTGGACAAACAAACGGAGGATGTCCTGCGTGCTTTCCAAATGCATTTCAGACCCTCGACTGTGAACAGCAGGCCTACACTTGAAACAGTGGCTAT
>Ga0316208_1000693_pt1 | contig 37556 bp, 41 predicted proteins | sample 3monopyrite_MG_FD_204944 | JGI IMG/M metagenome (GOLD analysis project Ga0316208, IMG submission 204944) | Microbial mat bacterial communities from mineral coupon in-situ incubated in ocean water Damariscotta River, Maine, United States -... | ecosystem: Environmental > Aquatic > Marine >...
CATCGATGACAATGCGATCCGTAACCAGGCTCGTCTTGCCCTGCCTGCGATACCTGTGGATACGCAAACGAAGGCCGAATTAATCAGTAAGATCAAACGCTTACTTAAAGAAAAAGATGCTGTTTTAGTGGCACATTATTACACTGATGCAGATTTACAACAGTTAGCTGAAGAAACCGGTGGATTCGTTTCAGATTCACTCGATATGGCGCGTTTTGGCAAAGAACACCCCGCTTCAACCCTAATAGTGGCCGGTGTCCGTTTCATGGGAGAAACCGCTAAAATTCTCACGCCGGAAAAAAGAATTTTAATGCCAACACTTGAAGCAGAGTGCTCTTTGGATCTCAGTTGTCCTATTGATCAATTTAGCCAGTTTTGTGATGCCCACCCGGATCGCACTGTGGTTGTTTATGCCAATACCAGTGCGGCCGTAAAAGCCCGTGCTGATTGGGTCGTGACCTCAAGTATTGCAACAAAAGTGGTACAACACCTTAGCGATAAAGGTGAAAAAATTCTTTGGGGGCCCGATCGGTTTCTAGGAAGTTATATTCAAAAAGAAACAGGTGCCGATATGTTGCTATGGCAAGGCTCCTGTATTGTGCATGATGAATTTAAGGCTAATGAACTTGAAAAATTACGCAACAAGCACCCTGCTGCTGCTGTATTGGTTCACCCTGAATCACCTGAAAACATCATTGCACAAGCCGATGTCGTTGGCTCAACAACACAGCTCATTAATGCTGCAACAAAAATGAATAATGATACATTTATTGTCGCAACCGACAATGGTATTTTTTATAAGATGAAACAAGCCGCACCCGGCAAGAAATTTATTGAAGCCCCGACAGGCGGTGCAGGCGCAACCTGCATGAGTTGTGCGCATTGTACCTGGATGGCAATGAATGGCTTACAAAACCTTGCGGACTCACTGGAAAAAGGTGATAACGAAATTTTTGTTGATGAAAAAATTCGCCAACAAGCACTGAACTCGGTTGGCAAAATGATTGATTTTGCAAAGCAAGCGTCATAATACTGAGTATTCATGAGTCCAGAGCTAAGGTCATTATTAAAAGTTGTCAGCTTACCAACCATACTTCTATTTGCTGCTTTCTACCATATACCGCTATTAACAAAACCGTTACCGGATGTTATTCACTTAAGCCTGCCCTACCTGCCCTTTATTTTTCTTATTATCGGTTTAATCTTAAGCTGGGTTTTTCATAACTGCCGCGCCTTTAATTTATTATTACTTTTTATCGTAATCTATATCGCACTCGATAAAACGCTGTGGCATCCGGTCATAAAAGTAGATAAGCAATTAGCATACTTATTATTAGTTTCACTGATTCCAATAAATTATTTATACAATTTAATAGCAAAAGAACGCGGCATACTAAGCCAGTATGGCATAAAACGATTAATCTTCATGGTTGTGCAACTGAGCATTATTGCGGCATTATTGCTCTATCCATACCCTGCCGTAAAAGAAACCTTAAATACGGTTTATTTCAAACACGCAATATTTGATCAAACTGCCATTAGCCAACCATTAATATTCGCACTGATTATCAGTAGCTTTATATATGTAATCCGCCTGTTGCAAACATCCGATGTCTTATTAGCCGGCACTCTTGCATCCTTTATTTCAATCACAACAGCACTGCATTTTGTGCAATATCCGCAAGTTTCCACGGCGTTTATTATACTTGCCGAATTGCTGGTTATTATCAGCATAACAATTAGTGCTTACTCCATGGCCTATTTAGATGAATTAACAAACCTGCCTTCCCGACGTGCCTTAACTCAAAATATGTCAACTTTAGGCAAGCGTTATACTATAGCGATGGTTGATGTTGATCACTTTAAAAAGTTTAATGATAAATATGGTCACGATGTAGGCGATCAAGTTTTAAAGAAACTCGCAAACCAGCTTAGAAGCGTTCGGGGAGGAAAGCCTTTTCGTTATGGTGGAGAAGAATTCACCCTTCTTTTTCCAAATAAAAATATTGATGAAGCAAGGCTATTTTGTGAAAACTTATGTAAAAAAGTTGCCGAAGATCCTTTTATGCTAAGAAGTAAAATGCGGCCACAAACAAAAAAAGCAACTGCACAGCAGAATACTCACACCACTAAAATGACACCAATAACCACCACCATTAGTATTGGCTTAGCAGAGCGCTCCGAAGAATTTCCCAAAGCCAGCCAGGTCATTAAACAGGCAGACAAGGCACTCTACAGAGCAAAAAATAATGGCCGCAACCAGGTCGCCATCTAGTTATTTAAACTGCGACTTGCAATTTCATAGACATCTTTAGATAAATCTTTTTTTGCTAAAATACGTTGCAATTGTTTCTTCATTAAGCTCTGACGCTTTTCATCATATCGGCGCCAACGACTCATATTCTGAATTAAACGTGCAGCAATTTGTGGATTCATAGAATCTAAAGCTAAAACCTGATCGGCCAAAAACGCATAACCTGAACCATCAACAGCATGGAAGTGCGCAATATTCCCGGCACAAAAACGCCCGATTAATGAACGAACTTTATTTGGATTGGTTAAAGAAAAGGCTTCATGTTGCATTAATTTTTTAACGCGTTGCAATACGTCTGATAAATCCGCTCCGGCCTGAATTGCAAACCATTTTTCAACCACCTGTGCATCATGTTTCCATTTATCATAAAAATACTCTAAAGCATGTTGCCGCTGTGGTATATCATAATGTGATAAATGACTCAGTACGGATAAAACATCTGTCATATTGTTTGCAGATTCAAATTGCGCCATACAAAAATCAATGCTTTCTTTATCTTGTAAAGTCATTAAATAAGACAAGCATACCTGATTTAAATCCCGTCTCGCCATTTCATTCGCATCAAATGAATAAGGGGCGTCACTTTGTCCCTGTTGTAATATTGATTTGAAGTTTTCTTTTAATGCTTTCGCTAATTCAAATTTCATAAACGTTCTTGCCTGATGAATGGCATCAACATCCACTATATCAAGCTGATCGGCTAAATACCCCTCAGAAGGCAACGTCATTGCCTGTGCAATTAAGGCTTTATCTAAATCAGGGTTGGTTAAAGTATTCTTATAGGCCGAAATAATATTTTCAGGTAATAAAAGTTCTTTATTTTCTTTAATGTCCCGCACAAAAGATAATAATACCTTGATTGCTAATTCCTGCCCTGCATTCCAACGGTTAAATTCATCACTGTCATGCGAAAACAAAAAGGCAAGCTCTTCATCACTTTGCTTTATTTTTGTTTTAACCGGGGAGGTGAAACCACGATTTACAGAAATAACCGGTTTGTCATTTACATTAGTAAAAATAAAATTTTCAACTTCATTTTTTAGTTCCAACATCATTTCTGTTTTATGAGAAACATCGTCGCCCTTCAATTGTAATGGAATATCTAAACCTTTTTTATCAATCAAACCTAATTGTAAAGGAATATGAAAAGCTTTATTTGATATTTGTTGCCCGCAAGCAGAGTATGATTGCTTAATTGTAAGCTCAAATGTTTTTTCATGTTCATTATAGTTCCCCGACACATTCAATTCTGGTGTACCGGCTTGTGAATACCAACGTTGAAACTGTGATAAATCAATATTGTTAGCCTCTTCCATCGCAGCAACAAAATCTTCAGTCGTCACAGCCTGACCATCGTGGCGCGAAAAATATAAATCTGTTCCCTTACGAAAGCCGGTTCCCCCTACAAGGTTACGAATCATACGCACGACTTCAGCACCCTTGTTATATACTGTTACAGTATAAAAATTACTGATCTCAATATAATGATCCGGCCGAATCGGGTGTGCCATGGGCCCCGAGTCTTGCGCAAACTGATGGTTGCGCAGAACATTAACATCATCAATGCGTTTTGTTGCGCGCGAGTTTAAGTCTGCCGAAAATTCCTGATCACGAAAAACAGTAAAGCCTTCCTTTAAACTTAACTGAAACCAGTCGCGGCAGGTCACGCGGTTACCTGACCAGTTATGAAAATATTCATGCGCAATAATACTTTGAATATTATAATAATCAGCATCGGTTGCGGTGTCCGGACTTGCCAGTACGCAGGAAGCATTAAAAATATTTAAACCCTTGTTTTCCATTGCTCCCATATTAAAGTCATTTACCGCGACGATCATATAAATATCCAAATCGTATTCGCGACCATAAGTGTCTTCATCCCATTTCATCGCTTGCTTTAATGACATTAAGGCATGTTCACATTTATGACCGTTCTCATGCTCAACAAAAACTTGCAATAAAATGTCACGCCCAGATAAAGTGGTATAACGATCCTCTTTAACAAGTAAATCCCCTGCTACCAATGCAAACAAATAACTTGGTTTTAAACTGGGATCCTGCCACCTGGCCCAATGCCGGCCACCGTCCAGTTCACCTTGCTCGATTAAGTTTCCATTTGACAATAAGACGGGGTATTTATTTTTATCTGCAATAACCGTAACGTCATAACGTGACATCACATCCGGACGATCAGAAAAATAGGTTATACGTCGAAAGCCTTGCGCTTCACATTGAGTACAAAACATACCACTTGAAAGATACAAACCTTCAAGCGCTTTATTCTCTTCAGGATTAATTTCTGTTTTAATTTCAAGCTCACAGAGTTCAGGAAGTTGTTCCAGCGTTAGCTGTTCATCATCACAATGGTAATTATCTTCTGTTAATAAAACCCCATCCACTTTTATGGACATAAGTTCAAGATTTTGTCCATCAAGTACTAATTTTTTCGATGATGTCTTATTTTTTTTATTTAATGCTAACGACAGCACCGATGTTACAACCGTTTTTGTCTCATGCAGATCAAAATGCAAACTAACATGATTAATTAAATATAGCGGGGGCTGATAATCCTTTAAATAAATTGTCGTTGGTGCTGCGTTTGCATTCTTAATATCAACCATTACTCTTAACCTTTAAAAAAATAAATTTAAAATACCATTAATAATTATTTTGTATTACGCCCACGATGAATCTTTAACTTACCAAATTTTTGATTTATTTCATCTGTTACTCCATCCAGTTCACTAAATTTCGTTTCTTCAAAAAATAAATCAGTTTGATGTGCTTCTTTATTATTAAAACCTGAAACACCCACACCGAGTAAACGCACAGCAAGCCGATTCGATGAAACTTTTTGCATCTCTGTATTTAACAAACTTTTTGCGGCTTGCCATATCTTGTGTGTCTGATTACTGCTCTCTGACAATGTTTTAGAACGCGTAATGGTGGTAAAATCATGAAAACGGATTTTGATATTAACCGTTCTGCCTTTACGTTCTTTTTCACGTAACCTTGTTGCGACTTGCTCGGTTAAATAGGACAAATATGAAACCAGCGTTTCTTTATTACGAATATCCTCAGCAAAAGTATTTTCTGATGAAATAGATTTTGCCTTTGAATCAGAAATAACCTCGCGTTTGTCTTGCCCGTTTGCAAGACGAAAAATGTGATCGCCTTGTTTACCAAAACGATCAATCAGCCAACGCTCTGATTGTGTTCGTAAGTCTTTAATAGTGCTAATACCGTAATTATTCAACTGCATTTCGGTTTTTTTACCCACCCCCCAAATACGCTTTACCGGCATAGGATCTAAAAAATCCTGTACCTCATTCTCTTCTACCACCACAAAACCATCTGGCTTATCGTAGTCAGAAGCAATTTTTGCTACGAATTTATTGGGCGCAATGCCTGCCGAAACAACCAGATTTAATTCTTGTTTGATTTCATTTTTAATTCTTCTGGCTATCTCAGCTGCCGAGCCAAATAACTTTAAACTGGCACTCACATCAAGAAAAGCCTCATCTAATGACAAAGGTTCGATCTCCGGCGTGTAACGACTAAAGATTTCATGGATCTGCCTCGACACAGAAACATATAACGGCATATTAACGGGTAGAATATTCAGGTCCGGGCATAAACGTGAGGCCTGAGACATCGGCATTGCACTGAAAACCCCATATTTACGCGCTTCATAATTTGCCGCAGCAACAACCCCCCGGCTTTTAGACGGGCCACCGACCACAACCGGCAGCCCCACGAGCTCAGGCCGCTCTCTCACTTCAACTGAAGCAAAAAAGGCATCCATATCAAGGTGAATAATCATATCTTTATTATAAATTATTTAACGAGTTAACCGAGATACATAATGTAAAAATAATCATTCTAAACCTTATAAATAAAAGGTTAAGAATTTCTCACTATATCCCATTTGGAAGCTGTAACAAGGTTATTTATTACATTAGAATAGAACCACATTTTTGGGAGAAATTTACATGACTCAACAAGTTTTTGATAAAGCTGTCGCCCTGATGGATGCAGCGAATAATGAAGATCCAAATATTGAAGTAGCAGATGGAAAAGAATGGCCAAAAGAACTTCTTTATTCTCATCGCATGGCGGAGATGATTACGCGCTACAAGCCTGAAGCCGATCATATTAATCAGCTCTCTGTTCGCGGGCAACATATACAACGCTGGAAATCACCACGTGATGCTTACCCCATGGACAGAAAGGGTTACCATAAATGGCGCACCGATCTTTATACTTTTCATGCCAACACAACAGCAGAGCTGATGGCACAAGCGGGCTTTGATGAAGAGGCTCTTGAGCGAGTAAAACTCGCCATCGGAAAAAAAGGCATAAAGAGCAACCCTGATACCCAAATGTTGGAAGATGTTGCAAGCCTGGTCTTTATTGAACACTATATGCTTGCCTTTGCAGAAAAACACCCTGAATATACCGAAGAAAAATGGATTGATATTATTCGTAAGACATGGAGAAAAATGTCAGACGATGCACATCAATTTGCACTTTCAGGCAAACTCGTTTTACCAGAACCCTTAATACCGCTCATTCAAAAGTCGGTCAGTTAAGGCTATTCAATTTTTGCTGGCGCCTCCTCCGGGAGTCGCCACCAAAAGAGTAAAGCAACAGACAAAAGTAACGCTTGCCCTAAAGCAAAATGGCTCGCCTGAAAACTTAACAGCGATACTGCGATACTGGCAATGAGTGCATTTGCTGTCATTTGTATAAAGCCCTGCATTGCTGAAGCAGTTCCCCGGTTATTCGGAAAACAATCTAATGCCATAACCGTGATTGCCGGCATGGCCATGCCTGTGCCACATGAATATAAAACTAAAGGTATCACCGAAGTTGAAATCATTGTATTCAAGTACAACGATTGCATCACATTCAACAACGCACCCAGTATCATAATCATAAGCGCCAACTTTATCGTGCTTTCTATGCGCCAACGGTGCGCTAAGCGTGCACTTAAAGCTGAACCCAAAATTAAACCGGCCACCATCGGCACAAAAAGTACGCCAAAATCGTTGCTTTGAAGATTTAAAAAATCAAAGATAAACGTCGGTGCCCCCGCAATATATAAAAATATCCCGGCGAAAAAATTTGCAACAATAAAGACCAGAATAAGAAAACGGGTATGAATTAAAGTACGTCCATAAACTCGCATCACTTTTAGCGGACGGAAGGACTGCCGCTGTTCTACTGCAAGCGTTTCCGGTATCACAAAAAAGACCAATAAAAAAACAAGTACTGCATAAATGGCTAAAAAATAAAATACGCTATGCCAGCCAAAAAGATCGTGTAACCAACCGCCAATAACAGGCGCGATTGCTGGTGCTATGGCAAACAACATCATGATATGAGACATCGCTCTGTGTGCATCTTGTGTATTATAAACATCACGAATCATTGCACGACCAGCGACTAAACCTCCGCCTACAGCAGCACCTTGTATCAGGCGATAAAACATAAAGCTGTTGTAATCAACCGACAAAGCACAACCAAGTGATGCAGCAATATAACAAAGTAGAGATAGCAAAATAACTTTTCGTCGCCCCAACCGATCGGCCAAAGGACCTAATACCAATGTTGACAGAGCAAATGCAATTAAATAAGAGGCTATACTTTGCGAAAGTAAAGCACGGCTAATATTATACTCAGCTTCAATCGTAGGAAAAGAAGGTAAATAGGTATCTATTGTAAAAGGACCAATCATTGTCATTAGCGCGACAATAAAAGTTAAGTTTCTTGGGACTGCTTGCTGCATATGTGCCTTAAAGTAAAAAAATGGAAAGCGACGAATGTAATATATTTAAAACAGTATAGTTAAAAAACTAACACAAACTCAAAGAACATTAGACACATTCGTTTTGATGAAAAACTTGAATAACCTGTTGCGATATATCCATGTCTGCCCAAGATACCTTTAAACTAAAACACATATATCACAACAACGAATATTTTAACGTGATGCGAGTTGGAAACGCTTAAAGTGTTTCAGTACTTTTTTGACATAACCCTGCGTTTCCCGATAAGGCGGAATGCCTTTGTATTTATTCACCGCACCTTCACCGGCATTATAGGCTGCAAGTGCATACTTTAAGTTTTTGGGGTACAGTTTTAACAGATACTTTAGGTGTTTAATGCCCGCGACAATATTTTGTCGTGGGTTATAAATGTCATCAACCCCGTATTTTTCAGCCGTCGCGGGCATCAATTGCATCAGTCCAGATGCACCTTTGTGTGATGTAGCATTGGGATTAAAATAAGACTCGGTATAAATAACGGCTTTAACCAATGACTCATCAATATCGTATTTTTTTGATTGATGATAAATAAAATAAGACCATAGACGCATAGTTCGTTTAGCCCGGAGCGTTCTACCTGCCGCGTAATGACCCATGTTTTTTAAATCATCGGTACGACGAACCAGTTTTGCTTTGCTATTGATTAAGGCATGGTCACTAACAATACGACGACCGTCCGGCATTTGATAAAGAAAAACTTGAGCTTGTGCATTTACGACAACGCCGCTGCACAAAATAGTAGTCAGTAAAACCCTGTTTAATATTATTCTGTTAAACAACATATTATTTCTTTGGCGTTAATTGATAAACACACTCGTTCATGAAGTCGAGTCCTTTTTGACGAAACCGTTCATTCTCATGAAGCACATCCTGTGCCACATGCTGTTTTACCTCATAACAACGCTGGTACAATGCTTCTACCTCGCTTTGGCTAACTGAAAAAGGCGGTCCATCCATTTTTGACTGCTCGTACTCTAATGTAATCAATAATTTTGACGCTGATGGCGATAAGTCCATCAGCTTGGAGGCATAATCCTGACGCATCGCAGGCGGTAAAGCGATTAGGGAAGCGCGATCATAAACCGCATCAATCTTCCCCAGAATATGAGTCGATAAATTAAAAAAATCACCGCAGAACAGACTGATGTTTTCAGACTGCCATAATGTAAAATCACCAACCTGACTTTTTTTTACTGACAAATTATTTTCTGTAAAAAAGGCTTCTGCTGCAAGAGCGCTTAACTCAACGCCAACAACTTGAAAACCTTGTTCCGCTAACCAGATCAAATCCAGCGTTTTGCCACACAAAGGAACAAATATTCGACTATTTTTTTCCAACTTTAAAAGAGGCCAGTTTGCTTTTAAATGTGGGTTAACTTCATCAAGGTGAAATCCCGTTAGCGCGTTTTCCCAGCGATTATGCCAAAAATCTGCTTCCACTTTTATTCTCCTGAAGTGCCTGTTTATCCAAGCCAAAATTATACCCCATTCCAGTTCACTTTTAGTGTTTCATCCTCCTTGCCAAGCCGTTAATATTAGACTACTTATTTATCCCAACAAAAACTGACCGGAGTCATGTATGCCCCTGATTGTTGATAATGACCGCTATAGTATCGACTCACTTGAGCTGGGTCCGATGGAAAATTTTATCTATCTTTTTACCGATAAAAGTACTCAGCGATCCGCTGTTATCGATCCTGCCTGGGATGTGCCTAAAATTCTTGCCCTGGCAAAAGACAAAGGTGTGAAAATTACCGATATTTTACTGACCCATAGTCACCCTGATCATATCAATGGGATTGATGGCATTTTGGAACAATATGATGCACAACTTCATTTATTGAGTGCAGAAGCTAAATTTTGGGGAGAATCACTTGCCCACCCTTCTCTACACCATGGTGGCGATAATATAAAAATTGGTGATAGCGAACTTAAAATTTTACATACACCCGGGCACACACCGGGATCCGCGTGTTACCAGATTGACGACAACTTAATAACCGGTGATACCATGTTTGTTTTTGGTTGTGGTCACTGTACCTTGGGCGGTGAACCTAACACCTTATATGACACCTTAAGCAAGCTAAAAAAAATGCCCGGCGACACGCTGATTTTACCAGGGCATAATTACGCAGAAAAAAGCACCTCGACCATGCATGAGCAGTGTGAAGGTAATCCTTTTTTGCATTTCGACAACGCAGAAGATTTTGTAGAATATCGCCAACACACCCATGACAAAATTCGTACTTACCCACTAAAACCTGAGAAAATAAAATAGCTATCGTTGATAAAATGAAAAAAGGCTAAAGAATTCCAGCTTTAGCCCTTTTATTACTTTATTATTTCATCACGTTGTTTTTTATATTTTTCGTAACTTTCAGTACGGGGACATTCTTTATTCCCCAGCTTTAAACACTGTTGTCTTTCATATTCATGCATAGTGTTATATACCGATTGTTTACTACAAGCAGTTATTAACACCATCAAAATGCTACTTAGCAAAAATATTTTCATCCTTAAATACCTTTAATAAATAAATCATTTCTCAGCAACAATATAAATCATCCACGATTCCTGGTTTTCTACTTCTGTTGTTTCGTAGTACTCACCGGTACCTTCAAGTTCATCATCATCTTCATCATCGGACTCAATATACTCTTCCCAGTAAACACGGCTTTTAGAATACCCCGCTTCTTTAAGCAGTTCTAAAATTTCAGGAATCGCCCATAGACGCCAGCAATACGTAAAAGCTTCATCCATACGCGAACCATCATCAAATTCAAAATGAATCGCGCATTCCATGTGGTTATTAATCGGGTTAAAAGAAACATGCTCCCAAATATACGTCGCATTTTGATCTTCTAATTCAGTTTCTTCTTCAAGTGTATCTGCGCATTCTGTTCCACCAAATAAATCTAACACCAGAATGCCGTCATCATTTAAGCTTTCACGTGCTTTTTTGAAGTAATCAATTAATTCATCCCGTTTTTCAAACAGGCAATAACTAAAGTTAAAGGCACAGGTTATATCGACTTTATCTGTTGTAATACGCACATCGTCTTCAATCAACTGGATACGATTAGCAACATCATCACCCGCAGCGGCAAGATTATGTTTTCTACCCCAGTCTAATGTTGGCCCGTCAAAATCAACCCCAATCGCGGTACGTTCAGGATCACTTTTACACCACTCTGTTGCCAGATATGCCGTGCCACAAAAATCTTCTTTCATGCTGATGGCTTTACGGCCGCGCAGCTTTTGAAATGTTTTGCTCATAAAGTCGACTTCAGCTTCGGGGAATTGAACCGACTCTTGATATAAAGCATGGCGATCAGCCTGTTCTGCCATCGTTGGTTTATTGTTACCTGACTGCTTACTCATTACCTTTCCCCTAAAATGATACCGGTTAACGTTTTATTATGACTGAATTTTGAATGCGCTTATTATATTTTATTACGATGAGTTAGCCTAATTTTTCCATTCAGGGCTCATCCTGAACAGACAAAAATGCTATGATTCATGCCTAATTTATTAATTTTACGGTTTTCTTATGGCGAATAAATCCCGAACAACTGTCGCAGTTCAAATTGGAAGTGCAGGACATCATATTCTTGTCGGTGGCGACAACCCCGTGGTTGTGCAGTCAATGACGAATACCGATACTGCAGATGTCTATAGTACGGTAAAACAAGTGATGGAATTAGCCAAAGCCGGTTCTGAGCTTGTTCGCATTACCGTTAACTCTGCTGAAGCGGCTGAAGCGGTTGCAAAAATTCGTGCAGAACTCGACCGACAAGGGTGTTTTGTGCCATTAATTGGCGATTTTCATTTTAATGGCCATAAGTTACTTGCCGACTACCCAGCGTGTGGTCAGGCTTTGGCAAAATACCGCATCAATCCCGGCAACGTCGGCAAAGGCAAAAAACGCGATGAGCAATATGCCAGCATGATTGAAGCGGCGATAAAAAATGATAAGCCGGTAAGAATCGGGGTTAACTGGGGCAGCCTCGATCAAGCCCTTTTAGCCCGCATTATGGATGAAAATAGCCAACTTGCTGAACCATTAGAACCTCAAGCCATTATGCATAAAGCCATGGTGACCTCAGCATTAGAAAGCGCCCAACAAGCCGAAGAAATTGGTTTGGCAAAGAATAAAATTATTCTCTCGGTCAAAATGAGCGGCGTGCAGGATTTGATCAGTGTCTATCGTGAGCTGGCCAGTAAATGTGATTACGCCCTACACCTTGGTTTAACCGAAGCCGGCATGGGATCAAAAGGTATTGTTGCTTCGACCGCCGCACTCGCGGTTTTGTTACAAGAAGGTATCGGCAATACCATCCGTATTTCTCTCACCCCCGAGCCCCACGGTGATCGTTGTAAGGAAGTCATTGTCGCACAAGAAATTTTACAAACCATGGGCTTACGTTCATTCACACCTCAGGTTGTGGCTTGTCCCGGTTGTGGCCGAACATCAAGCACCTACTTCCAAACCTTAGCCCAGGACATCCAAAGTTATTTACGCCATGAAATGCCTAAATGGAAAGACACTCATCCGGGTGTTGAAGATATGAACGTGGCCGTTATGGGTTGCGTGGTTAATGGCCCCGGTGAAAGTAAACATGCCAACATTGGTATTAGTTTACCTGGGACAGGTGAAAAACCCGTTGCCCCTGTTTATGTTGACGGCGTTAAAACGGTCACATTGAAAGGCAATAACATTGCTGAAGAGTTTCAGGAAATTGTTCAGGAATACGTTGATGAAAACTACAGTGTGAGGTGATGTTTAAAAGACTGCCACTTGCTACAGGATATTACTGAATACACTTTCATAGTGTTCAGCTTCTGGAAAAGGCTGGTAAAAATGATGAAGTAAAGCCCGCCATTCTTGATACTCTTTTGACTCCCTAAATCTTACCCTATGATCTTTTAATGTTGTCCAATTAACCAGAAGAATGTAACGACTATTTTTTCGGCGCACTTTTAAAGCTGATGTGAGAGATAAGCTTTCATACTCTGCTTTACTTCTTGTGCAACATTAAATGCTTTTCAATTTTTTTCTTTTTCGGGTTTATATTAAGTATTGCAACTTCCACTATCACTTAAATTTCCTTTATTTTACATTTAATGGTGACAACAAAGCATATCTATATAGTCGACATAAGTATTAGGCTATAACAGCATAATAAATTACCAAAGTTAAACCAATGCCAAATCCGTAAAGTATATGCGAAAGGACCGGGGACATTACTGGCTTTGTGCTACCTGGTGATTTCGAACCGAACATACCCCAGCCAAATGCTGGCATTAAAATAAACCATGGAAGCGCACTTGTAACCAGACCAAATATCGTTGCTAATATTAAATGGTTTGGTGAGTCAGCAAAGCCGATAACCGTAAGGAAGAGAGGATAAAAAAGTGCAACTATTCCACCGCCGATAACAAAATGAAAAAGCTGACCGATTCGAATTTCATTTTTAACTTGCTTTACTTTGGCAATATCTTGATGCACGAAAGTTCCGTTAACTATTCCCTTAACCCAGCGGCCTATATACGCAGCAGTAACCCCGCTACTAATCCCAAACTTAGACATTTTTTCTTCAGTGAAATCCATAAAAATACAACCAACAAACCCACCTAAAAATGACACTAACCAAATCTCCAATTTTTTCTCTCTTATTTTTTATAGCTCTCAAATTTGAACACAAACGACACATTTTTTTTCAAGATAATAACTAAACATGTTTTATCTTGGCACTTTTAAAACAAATATGGCTAAGTAATTCTATAAAGAATTCACCTGCATCACGGTTTCTAATATATTCTGATAGTTACGAATATTTTTCACGTAATCAACCGGCTCTTCGCCCCGCGCATAGCCGTATTTTAAGTTTTTATAATATTTTTTATGTGACAACAAAGGTAATACCGTTGAAAAATCTTGCCATAGATCAGGGTCTTTATTGAGTTTTTTTGCCAGCTTACGTGCATCCCATATATGTCCCATACCAATATTATAAGCAGCCAGTGCTATCCATGTTCTGTCGGGTTCAGTAACCGACTTTGGTATACGTTTACGCAACTGATTTAAGTAAGAAGCGCCGCCTAAAATACTGGCATGAGGATCTAAACGATTTTTAACACCTAATTCTTTTGCTGTTGTTAATGTCAACATCATCATACCGCGCACACCTGTTGGGCTTTTTGCTCGCGCTCGCCAGTGTGATTCTTGATATGATTGCGCGGCAAGAAGCGTCCAGTCTAAGTTATATTTTATTGCCGCCCGTTTAAAAACGGCTTTGTATCTTGGTAAATGAGATTTTATTTTCCGTTGAAAAGCCCGTGCATCAACATAATCAAATTTTTCAATGTAACCATAATAACGATGCATTGTTTCATTAAGTTCACCGCTTTCAACATAGTCCTCAAACCATGCATCAACCAAGTCTTGTAACATATCATCGTCTTTATTCATTACCCATGCCAGGGGTTCTGGTTTTGATAAATCAAAACGAACCGATAGCTCTGGAAAGTAGCGACGATTAATCGCAACAATATTAGAATCGGCAACAGTACAGTCTGCTTTTTTTAACCAAACATCTTTTAACAGGGCTTCCGTATCGGTATCTTCAATTTCAGTATAATTAGCTTTAATTTTTTTCAACTGCCCAACATAACTACTATTTGCTGAAACAGCGATATTCACACCCTGTAGATCCTCAACCTTTTTTGGTCTCTTGCCTCCACGACGACAAACAAGTTGCTGAGACACCTTTTGGTAGCTTGAGCCGAATAAAAATTTACCCGCACGTTCCCGGGTTTGCGTTAATCCTGCGGCGGCTATGTCTGCTTCTCCTTTAGCAAGAGCATCGAAAATATCAGCAATGTCTTCTTTTACAATAAAACGTGCTTTTACACCGATTGAATCAGCAAAAGCTTTAATCATGTCATATTCGACACCCATAAAGCCTTCCCGAGACTCATAATAAGTTGTTGCAGCATTACGCGTTAAAACAACTAACTCGCCTTTTTCTTTGATGTCTTCTAAACGTTCTTCCCCATTAGAAAATACAAGTAAAGAGGTAACCAGCCCCGCTATAATGAGAACACGTAACATACAAACACCTACGTTATTAAATGATTTTTAAAAAGAGTCTATCACTCCATTGATAAAAACTCATGCCCAGCATAATTAAAAAAGTCCCTAACCAAATACTCATATTTAAAACTTCATTATTTAAAGCATACCCTAAAAATAACGCCAGCACAGGTGTTACTAATGTAATTAATGACACCTTGCTAACATCAATATGTTTTAAAATGTAAAAAAACATTACAAAACCTAACACCGAACCAAATATGCCCAGATAAACGATAGAACCCAGTCCGCGCAAACTTACCTCTTCAGGCCAGCCCCCCTGTAGTACTAACCATGTGAATAGATATAAAGGCACGCTGACCATTAACCCTCCATGGGTGATCTCCAAAGCAGTGAGTTTGATGTCTAATTTTTTAAACCAAACACTGCTCCAGGAATGGAATAAAACAGACAGACAGACACCGGCAACACCTAATGCTGAACTTCCATTTAGCTCAATGGCTTGACTAAAAATAACAGTCAAGCCGGCAATACCAAGTGCGATCCCCAGTATTTTAGCGGGTGTTAAGCTACGTTCATTCAACCATAATGCTGCCAAAATACCTGTCACGATAGGATTTAAACCAAAGATTACCGAAATAAATCCGGAAGAAATATATTGCGAAGCCCAGTAGACACTTAACATAGCACCGTAAATAGCAATACCAACAACAAAATAAACTTTTCGTGATGCTTTATCCCACTGTAAACGACGGTTTGATAACAACATAATTAAGACACTACTAAACAACAAACCGATCGACATGCGTGCGGTAACACCAAATAAAAAACCTGCATCGTTACCACTCCACTTAAGCGCAAGTGGGGTCGTTGACCAAATGATAATAACGCCAATGTATGCGAGTGGAACAGACATACCTTCTCTCCATATATAAAAACACTAAAACTATTTACGGCTAACAAAAAAAGGCCACTGTTCTTTTGGAACGGTGGCCTTTTTGAAATATTTTATCTTTGAAAATTTTTAATCGATAACTTTATCCTAAAAGCACACGCCCGCTATGCCACGCAAGTTTGCGTGTCATTCGAATCACTGGCTTCGCTAAAGTTAAAGAATTTTTCATAGCCGCGAGTCTGCGCTTTGTTTTACCGGGTGTCAATAATGAAAGCTGAACAATTATTGAATATAAAAATATTGCCACGCTGTAGCGCTTATTTTTTCTAATCGTTGCAATAGAGCCGGGGTGGGTAACGCTTCTTGCGGATAGATGCCATGCAAGCGAATAAAAAACCGGCCACTACCTGCGGTATTTTTCCAGTCGTACTCCGACAACGGCGTTTCAACCTCGCACTTATCACACGCATGGACTAATGTATCAGGAAGCTCTTTCCAGCTAGCATGCCTTTGACGGCAATGCGGACAACGCGAAACCGCATGCTCACTCCCCAGGATAAACCTTTCTTTTTCATGTGCAGGATTAATTTCAATGTGGCAAAACGCGGTTGACTCTGCTTTTTCCGCTATAGGTTCAAGTTCAATTGCCGGCGCACAGCCCATAAATGTCACCAAACTCAAAAAGGCATCACCAATTAAGTAGCGCTCACCTGACACCGATTTTGGTGCCGTCCATTTTTCTCCCACAAAACCACTTTCCTGTAATGCTGTGACCAATGCGACTCTATCGCTCGGAGCATATTCCGTATCACGGGCATGGAAAACAAGCTGGGGCATACTAAATTCTCTAACAATTAAAGGGGACACTATTATAGCGAAACTTAGCAGGATACTTAAATAATATCCTTGATTTATCAGGGTTATAGCCGCTGGACGCGCCTATTTTAGCCGCACTTTTCACATAAAACTGTTAGAATGCGCCGGCACATTAATCACCGACATATGAGTAGCAAACCATGAGCAACGACACTTATTCTAAAGAAGAACAAATTCTGCAGGTTATGCGTAAAGTATTAACCGACATCGCCAAAGATACTTACACCCCGCCCGATTTAAAGCACCCTTTATCAGGGGAAACCATAGAAAGTATTCGTAGCTGTTTAAGCTTAATTAGTAGCAGAGAATCAGAAATTGCCACAGAAGCAGGAAGAGAGAGCAAAATGCGGCCTCGCTATGTTGATGAACCTTCAAGCTCTGTTGTCGTTAAAACAGACTTTTCAAAGAAAAGAGACTAAGCCACCTCCTTTATTGTTTTAGGCCTCTCTATACAGCACTTATTCCATATGATTTACCTGAAAGTATGGTTTGTTCACAGGCATCAAAAGAATACGCGCCTGATATAAGGAACATAAGCAATAAAACTAAAGCAGGTGGTATTGATGCAGAATGCAGGACACGAACAATGTGTTTTCTGAGTACTTATTTCTGGCAAATCTCATTGTAAATATGATACCGAACAAAACGGTTTTTAATATTATATTTCGATTCCAACAAGTTTTTTGCTTTTGATTCACCCTGCTTAAGGGCAGTTTGAATGATATTGTCTCTGTCTTTTTTGGTTAGCTTATTACGTTGACGACTGACTTTATCAGCGATTTGTTTTTTTCTTAATAAAAACGCCCGGGCATTAGCTGAACTCTTTTCCAACAAACAAGGCGGGATAACCCAATAGCGTCCTTTATCTTTCGCAACCATAGGCCCAATTTTTTCGCCAATATGGGTTGATCTGCTCTTTGGGTTGCAAAGAGATTCAGGGGCTTGTCGATCAAATACAGCGAACAACTGCATTTCTGGATGAATTGGATATTCAAAATTTAACCGGGCATCCAGTTTCAGTCTGTTTTTTACGGGGAATTTTTTTACTTCGTATTTTTCCGGGACAGAGCGAGAAAACATAACGTCAATATATTCGTCTTGCGCATCGAGCGCATATTCATTGCTACTGCATTGCTTGTAAGATGGGTGTATTAGCTTGTGATAAGCTTTCTTGTCTTTTGCATTTATTATAGCAACTACTTTATTTAAAAATAATTTTTGTTCTGCGTTAGTGCTGTAGTCATATTTGTCTGGATTAATAGAGGTAGTATTATATTTAATTCTATAACGTTTTACTTTTGACCAATCCTGGTACGGGATGCCTGTACTAAGCATTACACTAGGGAAAAAATGAGGTTTAATACTGTTTGAATATGTCATATCCTTACCCAGCACATTTCCTTTTTCATCATAAAAACGCATATGAAATTGATAGTATTGGACTATGTCTGTTTTATTTTTAGGCTTAAGATAAACATTAAAGTGTTTTAGACCTTTGTACTCAAACGCTTTCCAGTTAAATTCAGTAACAACCGTTTTACCTATTTCACCCTTAGCTTTCGCGTTTAGCCAATCTGTGGCTTTTCCAAACTTCGTAAGTACAATTTTTTCTACTTCGCCTGATTTTTCAGTTTGAGAATGTACCATCGAAGACAAACCAAACAGGCATAGCATGCATAAAACTTGATAAATTATATTGATGTTAACTTTTAGCGTGATACTACTTTCCATATAGTTCTACCCGGTGATAGCCAAAAATTTTCCATATGAGAGTCTGTTTTATGGTTAAAAGAGATAATCGTATCGAGATCATCGAATGTCTTCTTTGGATTGTGAATTCAATCGTACGCAGACTAATTATCACTCACAAACTATAATTTAAGGCAACTATGCTTTTGTATACAGCTTAATCGATTTGGGACAATTTTGGGACACTAACGACGGTATTTTCAGGGAATTTTGAATGATATGGAGTTACCCTAACCTATTGTATTTAAAGAGTAATATATAACTTTCTGGTTGTTAAATGCCTTTAATCCACCTCCTTAGTAGCGCCTTGCTGTTCACTTACGTGTTTATCAACCTCAACGAACAGCGAGATAGAGACCATGACTGAGGAATCCCTCACTTTTTACACAAACCCCGTTATTTTTGCGATTATCCCTGCAAAAACGCCAGATCTCATCTAAATTTACTAAAGACCGTAAACTCAGGGCCGTTAATGTAATAGCTGGCCGACATAACTCTCTATAGAGTCCTCTCAGACAGCCAAAACCAGGAATAATACTCATGGATAAGGATGAGATAGAACGCTTAATACACGAAATAAGCCTTGAGCATGGTGATTTAGACGATGCCATTAAACTAATGGAAACCGTCTCTGTCATTGACCAACTCCAACTCAAACGCATGAAAAAGAGAAAGCTACTTTTGAAAGATGAAATTACACGATTAACAAGCAAACTCATTCCCGATATTGAAGCTTAAGCAAGAGCCCCTTTTATGACAAAAGATTCAATTCATGTGGCAAATATTGACCTCGTTATTGATATAAAGATAACCACTGATAGGAAAAACGAATATATCCACAAGTCTCAAAGCCTTAGTAACCATGGCATTATTGTCGAGCATAATACGGACAATGAAGAACTCATTATTGGAAACACCGTTATTTTACAGGTTTGTGGCGATTTAGGTGATGAAGCCCCCTTCCCGGTAAAATCTGAAGTCATTGATATTACAGATAATGGAGTTGAATTTCGCTTTATACTCTAACTAACGTATATTCCGCGTATGACAAATTTAACACAAGACAAACAAGACCAACTTTCTATCCAAACGCCTCAAGCAGAACTTTTTATTGCCAGCGGATGTGCGCACTGCCCGACAGTCATGTCACAACTGTGTGAGCTGCTAAAGATCGGGAAACTCAGCCAATTAAAAATAACCAATATTGCAGTCGATAATGAGCGTGCATCGCTCCTGAATATAAGAAGTGTGCCCTGGTTTTCATTGTCTACCCCTCTTTCATCCATGGTTTTTTCAGGTAATTACAGCGCAAAAGAAATAACACAATGGGTGGAGCAGTCTCAAACAAAAGAAGCCATGGTCAGTTATATTGAAACCTTGCTAAAAGAAGGTAACCTGATGACCGTGGTACAGGCGATTCAGCTTGCACCACAAACATTTGCCAGTGTCATCGACATGCTCAAAGATGAAGAAACAAGCATTGATCTTCGTATCGGGCTCGATGCTTTACTTGAAAATTTCACCGCATCAGACACATTAAAACAACACACACCCGCACTGTTGAAAATGGCGTCGGAAGATAATGTAAGGCTACAAATTGACGCATTACATTATTTAGCTTTGACAGCTGACATAAACAACAAAGCGTTTATAAAAGAAAAAACCTTAGATGAAGATAAACAAATTCGAGAAGCCGCGATTGAAGCTCTGGAAACATTAAACGATTTAATAGAAGAATAACAATTTATTAAATTGATTTTAATGCCGCGCTCAATTGAGTGCTGTCGATAGGATAGGGTAACTCAGCGTGAAAACTAAAACGGTTACGCAATTTGTCAAACTGATGGGTATATTCCTTTTCGTAGAATATAATCAGCTTCACTTCTTGCATCTGCTGAACCACTGCCATTAAGGTCTCTAAACTACTGGTTCTGTCACGAAAATCTGACTGAAAATTAAACTCTGCAACAATCACATTAGGATGGCTTTTTTTAAGGCTACGCAAGGCTTTACGCATACTGTTTTCAGATACTACCCGATAGCCATTTTTCTCGTACAATTCCCTAAAATCAGGATAGCCACCGAGCTCGGAAATAGAGAGTAAAACCTTATTATTCACGTTGATTTATCTACCCTTTACAGTTAACCATGCTATCTTTATAGATAGATTTAACAGAGAAATATTGTATCACGCCAGCAGACACTATATCCTTGGCGACCTAATTATTTGACCACCAAATTTGAACACAATTGCTATATTCTCAGGAGTTATTTATGCCTTACTTTGTTTACAAAATTGCCCCTAGCATCAGTAAAATTGTAAAAAGTCTCGAGCCATTGGCAGAATTCGAAAAATTTAAAGAAGCAAAAGTTTTTGCAAAAAATAAACGCCAGGAAGACAGTGCCGACGAAAACAATACCTATAAAATTATATTTGCCGAAAACAGCATTGAGGCCGAAGAAAAATTACAGGAACAACGCGAAGAAACTATTGTGCGCGAGTGGGAAAAATAATTTAAAACAATCGAATAATATAAAAATGGATGAAAACAAATACAGAGAAACATACCGCTCGGTAAATCCTCTACAATGTCCTTTTGAAAAAACTTTAAACTCCCGCCGTTGCCAGTGTTCTAAAATGGAGCGTATACATTTGGCCGACCGTGAATGCGTAGGTTGCTCAGAAAAACAAGCCTGGCAAAACTGTCGTGACTTTATTGCATTATTAAGAAAAAATGCAAAGTTTGCTCTTAAGTTACCAGAGGCAGATGGAACGCCATTGCCTCATGGCAAAGAAATTAAGGTACAAAACGGCAGCGTCCTGGGTTTGCAGAAACTCTTTCAGCCTGACGATAAAGGTAAACCTGATATCCATGGCTTGCTGAAGCAAGCATTGGCGGAATACCAATCATTTGAAAAATTACCATTAGATCAATTAATGCAATCGATCGTTAACTTTAAAGCCAGAGAAACACGCAAAGATAAAAAAAAGTAATTTTTCCCAAAAACGAAGAAAATTCAAATAATGACTATGGATTACTGTGCCAATCGTAAGAACAATCAACGTGCTGCCTAATTTCGATTAGCCCTTTTAAATCTTTTTCAATAATAATATTTATCGGAACCTGATTGTTCAATTTTTTATTATTTTGACGCATCCATATACTCGCCATGTTCAGGTTATGTGGATAAGAAGTCCGCAAGGCATCAATTATGCCCGTGATATGATCCAGACGTTCTTCTACTTCCGCGTTAAAAGGGAAAGCCGTATTTTCACGATAACGCCGTAAAGCACGTGTTGGGGTTTTACCCGGCAGGGCTAAAAGGGAAATAATTTCTGCTGCAGACATTCCCCAGCCATCAAGAATAGCCATTATATCCTGGGTAAATGTAACCTGCTCATCTGCTGTCATCGTTTTCATGCTGTACCTTAACCTTAATACTGGGTAAATATTCAGCGATTATACAGTAACGGCATAATATATTCCCCTTAATTAAGGCGAATAAAGACAGGAGAAAAGTCAAAATTCATCATACTTTGCTCTGACAAGGCACTATAAATGACTTTTAAAAATTCCAGATTTTGATCAATATCACGCGCAAAATTATACATAATATAAACAATGCGCTGTTTAAGTTCATGCTGCTCAATATTGTTTTTTGTAATAACATCGAGGTAAATCAAACTTCGTAATATTGTTATTCGAACAAGCAGCATTTGAAAATAAGTAAAAGGATCGGGCATGCTGATAAACCATTCACGATAAAGACAATTTATCATATAACGTGTTAGCGCTTTTTCGATATAGACCCGGTTTTCTTTGCTTAGCTCAGTAGATGGATTTTCGACCAGTTTAGATAATTCAGCAACCACATTGTCATCCATGATATTCAGCTTATCAATTATAGTTTTATAAAGCTGACTGATATTGTCATTTTCCGCCTGCTGTAGTTTTGTAGATAAAATGGAATGTACGACAATCATTGTTATAGATATATCAGAAGGCAGATCTTTAACCACAAGATCCAGTTTGGCAACAAACTCATCTTGCGTTAATGAAAGTAATACTGAAGCCAGTTGTTCAGTTTCTGTTTTTTGGCAGGCGCTATGGTAAAAAGGCGATATTTTATTAACTAAATTTGCAACGACATATAAACGTGTTTCAAAATCATATTTTTCATTAGCCATGGTTTGCATCATTGTTTCACGTACCAGTTCAAAACGTTCAAAATATTCACTGTCATCTTTCAATATTTCACGTTGAATAGGGTAGTTTTTACTACGCGGAAGATCTGCAGGTTTGAAGCGAGCTATTTTGAGCGGATTTGTATCATCAATGCATTCACGTACAACTTCAGGGCAAGACAAGGCACCACTCAGTTCCATTGTATCATTACAACGAGAAATTACCCTGGGAAACATTGTGCAAACATCTCCCATTGAATCAACGCCATATTTATTATGAATGGAACAAAGCCCTTTGGCATCTAACATTGCACAATAACCGTTCACTCCCATTCTGATAAAAGCATAGTCGTGATCGCTGCTGATAGAATTTTCATTTAGATGAACATACTGTTTAAACAAACTTTCTTCATTATGTTGTTTCGACATTGTGTCATTTAACAAATTATAATGTTGCCGATCCAACTTAACTTCCCAATTACGGCAACAGGTATCCTCGCAATCGCTACCAAGACAGGAAAAAGAGGAAAAATATGAAGGCGTTTTATATGAAAGGGACATTAACTGAATATTATAACCGGGAAGATGAAGCGTGCATATTAATCATATTTTGTGATGTCTTTTTTCCACTTTTATCAAAATCAACAAGAATCATACCGCTGAATTTTTTACCCTTATAAAGCTCAACTCTAAAAACATTTGATAATTTATCAATAGAGTAACGGGAAGCAATTTGTTTTCTCCTTACCAACAAGCCGTTCTCGTTACGTAAGCCAGCTTTAGAAAAACCAATAATGTTAACGCGGTAATCATTTTCAGCAAGCACCTTAAAATTATTTTTAACGTTTACCGTTTCACCGATATTAATTTTTTTAGTTTCACCATCAATCTGCATACTAACAGAATTTAAATTATAATCGTATTCAAAATATTGCGGATTGAGTGAAGTAACAGAACGGTTACCGTATCTAACTTTAATTGTTTTCTTGTTTTTAATAACCGCAATTAATGGGTTGCTTTTTTCGTACTTAACGGAACCATGTTTCTTCAAAGGCACATAATTAAGTGTTCGCCTTGCTTTATCCATATGGAGATTTATTCTATTATCATAGAGTGATATCTTAAGATTATTCCCAATCTGCTTGGCAACATCACGCCTGCTCATTTTAAAGTTTCGCTGGAACTCAATCCCGAGTTCTTTCATAAAACCTTCAACAGCTAAAAGGTGATAATATGCTCTCTCATGAGTTAAAAAACTTTTGCTCGCTTCAACTGCAAATGCAGGCTGCTTATTTTTAATCGCGAAATAGGTCAGTGATTTCTCCATTTCAACATCACCTTTTGCTGTCTCAGTGTTTTTCACATAAAAATATTTGCTTTTATTAATAAGGTGCGCATTGACATGCTGCTGCACATTTTCAGCAATCTTTAACAAGCCGCCATAGCTTTCAGATTCAATATTTTTTTGATCAATAATTATACTTTGACCCCAGCGATTTGGGTTATGCATTCTGTTGATGTACTCTTTTTTATAAAATCCGCTACCATCATGTAAATTCACAATGATGTCGACATTTTCATTTAAAATAATTTTTTTAATTTTTTGAACCTCTTCGAACTCAGGATCATTTTCGGAAAGAGCATTAAACTTTCTGTTCATATCACCGTGAATACCACGGCTTCGTTTTATAATACTGGCAAAATTAAGGTTAGGTACGACCCAAACACTACCACGACTGACTTTATAGTTTGTAACCAGCATGGATGCTGCTGTAAAACCACCTGGCTCATCACCCTGTATTCCGCCAATGACCAATAATGTTGGCCCCGCTTTATCTGATTCAATTTTGTGTAACGAAAAACGTAAAGCTTCAGCCATACTTACCTGGCTAAAGAACAGAAAAAAAGAAATGAATAACAATGTACTGCGCATGCTATACAACCTTAATGTGCCAGGGTTCATAACGAACGCCAACCTGGTTATTTTGGGTGTACCTAAGGTCAACATATTTAAGTTCAATTAACTTTTTATACTCATCAGTCAACGCAAACTTAGAAGTAAAATTAAATTTACCAAAGCCTTTTTTACCAACATCGAAATCGCCAATACCATGATATGAATGCCCGGGCGGTGCCAGCGATCGTGACGCCATGGAAAGATTACCATTACTTGAATCGAGTTTTGCTAAGAATAATTGCAGCTGTTTAACTACGCTACGAACGCCGGAGGTCAAAACAAGATCCGGGCCAACATCTTTTTTAAGCTGATTAAATTTACTTAGCGCATCACCCTGAAACAAATAATGTCCACTGCCAGAAATTTTAATTGTTTCTTTTTTATTAATCTCTGAGGTTAAATTCTGTATAACTTTATTACCGTAAAAACCATATTCATTAGCATCAAAAAAGAATAGTTCATCGATAAGCGCAATTTCGGCTTTAGTAAATTTGCCAATTTTAGGGTATCGGTGTGCATAAAGAATCATGTTATCAAAACTAACGAGATTAAAATTGGCATAACCTATCGTTTTCTGTACCCGGATAATCCTCTTTAAGGCACTTTGAAACACGTTAATTTTTTCCTGCGGTAAAAATATATCTTCTAAAAAGGTGTTATCGAAATTAACCGTTTTATTTAAATTATCTTTTATGGCTGATTCACTCTCACTATGAATAGTAACAGGCTTATCTTCATTTTTGAGTAATGCTTTATTATTTGCAGTATCTTCGTTATTCAAAAAAGCGGGGCGTATTTCCACACCGGAGTCCAAGGTATTATCCCGCACTAAAAAGCCCGTTGCAGCAACCGCTACGGAAGCTATGCCCATTTGTACTGCTTTTCTTTTACTAAAATCCAGCTTCATAACCATCTCAAATAAACCCTTACATAAGGCAAGCCTTTAGCAGCCTGTAAAAAATTTTGCAAGTAATTAATGCATTTCTTAATATAAGTATTACACTTTAATTAATATCTCATATATGCAACAACTAAACCATAGTTTGAATAACCACTACACATTTATTAACAAACGATAATAATCAGGACGGACTATAATTTATGTCAAGATTTGTTTCTCTCTCCCGCGCCGCTAAACTTGTTGGCATTTCTCGTGGCGCACTGCAAAAAAAGATTCACAGCCTCGAACTAAAAAGCTTTGAAGGCCAGGTTAATCTCGATGACATCGAAAAAATATACCCTGATGCACAAATTGAAGATAATCATATTATTGAAGATTTAGAGAAAATAGTAGAATTGGCGCTAAAGAGAGCCAGAGGTGAAAAACTTGCTAACCTACTCTCACCAGATAGCCATACACTCGCAGCGCGTTTGCAAGTTGTCTCCAAAGAGTGTTCTCACTCCAAAGAACAACTCAAACAATTCACTTCTCTCATTTCACAGATACAAGAAAGGTTAAGTAATTTATCATCAACATCAAACAAAGAATATTTATTTACAGATTTAAACAATTGGATCGATGATACCGTTGAAAAAATACAATCTACAAATGTAAACATCAATCAACTACAGCAAAAAGATACTTTACTTCGTGTTATGGCGGCACAAGTTCATATTAAAAACACGGGTCATGAATATTTTATAGAAGGTAATAATTCAATTTTAGAAGCGGGATTAAGTGCTGGCCTTGCTTTAAATTACGGTTGTAGCAATGGTAACTGCGGGAAATGTAAGGCAAAACTTATTTCCGGAGAAATAAAAAAAATAAAGCCGCATGACTACACTTTTTCCGAAAGCGAAAAAAATCAAAATTATTTTTTATGCTGCGCAAATACTGCAGTAACAGAAATTGAAATTGAAGCAGATGAAGCCGGTAGTGAAAGCGATATACCACTACAAGAAATTGTCGCTAAAGTTAAAAAAGTTGAAAACCTGTCTAATGAAGTTCTGCTTTTAAATTTAAAAACACCACGAACTAACCGCCTACGCTTTCTGGCAGGTCAAAATGTTATTTTAAGCCGTGCAGATTTACCACCAATCGAAATACCTATCGCGAGTTGTCCATGCGACGATATGAATATTCAGTTCCACATTCCCTACGATGACACAAACCACTTTATTAACTATGCATCGACTACATTAAAAAATTCTGATTCTATTCAAATAGAAGGTCCAACGGGCGCTTTCGTACTTGATGAAGATTCAAATAATACCGTTATTTTTATTGCATTTGATACCGGATTTGCTCCCATTAAAAGTTTAATTGAACATGCTATCACACTTGAACACGCTGAGAGCATCCATTTATACTGGATACATACTGAAGAAAAACCTTACATGCACAACCAATGCCGGGCCTGGGTTGATGCATTAGATAATTTTACCTATAAACAATATCAAAGCGATATGTCTGAGCAACAACTAAATAAAGACTTAGAGAATCTGGTGAATGAACAACCTGACTTACAAAATAAAAATATATTTATATGTGGAACAGAAAATACTGTTCAACTCACTCAGGAAATATTACTTAAACATGGCGCAAATACGGAAAATATAAAAAGTCAGACACTCTAAAAAATCAGTCTTCTTCTCCAACCCAGCCTTCAAGTGCGGCCATAATTTTTCGCGCCTGATCTTTACTCGAGATATTAAATTTAGACTTAAACTGATATTCCCCATTACGTTTCTGATAGCGGCGAATACTATATTTATCAGGACCAAACTCGCCTTTTGCCCGGTTTAAATCCTGATACTTAAATATAATAGTTGACCAGGCTCCCCGGGTTAAAATCACTTTATCGAGTTCCTTCGATACCAGCTCACCACCATCTTCATAATTTACTGTTAGCTCATCAATTTCCGATGCCACGAAACCACCCCTTAACTTAAAAACTCAATTATAACAACATATTACTTTGAAACAATAAAATACTGTCTATACTAACTACTAATACAATAAGGGATATCAAATGCGCATATTACATACCATGTTACGAGTTACTGATTTAGAAAAATCCATCCACTTTTACACTACAGTTTTAGGAATGGAGTTACTACGGCAAAAAGATTATCCCGATGGAAAATTCACTCTGGCTTTTGTCGGCTACGGTAATGAGGCCGATGAAAGTGTTATTGAGTTAACTCATAACTGGGAGACTAAAAACTATGATATAGGCAATGCTTTTGGTCATATCGCTATCGAAGTCGAGGATGTATATCAAGCCTGTGCAGCCATGAAAAAAACCGGCGGAAAAATTATACGTGATGCAGGTCCAATGAATGCAGGCAAAACTATTATAGCGTTTATTGAGGACCCCGATGGTTATGAAGTTGAGTTGATCGGCAAAAAAAACAGGTGATGTTCAGTGCTGGAAAAAGCATCAGAAACAGATCTGGAACAATATGAAAATTATCGTTTTCATATTGCTAATAGCCGGACTTATCAGGTTGCAGCGATAGCACATTTTTTTTTCATACTGATCTTTTATTACTTAAAAGTTCTGCCTTTAGTCTTTTTTAATATATTCAGTGTTTTTATTCTCGTTCTTGCTTATAAGCTATGTACTAGTAATCAGGAAAAAATGGCTGCCATATTAGCCATTTCTGAAATTATATTACATGCTGCAATCGCAACGTATTATGTAGGCTGGGAAACGGGTTATTTTTATTATTTGTTAGGCATTATCCCTTTAGTTTCTTATAATCCGGAAACAACAAAAACTCAAAAAGCACTTCAACACATTATGGTTGCCTTTATTTTTATCGCCATAAAATATTACACTGATACACACGCTGCCATCTACCCACTGGATCCAACCATCACCCGGCTTTTATATTATAGTAATGGCTTTACTTTCGCTGTGCTCCTTGGATTAATTTCATATTATTATAGCTTTACTGCTAAAGCATCCGAAAATAAAATCTTACAGCAACAACAAAAAGCTGACTTCGAAAATAGAAGTAAGAGTATATTTCTTGCCAATATGAGTCATGAGTTACGCACACCACTTAATGCTATAATTGGATATAGTGAGTTGCTCTATGAAAACGAAAAAGAGCAAGGACATACTCAAACTATAAAAGATTTAAAAAAAATAACGCGTGCCGGAAATCATCTTTTAGCTCTTATCAATAATATTCTTGATTTATCTAAAATAGAATCAGGGAAAATTGAACTTGAATACCAGTTTATCAATATATCTAAATTAATTGATGATATCGCTATCAATATAAACCCTATAGCAAAAACAACAAATAATGCACTAACGATTAATATCGACAAAAACATTGGCCAAGTATGTATTGAAGCGACCCGGATTAGACAAATAATTATTAATTTACTGAGCAATGCATGCAAGTTCACACAAAATGGTGAAATTTCACTAAGCATTATTGCTCATGAAGGCAAGGAACCATCAATTTCGTTTATTGTCAGTGATACTGGAATAGGAATTACCAGGGAAAAAATACCTAAATTATTCAAACCTTTTTCTCAGATAGAGACTTCAACAACACGTCTTTATGGTGGAACAGGACTCGGCCTCACCATAAGTAAACACTTCATCGAGCTAATGAAGGGCACAATATCAGTTTCAAGTGAACCCAACGCCGGCACAACATTCACCGTAGTACTCCCTATAGACGCGGAAAACTGTACAGTTAACAATTCTTAACATCTTAAATTCGCTTTTTTGTCATACACACAATATTAATATGCTAACCTTGCTACATTATAATCACCGGTACCACGCTCATGGCATATACATACATTTGGGAAACCAGAGGCTTACACCGTATTTTTTCTAGCGCTATCACGGGTGATGAAATTTTAGAATCCAATTTTGAGTTACATGCAGATCCTAAGTACCATAAAATAGACTATGTGATAGATGATTTCACCGGTATTACGTCGTGCGCAATCGATCACAGCCATCTGGAAGTAATTGCTAAAACGAATGACATTATTGCCATGACCAAAGGAACATTGAAAATAGCCCTGGCCGTGGTTGATGATGAGTCAATTGCACTGGCTCATACTTATAAAAAAATGACTGAGAAAAGCCGGTTCCAATGTGAAGTTTTTCTTAGCATAAACGAAGCGCTTGATTGGGTTAAATAAAAACATACTCCTGTTAAGAGAAGTATTTCACTTCTCTCATATTTCCTGTAATGTCAAAGCCCGTTATCAAAGGATTGCTACGATGAGCAAGTCACTCGAAGCTGTTTTTTCTCCACATAAATTTACCCCCTACGTCATTACCCAACAGATGGACTTTGATGAGTTATGGAAAACAAACCAGGGCCTGCTCTTTTCAAGCATGGCGCACATCGCATATTTTAATAAAAAAAAAGCTTCTGATTTTTTAAAGCGCCTTAAAGCAAACTCGTTTTATTTTTATGACTGTAACGGTGCACAAGCTTTTCTGGCTATCTGGCAAGACAAGGCTATTTTATCTTTTCGCGGGACTCAGCCATCAGAAGCAAAAAAAAATAAATGGCCTAAGCTCGGATTTTTTCGCAGGCTAAAACTTAACTACATGCATCATCTTTGGCTGGATGCACAGTCCTCTTTTTTTATTAATAATGATATTCTCGCGGATCTAAAATTAATTCCAACAAGATTCGATGAATATGAAGATGTAGTCGTGCACAGCGGATTTCTTGAAGAACTTAATAAACTTTGGCCGGAGATTAAAAATGATATTCAAAAACATGTTGCTGATCTCCCTATATGGACAACAGGACATAGCTTAGGCGGCGCAATATCAACCTTAGCAGCAATGCGTTATCCCTTTGAAAACGTCATTACCTTTGGAGAACCAAGAGTAGGAAGTAATATAGGGGCTGCCTTTAAAGCAAAAAACCATTTACGTTATGTTAATGGCAAAGATCCGGTTCCTACTGTGCCACCCGAATTTATTTTTGATTATAAACACCATGGTATCGAAAAAAATATTATAGTTAAAAATGGCGAAGCGGATATTCGCTTTGATCACTCTATTGTTTTTTATTCGGAGAATCTGGTTTAATACTCATTATATTTTTTTGCACTACCCTGCACTTTTTCTACCGGATAACGTTGTTCATTAATATTTATTTTATCTTCAACATACTTCGGTAAGTCAACCTCAAGCTTTGTTGCCAAACGTGTTAAGTAAATATAAATATCTGCCATTTCAAATGCGACTTCATCAAGTTTATCTTTATTTAAATTTTTACTTTGTTCTTCTGTTAACCATTGAAAATGTTCTGTGAGTTCTGCTGCTTCAACACTTAATGCCATCACTAAATTTTTAGGCGCATGAAATTTATCCCAATCTCTGTCTGTTGCAAATTTTTCCAGACGCTTTGATAATGCTTCAAAATATTCATTCGACATTGTCTTTACTCTATATAATTAAAAAATGAGTTTTTACTTTAACATTAATCAACAGATACAAAAAAGCCCGGTATGTCCGGGCTTTTTTGTAAATTTAATTTACGCTTTACAATTTAACTCAACTTCACTGATAAATCAGCTTCACAAACATGTCTGTTTAACTTTAAACAGGACCAGTCTTCATAATTAATTAATTTAGTGTTCCCATCCAGATACTGAATCAATACACGCTGTAATTTATCATGATCAAACATGACAAATTTAACTTTGATCAATTGCCCCGTGAGATTAACAAACCACGAACCTACTGTAGGATCTTGCACATGAAACATAGTGAATGCTCTCCCTATCTCTCTATTAACAAGGGATAATAAGCTCAGCCATTATCCTAACTTGGTAATAATTCTAACAAATTTTATACGTAAATAGTCAAAAATGTTACAAAATGTGTCTTATTTTTCCCCTAATAACCAGGCACTTTTCTCGGACAGAAACAAAAAAACCGATCATTTAACTGACCGGCTTTTCAAAATTAACCAAAACTGACTATAAAGTCATTGAAGCAGTGACTCGGGCAATGAGAGGTTAGAGTACAAGGCGAAAGCCAACGAAAAAGCGGAGTGCACATTCAGTGCATGAGCATTTTGAGGCGGCTTTCGTCGTGCCCCTCATAGAAATATTTTAAAGGGTGCAACGCCGTAATCTATCCTCTCATTGTTCGAGTTATTCGTCAGTGACACAACCGTGAGACGCATCCTTCACAGACTTAATGAACTTATACAAAGTCCCTCTTGTCGCTTTATATGGTGGCATGACCCAGCTCTCTTTACGCTTGGCAAACTCTTCATCAGACACGTCTACCGATAAACTATTGGTATTAGCATCCACCGTGATTACATCACCGTTCTTAATTAAGCCGATCGGTCCACCTTCCTGGGCTTCCGGTACAACGTGGCCAATAATGAAGCCATGTGAACCACCTGAGAAGCGACCATCAGTAATCATCGCAACGTCTGAACCTAAACCCGCACCCATAATCGCTGAGGTCGGTGTTAGCATTTCCGGCATACCCGGGCCACCTTTTGGTCCTTCGTAGCGAATAACAATAACGTCGCCCTTTTTGATTTCATTATTTTCCAGACCCTTTAACATGTCTTCTTCACAGTCATAAACACGTGCCGGGCCAGTGAACGTTAAACCTTCTTTACCGGTAATTTTTGCAACCGATGCGCCCGGTGCTAAATTACCTTTTAAGATACGAATGTGACCTGAATCTTTTATTGGTTTATCCAGCGGTGTAATGATGTTTTGGCCTTCTTTCAACCCCGGTAAATCTGCCAGATTTTCCGCAATGGTTTTGCCCGTTACCGTTAAACAATCACCATTGATTAAACCCGCTTCAAGCAAAAACTTCATAACCGCAGGAATACCCCCTACAGCATGTAAATCTTCCATGACATATTTACCGCTGGGTTTTAAGTCGGCAATGAAGGGAATGCGATCACTCACACTTTGGAAATCTTCAATTTTCAGTTCAACATCAACCGCACGCGCCATTGCCAGCAAATGTAAAACCGCATTTGTTGAACCACCCAACGCCATAATCATGACCATGGCATTTTCAAAGGCTTCACGTGTCATAATGTCACGTGGCTTAATGTCTTTTTCAAGCAAATTATGCATCGCCGCACCGGCACGGATACATTCATCAATTTTGTCCGGATCCGTTGCCGGCGTACAAGAACTGTAAGGGAGAGTCATGCCCATGGCTTCAATCGCCGAGGCCATCGTGTTTGCGGTATACATACCACCACAAGCGCCGGCTCCCGGGCAAGATTCTTTAACGATTTCACTGCGTTCTTCTTCATCAATTTTCCCGGCAATAAATTCTCCATAACTCTGGAAAGCAGACACAATATCCAGACTCTTACCGTGTGAGTGACCCGCACGAATGGTGCCGCCATACACCATCAATGAAGGACGATTTAACCGCCCCATAGCGATCATCACACCGGGCATATTTTTATCGCACCCCGGAATAGAGATATTACCGTCATACCACTGTGCGCCCATCACCGTTTCAACAGAATCAGCAATAACCTCACGAGATTGTAACGAGTAACTCATGCCATCAGTGCCCATCGAGATACCATCACTGACACCAACCGTATTAAAGCGCATGCCAACCATATCCGCTTTTGTCACGCCTTCCTTAACCTTCGCGGCCAGGTCATTTAAATGCATGTTACAGGTATTGCCTTCCCACCAGACACTGGAAATACCAATCTCAGGTTTTTTCATATCGGCTTCGCTCATACCTGTGCCATAAAGCATCGCCTGTGATGCACCTTGTGATTTTGGCTCAGTAATGCGTTTACTGAATTTGTTCAATTCACCGTTTTTGTTACTCATGTGGAATTCTCCGTTTGCGCGCTTTGGCGGACATAAAACTCACTAAATCTGGCTCTTAGGGCAGATTTAGAAAAATAAGGTGGCTTATTATAATGCAAAGTGAAGAAATAACAGAATCAATACTAAAAATTCAGTGCTTTTGGCCGATATTTATAGTACTTTTTTATGAAACCCTTTTTAGGTGGTATCGTTTGTCTCCTTTTGCAACAAAAAATACTCTCAAGAGCAAAACTTCAGTGGCTGCTGCAGGTTCAGTTCTCCGTGGTTCCCCACTAAAAATACTCGTCACGACGTTTTTCATAAGCAGCTATTTTTCCTCAGTAAGTTATGCCTCGTATCAGGAAGATATTCTGCTCTCACAAGATACCTCTCTTTCTAAAATAGCCGCTAAAAATGATCAGCAATTACAAGCACAACGGGAACTGTTTGTGCAGGCAGAAGAGGCACTCAAACGTGGACGTATTAGCCAGTACCGAAAAATAGAGCCACAACTTAAAGACTATCCACTTTATCCTTATTTAAGGTTTATCGAACTCGAACGCCGTATCAAACAAACTTCTGATCAAAAAATACAACAGTTCATACAAACCTATCACAGCACCCCTTTAGCGAAAAAACTCTATTATCGCTGGATGAACTCTCTTGCCCGTAAACAAAAGTATGCAACACTGGTACGCCATTTTCGCCCAACACAAAATACCCACCTGCTATGCCACTACGCCAATGCCTTGCATGAAACAAATCAATTCAAACATGCCTTTTCACTTACGGATGAATTATGGCAAACAGGAAATTCATTGCCCAAAAGTTGTGACCCCATTTTAAAAAAATGGAATGAAGTCGGTTTTATGACAGAATCTCGTCTGTGGGCACGTATTCATTTAGCCATGAAAAAAGGCAAACGACGCCTTGCCAGCTACCTGGGGAAGTCACTTACAAGTCAGGGACGTCGTCAGCTAAAGTTTTGGAAAAAAGTACAGCGCCATCCAGAAACGGTCGTTAATATAAAGAAGCACTTCAAAGATCACAATTCACGCATTATGCATTGGATCTTAGTTGATGGTCTGAACCGCCTGTCTCGTCGCAAACCATTAATAGCTGCACAATACTGGCAGGAAATCCAAAATAACCATGAATTCAATGCTGAAGAAAAGCAGCGGATTAAACGCCATCTTGCCCTTTCCTTAGCCCGTGCGGCCACACCGCTCAGCCGCGCAACACTAAAAGAACTAAAGTTGGACAGCCACGATAGTAAGGTCATTACCTCGCATATTCTTTCTGCCATTAACGATAAAGACTGGCAGGGTGCGCTGGCCTGGCTAAACAATTTACAACCTGAAATACGAGATAGCGAACGTTGGCACTACTGGCGAGCACGCACTCTGGAAGAGATGGGCCGACTTGAAGAAGCGCGTTCACTTTATTTACAAATTACGGACAAGCGCTCGTATTATAGTTTTTTGGCGGCAGATCGTATCGGCGATCGCTACAAACTCACTCACCGTCCGCTCAATGAACCTATGACTGAGTTAAGCAAACTACTACACATTCCCGCCATTGCCAGAGCCAGCGAGCTCTATCAGTTAAAACGTGTTGCAAATGCACGGCGTGAATGGCATTTTGCCATCCAAAATATGGATAAAAAACAATTGCTCATGGCTGCCCAACTTGCCAATAAATGGGGTTGGCATGATCGCAGTATTACCACGCTCGCCTTAGCACAACATTGGGATGACCTTGAATTACGTTTTCCTCTGGCACATCAGAATCACATTGAAAAACAGGCTCAGCGCGAAAATATTAACCCCGCCTGGGCTTTTGCTGTTATTCGTCAGGAAAGTGCATTTACCACGGATGCACGTTCATCAGCCGGTGCTCTGGGGCTAATGCAGCTCATGCCACGCACAGCACGTCAGGTCGCTCAATCTTTGCGCATCAAACGCCCCAAGCAACGCGATTTACTCAAAAGCAATATGAACATTCAATTGGGTATTCGCTATTTACGTAAATTATCAGAAGGTTTTAAAGGCCACTCCGTGCTCGCTACTGCGGCCTACAATGCCGGGCCATGGCGCGTAAAAGGCTGGATACCCAAAGACAAGGCGCAAAGTGCTGACTTATGGGTTGAGAAGGTTCCTTTTACCGAAACAAGGAAATATCTTAAGCGAGTACTCACTTACACGGTAATTTATGAACAACGATTAGGCTTGGAAAGTACACCCCTGCTTGAGCGCATGCTACCCATATCAATCAATAAAATATAAACAAAAAAATTAAAGGCAGACCTTTTAAGGCCGATAAAGTGTTATGTGAAATCACTCTTGGAGTACCGTCATGTTGTCTCTTTTAACCCCCCCTCTACTCATACTTATTATTTTTGCTGCCGGTTATTATTTTGGTTATCAAACAGGTACAACACGTCACATCCGTGAACAACTCGCCAGGGTCAGAAAAGACCGCTAAGTTTAAGTAGAAACTTCTATTTCATCACTTCCCGGTACGAGAAAATTGCGGGTATGCGTCATGTCATAACCGTAAAAATCTTTTAAATATCGAAAAACGTGTTTCTTATCAAAATCGAGATGCGCTTCAATTCCCTCAATCACACTTTGCGCTAATTTTGCCGCCTCTCTGGGTTCTCGATTAATAACGAAAACACGGCTATCCAATCGAAAGCCCGCCTCGAGCATTCCTACCTTAATCACGTCCCAAATTTCCTGACACACCTCTTTTGAGTTGTTCTCGTAATCGAGGTTAACCACAATTGCATACCCCATATTAATTAAATCCTCTACGCTTATAAAATCATCTCAAAAAGTACAAAAACAACATTTATATCAACAAGTTAGATCTATTTAAAAGTCTGTACGCCTAAAAATTTCTAAATAGTGCTGTATATTACTAAACTTTAACCATAAAAACATACGTCACACAAAAACATGGATAACGATTAAAATCAATGGGTTATGCAAGATAGTTTACAGTATAGATTAAGTTGTGTATGATATCCCTTCAAAACAAGGAGGTAGACATGGACACAGCGCCCAATATTCCTGTTTATGAAGTCTTGGAAATGAGTTTAGAACAGGCCGTTTTACTCATTGCTTCTAAGCAAGAAAAAGAAAAAAGTGCTTATAAAGAAGCCGCGAAGCGAATGCTTCAACTTTGTACTTAGGTAACGCTTTCACCCCTGGTCGGTCTAAGGTACGACGGTACCTGGATCGACCACCCTTATTTCAAATCAGTGTTTTTAGGCCACAGCACTCTCGCTTTTAGGCGCCTCAAAGGCAGAAATAACTTGATCTTCATAGACAATTCGATCGGCAAGGATTTCACCTAAACTGGATAAATCATTTCCTAAAGATGAAAAATGCACACCTTCCTGTTCTTCTTCATATTTATCATTAAAGTCTAAAAACTGTTCTGTTGTCATGGAGATATCGGGGTAAATTTTTTCAGCTAAATCCCGGACATTCGCACGACGTTCACTGCCATCTTCTAAAAATCGGTATAACTGAAAATGTGCACTTGCTGTGTAATCCATTAATGTTTCACAAAATTCCTGGAGCACGACGTTCACCGCTTGCTCTTCTTTAAAAGGCCTTAGTGAAGCAAGTTCAGTATAAAGTGAAAGCGTTTCTTTGCGTGCGCCCAAAAGCGAGTCCAGCGTTTTTCGTGTATTAACATTATTCTGATTATCAGTGGTCATTATTTTCTCCTTTCCCTCATCACTATTCCGTGACAACGATTTGAATTAGTTATTAGTTAATGGACCCGTCATCCAAAATTTAAGTGAAGTGAAACTATCTAATGCCAGCAAGATATTTGCAATAGAGCAAATGTAACAAAGTATTGCAA
>Ga0316208_1000694_pt1 | contig 37451 bp, 26 predicted proteins | sample 3monopyrite_MG_FD_204944 | JGI IMG/M metagenome (GOLD analysis project Ga0316208, IMG submission 204944) | Microbial mat bacterial communities from mineral coupon in-situ incubated in ocean water Damariscotta River, Maine, United States -... | ecosystem: Environmental > Aquatic > Marine >...
TGAGTTTCGGAAGGATTTATTTTTCCGGCTGAACATTCTGGACATCGAAGTTCCACCACTCCGCGACCGCCGAGACGACATCGAGGATCTGGTCAATCACTTCCTCCAACTGACGGCTCGGCAACATGGAAGCAAGCCGAAGACTGTCCACCCCGACGCGCTGGAAGTATTGATCCAGTATGACTGGCCAGGGAACGTTCGAGAGCTTCGCAATACCGTCGAACGTGCCGTTGCGATTGCTCATGGAAACGAAATCGCGCGTGACGATGTCCGATTCTCCCAGTTGGAAGATGGAACGCCATCGCCCGTTTCGGAAGATGTCTACAAGCCGATTTCCCTCAAAGAAATTGAGCGGCGGCATATCGAAGCGACGCTGAAGTTTACACGGTGGGTCAAACGCGAGACTGCCAGAATTCTGGGTATTGAACGCTCGACGCTCGATCGTAAGCTGAAGTCGTACGGCCTGGATAAGCCCCAGGATCCATGATCTTCGGCTCCTCGCAAAGTGATCGAGCCTTCTCAACTGGCTGGACCAGAGACCGTCCACTAGACTCGCCGCGCTTCGCGAATGATCGCGAATTCTGTCGATCGACGGCTTGAGTTGGAGAATGGAAGTGGACAGTTCGGAACTGAAAATAGAGCGAAATCCTACTCGAAGTGTGAAGATTGGCGCCGTGACGATCGGAGACGGAAATCCGATCGCCGTGCAGAGCATGACCGCAACTCACACTCAGGATGTGGACGCCACGGTCGGACAGATCAACGCATTAGTCGAAGCTGGCGCGGATGTTGTTCGAGTCGCGGTCGACAGCCGAAAGGATGCCGAGGCCCTGGCCGAAATCCGCAAGCAGACGACCGCTAACATTTCGGTAGACCTGCAGGAGAATTATCGACTGGCCGAGGACGTCGCGCCGCACGTCGACAAGATTCGCTACAACCCCGGGCATCTTTATCATCACGAGCGTGAGAAGCCGTGGCAGGAAAAGGTGCGGTTTATCGCGGGCATCGCGGCGTCGAACGATTGTGCAGTTCGTGTTGGTGTGAATTGCGGATCGGTTGATCCCGACAAGGTCGACCGGTACTCGGAAGACGACTCCGTTTCACCGATGCTCGAAAGTGCGTTGGAACATTGCGAGTTTTTGGACTCGCTCGATTTCACTCGATACTGCGTGTCTCTGAAGGATTCTGATCCGCAGAACGTGATCGAGGTCAATCGACGTTTCGCTGAGCAACGGACAGATGTGCCGCTTCATCTGGGCGTGACAGAAGCCGGGATGCCACCGGACGGAATTATCAAGACGCGAATTGCGTTCGAGCAGCTCATCGGTCGAGGAATCGGCGACACGATTCGGGTTTCATTGACCGTCCCGAACAATCGGAAGGGCGAAGAGATCGATGCCGGACGATCAATCATTGCCGACATCGCCGCAGGTCGCGTGCGGACCGTGGTCGACTACGGACTTCCGACGCTGAATATCATTAGTTGTCCGAGTTGTTCGCGAGTCGAAAACGAAGCGTTCATCGAGCTTGCTCAGGATGTCAAGAAAATGACGGAGTACGCTCGCGAGCACGCACTGACGATTGCCGTCATGGGTTGCCGAGTGAACGGACCTGGCGAAACCGATGACGCGGACCTGGGACTCTGGTGCGCCCCGAATTTCGTCAACCTGAAACGTGGCCCCGAAGAGATCGGCGCGTTTCCGTATGACGAGATTCTTCCGCGGCTGAAACAGGAACTTGACGCACTGATTGTCGAGAAGTCCTGCCAGCCATCCTGACGACGAATGCCCACATTCCCCGAGACAGCCGAGACCAATAGAAAACGGGCAGCAGGGTTGAATACCTGCTGCCCGTTCCTGTTGAGCGTTCAAAAAAGGTGAGTGACGAGGTCTCGTTAGAACGTACCACTTGAGGTCATGATCGTACACTCAGGCAGTCTCTTTTTAAGTTCATTCGCGCCCAGCTCGTTGACGCTCGTATCGGCCACATTAAGCAGTTTCAGGTTCCTGACTCCTACCAGGTATTGCAGACCACTGTCGGTAATTCCTTTGTGGTGTGGTAAATGCAATTCTTCAAGACTCTTGTGTCCCTTAAAGAATACATTCACCGCGTCGTCCGACAGGCTATTCTTACCTGCATTCAAGATTCTGAGTTTCGGAAATGTCCTGAACACGTTTGCATTTTTCTGCATCAGGATCCTCGCGTCGAAGAGGTTGAGGTCTTCCAGTGATTTCATTCCCTTGATTGCGACCAATCCTTCGGTTCCGAATCGTGTCGCGCCGACGCTCAATTTTTTGATATCAGACTTCCCAAAACCCTTGAAACCGTCACCGGTTACTGAGCACCAGTCTAGATTCAGTGATTCGAGCGTCGGAATCTGGAGGAGCATCGGCAATGAAGCGTTCGTAATTTTTGACCTTGAGAGATCGAGTCGGCGAATTGGAATGGCCGTTAATCCTGCAACAATCTGGTCAGTAGCAGTTCCAATGAGTGACAAGTCAGTTAATTCGCGCATCTCGCCAAGGCTACGTGCCGCATCAGTGGAAATTTTCGTGTTCGCAAGGTTCAGTGTTTGGAGGTGGGGAATCTTTGAAAGTTCTCCGACAACACGGTCGCTCGCATCTGAGTTCGCAAGGTTAATACTTCGAAGCGACTGCGACTGCCCGATCGCCATCAGCGAATCTGCGGCGACTCGAGTACTGCTGGCGTTGAGTGATTCCAGATTGGGCAAATTGCTGAGATAACCCAGGCCCTTGCCGGAAACCTCAGCACCGGTCATGTCAATTTCGGTGATTGCTGCCGCCGCTTCTGGTGATGATGCTAACTGTGCAAGGCTGCCGTCGCTGATCTGGTCAGGCCGCAGTCCGCTGAACTGTTCGACAATCTGCTGTGGTGTCGGGCCGGCGGGAACAACCGGTTCCAGAGCGGTAATCTGCGTCTGAGCGGAGGGGGTTACTGTTGGCGAGTTGGCAACGGTTGACTCTTCACCATTGACGAGGTCTTTTCCGTCTTCGACAAGGCCCTCGACTTTGTCGCACCCGGCGACGGTGAAACAGACAATGGCGAGTGTGGCGATGAACAATCGAGTTGGAGACTGGACTAACGCGACCAGCCAGAGCTTACTTCCGTAGTGCATCTGAAATCCTCCGAGAAAAGCAGGAAAATAAAGAATGACAGCATCCGCCGAACCTTAAACGCCTCGCCAATTCAGCGAGGAAGCAAGCCCGCTTCTCCTGCATTTTGTACAGCCGATTCTGTTACGGCAACCCGACACCGGTAACAAATCAGTCAAGGCCAGCCAACCCGCTACGACTGACTGGTCACCGACATGCTCCTTTCCGGTACGAGTCTGCCGCTACGAGCCTGCCGCCGAAAACTCGTCCAGAAAACAGCGTCTCAGGGCGCGAAGTTTGCCCAACCGTTAAACCCTCACACATCTCTGCAGCCGGAGTTGCAGTTGGCTTCGTTGGGACCGGTTTTCCCGTCATGACCGTGCCGAAAACCGACCGATAACCACTGGGGAAGGTGCCGTTCTGCGGCTCCGGTCGTGAGGTATTTCTCGCAACGATTGGAATCCCGTCGGCGAATGTGCCAGGGCGGTGACGCGCCGGGCACGCTCTGCGTTCGAAAGATTCGGCAAGGCGGTCGAGTCACGATTGGGGGGGAAATGGTTAATCGATCATCGGGGCAGAAGCTCCTTATCTTAGTGCTTCTGGCGAGTCCGACGGCGGCGTTTGCGGAACCAATGATTCCGTGGCCGTGGCTTGAAACAAACCGCTACTACGCCTGGAAACAGGAACGGGACGACATCCGTGCGGACTGGTACGCTCGGCGAGCGTTGGACCCGGTGGGATCTCGTCAGCGATATGCCAAAGGGAAGATGTGGCCTCCGTACCCACGTCCGGAAGGCCTGTCGATGATCCCTTCGCATCGGTTTCACGCGGCTCACTACTGGCCGCACCCGTACGTCTGTCAGGACAGAGCGTCGGTTCGCGAATTCACAGCGGCTCAGGAAGACGTCGGTTGGGTCAATCAAACAACGCTCTACGAATACCACTTCGATAATGACACGCAGCTACTGACTCGTGCTGGCGTGCTTCACCTGAAGTGGATTCTGCGATCGGCTCCTGCTCACCGCCGAATCCTGTACGTCCAGACTGCTGATTCAGGAATGGCCAGCGAATTGCGAATGACCAGCGTTCGCGGGATTGCTGAAGAGCTGGTCGGACTCGGCAATCTCCCGCCGGTGATCCCTCGGGTGACCGCACCAATTGGTCGCAGCGCTCTGGAAGTCGACGGAATTCAGCGGGGAGAAATGAACTCCCAGCCCGTGCCCCGAATCAGCCCGGCGTTCGGTGGTGGTGGCGGAGGTGGGGCAGGTGGAGCAACGCCTTAACTCGCGATGAGAGGGGTTGTGTGGCCGAAGCTGACGACGACAGGGACAAGACCGTGTCGTCAACCTGTTCACTGCGGCAGCTTCGGTCGGAAGAATACGTTCCGGAAAACATCATCACAGCGGGCCACGCAGCAGGCGCGTAGGGAGTCGGGCCGTGATCGGCAGCAACCAGGATCATCCACAAGGCAGCAACCCTTCATCCGTCGGCGACGCTGTCCAGGAACCGTTTGTGGGAGCTCAGGTCCCTCCGCCATTGCCACCGGATGCGCAGTCACCATCAACCGGGCACCCGGCGGAAGGCGCAGCTCCAGGGGGAACGGGTTCGGCGAGCACGTTCTTCGCGGGCCTTTCCGGACAGAGTACTGCTGCGGGTTTCGACGGCACTGTCCGCAGCGCGACGACTGCGCAGCCACAGGCCGCAACATCACCGTCGCCGTTTGGAACAACCGCAGCTGGAACAACCGCAGCTGGAACAACCGCAGCTGGAACAACCGCAGCTCCTCCAGGCGGCCGTCCAGCTTCTGGAAACGGCAACGGTTCGGGAGCGGGTTTCGGCGTCGGATTGGGTGCCACTGGACCAGCCTCGGCTGATGGCGCAGCAGCAGCAACTGGCCCGGCGCGAGGGTTTTCGCAACAGGCTGAACTCTACGCCGAGCTGTTCGGCGTCGCACCGGCACCTCGGCAATCGCGAGCGGCCGAGCATCGACAGAAGATGTTGGAGCAGGTTCAGGCTCCGCCTCCACCGAGCCCTCGCACACTTCGGGAAAGCGGCCTGAGTACGAATCAGGTTTGCGATCTAATCCTGAAACAGCTTTATCTGCAGGGAACGTTGCTGGGAGTCGAACTGGCTCGAAACGCGCGGCTGCCGTTCAACGTGATCGATGAATGCCTGCGTTTTCTGAAGGAAGACCGCTGCATCGAAGTCTCGTCGGGCGACGTCATCGGCCGAGTGTCCTACCGATTTGTTCTGACAGAAATCGGCAGGTCCCGTGCGAAGGAAGCCTTCGAGTACTGCCGCTATGTGGGCCCCGCGCCGGTCGCGCTGGAAAAGTATGTCGAGCAGTGTCGGCGGCAGGCGGTCAGCGGCATCAACTGCACCGCCGAGCCGCTGATGGAAGCGTTCGAGTCGCTGATCATCGAGCCGCATCTTCTGGCGGAACTCGGCCCCGCCGTCTGCAGTGGCAAGTCGATCTTTCTGTACGGCCCTCCGGGAAATGGAAAGTCGCAGATCGCCAAGGGGCTCGGAAAGTTCCTCAATCTGCACGGTGGCGAAATCTACGTTCCGTACGCGATCCAGAGCGAAAACAGCATCGTGACGATCTTCGATCCGAGCCTTCATCACACGACCGATGACGAAGAGGTTTCGGCTTTGCTGGGAGACACGAAGAACCTGCAAACGCATCAGGACATCAATCATCTGCTGCACGAGAACCATCCTGACATGCGGTGGCGTCGCGTTCGTCGCCCGGTTGTCGTGACCGGTGGCGAGTTAACGCTCGAGATGCTCGACCTGCGGTTCAACCAGGCCAGCAACTTTTACGTCGCGCCGCTCCAGGTCAAAGCAAACGGCGGCGTGTTCATGATCGACGACTTTGGCCGTCAGATCGCCAAGCCGCGAGACCTGCTCAACCGTTGGATTCTCCCGTTGGAAGAACGCATCGATTACGTCACGCTGGCGACGGGCAAGAAGTTTCCGGTGCCGTTCGAACAGCTCATCATCTTCTCGACCAACCTCGATCCTGCCGACCTGGTCGATGACGCGTTTCTGCGGCGAATCCGGCACAAAATCAAGATTGGGACGCCAGCTCGCGAGCTGTATACCGAGATCTTCAGCCTTTGTTGCACTCAGCGGCAAATTGCCTACGAATCCCGGGCTGTCGATTACCTTTATCAGAATTATTACGATCAGGGACAACTGCCAAGATCGAGCGATCCCAGGGATTTGCTGGAGATCATTCAGTCGATCTGTCGATTCAGGAACCAGCGTCTTGTTTTGACTCAAGAGCTGGTGGACGAAGCGGCTCAGCGATTCTTCGCGAAAGTTTGATCCCTCCGGCGTGCAGACAAGGCAGACGCGGTTCAAAAGCGTCAGCTGTTCTGCCCCGGAATGGTTGATCAATTGGAGGGGCACTGCACAGGGAGGTGCGGGATGCCTGCGAAACCATACTTTCGCGCGGCGACAGTTTTCTGCCTGCTGGCCATCGTCGGCTGCCAGTCGACCGGTTCATCGAACCGTTCGTTCTGGCAGACATTCTCGAATGACCCACATGCCGACCTGAAAGATCCGGAACGGCTTCACCTTGCCTACGGAAAGCTCAGCGAGCAAACCGGCGACTACGCAACCGCTCGAGAAAGTTACGAGACCGCGCTGCGTCAGAACGAGCAAACGGAAGAAGCCATCCTGGGCCTTGCCCGTCTGGACCTGCTCGCCGGTCGCCACGCAGAAGCGGAGCGACGCTTTAAAAAAGCCGTCGAAGTTGCGCCGACCAGCCCCCTGACCAACGAAGCGCTCGGCCAGTTTTACTTAACTCAGAATCGGTATGCCGAAGCCGCCGCTCAGTTACAGCGAGGTCTTTCAGTCGCGCCGCAAAACAAACGTCTGCGACATAAACTGGGAATCGCACTGGCTCGAGGCGGCAACATCGTCGCCGCCGAACCGCAATTCGTTCAGGCAGTCGGCGACGCCGAAGCGGACTACAACATCGGACTGATTCTCTACCAACAGGGACACACTGCCGAAGCCGAACAACGCTTCCTGCAGGCAGTCCTCAAAAAACCAACACTCGCCCCGGCCCAACACTGGCTCGACAGCGTCCGGCAGGAACACGACGCAAAAGGGTTGCTGGCCGCCGCTCCCGCTCGACAGGGTTCTGTACCTGTGGCCGCCGGACGACCGCAGGCACCGACCCCGTTCGCCGCTGGACCCGCTGCCGCACAAGCTCCAACAGCGAGCAATACTCCATCAACCAGCCCCAGCATTATCCCAACGTCTGGAACGGCTGTAGCTCCCGCACGTTCATCGGGCTTGAACCCGGCGACGATGAACGCGACACAGCTTGAACAGTATGAAAACTCGCTCTCACCCGCCGAACGCGCACAGCTTCGAGCCCAACTTCAGTCTGGCACCTACCGCGTAGGTAATTGAGTCAGCTTCGCAGGTCAGGCTCGGCCTGACGAAGCCCCTGTGCAGCGACGACGACAATGGTCTACCGCACGGCCTGGGCAACGGCTTCGCAGGCTGCCTTTCCAATGACGGACCAGTCGTAAGTTTCTTCGGCTAACTTGCGGCCTCGTTCTGCGAATTCGGTCGCGAGTTGCGGCGCGTCGATTGCTTCGAGGAGCCCATCCGCGAACTGATCGCGTTGGGCGACCCAAAGATGCTCTCCGTGTCGACACTCGATGCCTTCACAGCCGACCGGCGTGCTGACGACAGGGAGTCCGGCCGCGAACGCTTCCAGAATCTTCAGCCGAGTCCCGCCACCAGAATCCAGCGGCACGGCCATCAACGTTGATTGTTCCAAGTAGACGCCGACGTCGGGAACGTTCGCGTGAACTTCGACGTTGGGCAGATAGCTCAAGGCATTCACTTCGGGTCCGGGATTACGACCGACGATCAGTAGCCGAGCATCAGGACGTTCGGCAAGAACTCGCGGCATGACGTCGCGAGCCATGAATTCAGCGGCCTTCGCATTCGGCTGCCAGGACAACGCTCCAAGATACAGAATTGTCGGTTGATCCCGATTTCGTCCGATGGGGTACTTGCTGAACGCGGCACAGTCGACACCGTTCGGAACCAGACGAACGTTCCGACCGCCAAGCTTCTGAAAATGGTCCTGCTCAGTATCCGAAACGGTCATCAGAACGCTCGCGGCAGCAGCCAGCTGCTTCTCCATGTAGCCGAGCAGCCGAGCTTCGTTGTGAAGGTACGCATTGACCGGAAACTTCCGCTCGGTAGCAACGCGTTTGGCGAGCAACGAGTAGACGTTATGAAGATCGGCGACGACGGGGACTCGCGGGAATAACCCTCGAAATGCCAGCGGGTCGAGATGATCGAGATAAACGACGTCGGGTGTCTTATCAGCCAGTTGCTTTCGGATTGTTTGTCGCATCGCCGGTCGATTGTGCCGGTTGAACATCACGTAAGGCTCTTCGGTCACCAAAGCCCGAGCGACCCGTCCGGCCTCGGCGAGCGGATTCCGCTTCTTCTGAAACGCCGGCACCACGCGAATTCCATTTCGACCGAGAGCCGGCAAGCCCGGATCGTCGGCCACTTCAACTCCCGCGACCACGCGAACGTTAAACTTCGCAGACAACGCTTTCAGAATGTGAAAACTGCGAATGTGCCCGCCCGTGTTCAACGGCCAGGGCAGCTCGCTGGTGATAACCAGAACGTCCGGTTTGTCCTCGTGAGTTGTCGCTTGCGAGGTCGAAACAGGATTCGGGATTTCGGAGATCGATGTCATTTTTCGGACCACTCTGAAACGAATTGTAGATTCAATGTGACTTTACTGGTGAAGTCGCGCTGTCGTGGTAAGCCGTCGGCTGCTGAGAGTCTGACCGCCCGAGAAGCTGCTCGTAGACGTCGACGTACTGCCGGTGCATCTGTCCGAGCGTAAATTGTTCGACAGCTCGCCGGCTTGCGTTCTCGGCCAGCTCCGTTCTTCGTTCCGGATTCTGGCAGAGCGACCGCAGGTGCGCGGCCAGGGTTTCATCGTCACGAGCGGGTGCCAGTAACCCGGCGACGCCGTGCTCAATGATTTCCGAAATGCCGCCAACGTCCGTTGAGACAATCGGAATGCCGGCTCCCATTGCTTCGATCAGCGTGAGAGGAATTCCTTCGCTGATGCTGCTCAGCAGGAACGCGTCGGCCGACGCCAACAGTCGCGGGATGTCACTCCGTGCTCCGAGAAACTCAACAAATCCGGTCAGTTTCTGCTCGACGACCAACTGCTCCAGCGAAGCGCGTTCTTCGCCGTCGCCAACCAGAATCAACCTGGCCGGAACATCGTCATCACGAAGTCGCTTCAACGTTCTGATCGCCGTCGCGTGATCCTTCAAAGCGTTGAGCCTTGCCACTTGAACGATGGCAAACTCGTGAGCGGCAATGCCGAGTTCGGCTCGCACGTCCGATCGCAGACCATCGTCGCCTTTGACGGTAAGAAAATTCTCCAGCGGAACGCCGTTGTAAATTGTCTCGGTTCGTCGCTCCGGAAGTCCCTCGTTGTCGACGAGTGCCTTTCGAACGGACTCTCCGACTCCGATTAACCGATCGTCTGATCGAAGCAGTGCCCGGTTAACGGCGACACGTTTCGAACTGCGAGAATCGGGGTAGTGCCGCCCGTGCTCGGTGAACACAATCGGCGGCCGGCGATACGCCAGCCTTGCGAGCAATGACTGAAAGAACGGCGTGTACTGGTGAGCGTGCACGATCTGAACTCGGTGCTCACGGAAGAACGTTGCCAGTCGGAACGAGCATCTCCAATCGATCCCCGACTGACGATCGAAGACTCTCATCGGTACACCGCGCGCGGCGAACTCTTCCCCCAACACACCAACTTCGTCGTCCAGGCAGGCAAAGACAAATCGGTAGCGGTCTGACAATTCCCGAGCGAGGCCCGCCGCCAGAACTTCCGCACCACCGATATCCAAACTGTGCAGAACCTGGCAAATGACGGGGCGATCGTCGTGCGTTGGTGAAGCTTTTTGAATCACGATGCACCTCCCTGCCGAACCGCTATCGGTGGCTGCGACCGCGTCTGCACGGTTGGCTCCTTCAAATATTGATCGGCCCACGACGAAAGCGTCAGCAGCGACCAGAGTGTGCTGCCATGCCGGCCGGTTCCTCGACAATGCCGCTCGAGCATTTGCTCGGCAGTTGACTGATTGACGATGCCGGCCAGCGGCGAACCGGAAGTCAGCACGGTGTCGCGGAACATCTCGCCGAGCGGCCCGCAGAACCACTGATCGACGGGAATCTCAAAGCCCTGCTTCGGGCGATCGATGATCGAAGACGGCACAAGACTGCGAGCCGTTTGCCGCAGCAGCCACTTTGTTTCCCCATGATTAATCTTCAGTCGAGCGGGCACGCGGGCACAGAGTTCGAGGAACTCGTGATCCAGCATGGGCGGGCGAACTTCCAGCCCGTTGGCCATGCTCGCTCGATCAACCTTCACGAGATAGTCGTCCGGCAACAGCGTCGCCATGTCCGCCGCGATCATCCCGTTCAGCGGGTCAGAGCCGCCGTTTGAAAACCCGTTAGATGCGACTCGCGACGTCTGGTGATTCCCGATGGCCGTCCGCAGGTCAGGAGTCAGCAACTGGTGACGCAGCGGGAGCCTGCACAATGACAGGGTATTGGCATACGCCTGCCCGGCAGGCAAAGACATGTTCGTCAGAAACGTTTTCAACCGGAGCGGTCTCGGCAGCCAGTCAGCCTTCGGCCACGCCGCAGCCAGAGTCGAAAGAAACGGACGCCGCATCCAGCTCGGAATCATCCGCCGAACCGAAGCTTCTTTCAGGTCGTGCGCGTATCTTGAGTAACCGCCCAATGCCTCGTCGCCGCCATCTCCCGAAAGGACCACCTTCACATGCTGACTGGCGATTTGCGAAACCAGAAACGTCGGGACGGCGGACGAGTCTGCGAACGGTTCGTCATAGAACCTCGTCAGTTGAGGCAGCAGAGCAACGGCGTCGGCTGAAACAGTTTGCTCGGTGTGTTCGGTGCCAAAGTGCTCGGCGATTTCCCGGGCGGCGGGAAGTTCGTTAAACGCTGACTCGCGAAAGCCCATCGAAAATGTCTGAATCGGCGTCGACAAGGCGCGACTCGCCAGGCCGGTGACAATGCTCGAATCGATCCCGCCGCTGAGAAACGATCCGACAGAAACATCGGCCAGCAGGTGCAACCGCACCGTCTCGTCGAGTTTGGCGAGGATCGCTTCCTGCCAGTCATCGATGGACAGTGTCTCGTCGGCAACGAAGTTGAGCTGCCAGTATCGTCGTCGTTCGATTCGCCATTGCGGAACGTCGATCGTCAGCACGTGCCCCGGAAGCAGTTTTTCAACACCGCGAAAAACGCAGCGGTCACCCGGAATGACACCGTAATTAAGGTATTCGTCAATGGCTGCCGGATCGATGTCTCGCTGAATGTCGCCGTGAGCGAGCAACGGCTTCAGCTCGGAACCAAAGACGATGCGACCCTCGTTTACCGAAACGAACAGCGGCTTGATGCCGACTCGGTCACGCGCCAGAAGCAGTCGTTGTTTTCGAGAATCCCACAACGCGATGGCGAACATGCCGCGCAGCCGCTCGACGCAGCGGTCGCCGAGTTCCTCGTAAAGATGCACGATGACTTCGGTGTCGGAGAACGTTTTAAATCGGTGCCCTTTTGACTCCAGCTCAGAGCGCAACTCGCGGAAGTTGTAGATCTCACCGTTAAAGACAACCTGCACCGAGCCATCTTCGTTGCCGATTGGCTGGTCGCCGCCATCCAGATCGATGATCGAAAGTCGGCGATGCGCGAGACCAACGTTGCGGTCAACGTGAAAGCCGTCGGCGTCCGGACCTCGGTGCGCGATCGAATCCGCCATGCGTTGCAAAACGCTCGGATCTACGGACCGTCCCGATTCGGAGTAAACAACTCCCGTGATGCCGCACATGTTGAAGACCGTTGGCTGAGTTTGAAGCTGTAGCCACGCTCGCCAGAGCGTGGATCAAACACGTCCACCGTCTGGCGACGGTAGCTACGGCTGGTAGATTCTCATCAGCCGCTCTGTCTAAAACATAGCTGGCGTTTGCCAGCTAACCGGCGGGAATGGACTGATCGCTGGCAATGTCAGAACAACTCGCGTCGGTCGCTGACAGCTGGTTCGAGCCGGCAGCAGGTTCGGAACGTTCCGGTTGTGCTCATGATGCCTCGGTGGCCGATTTGACCAGACGCTCTGCTTCGGCGAGCTTCTGTTCGATCGAGACTTCTTCGTTGCGAAACTTCACCACTTTGGCGGGGACTCCCAAAGCGACGGCGTAGTCCGGAACTGGTTTCGTAACGACAGCTCCGGCTCCGATGATGCAGTGTTTTCCCACGTCTGCCGACACAGTCGCTCCCTCGCCGATCCAGGAACCTTCGCCAATCGTGACGGGCGTAAAGATTCCCGGCTGTTCGCGAATAGGGATGTCAATTCGGGCGGTGCCGTGTTGCTGCGTTCCGTTCATGATCGAAACGTTCGACGCGATCAGCACATCGTCTTCCAGCGTGATTGCGCCCAGCGAGCAGAAGGAACCGACGTAGACGTTCGCGCCGACGCTCGCTGTGCAGTGAGAAAAGATCGTTCCGAATGACAGACACGTATCCTCGCCGCAGCGTTTCAGAGTCAGCGAATAGAACGCTCGCCGCAGATACTGCCCGGTCAGTCCTGGCAGTAGCGAGAACGTTTGGGACCAACCTGGGAACGCTTTGTCCGCCCTCGCGATCGCCGCTCCGATCCGGTACAGACCGTAAGCCGGCAACACGACCAGAAAGGCGGTAAACTCAACTAATTGTTTGATGAGAGTTTTCATCGACGTGTATTTCCGTAGGTCAGGCTCAGCCTGACTGAGTTTGCAAAGTAGTAAGAGTAGTAGGGTGGGCACTGCCCACCAGATTCTTCGGCGGTCGGGTCACAACTGCTTCAAGAGACTGCGAACAGTCCCCGGCCACTTCGTGAAATTGGCTGCCGATCCAATCGCCCTGAGCAGGCCGTTTGGTGATTTGAGCTGTTGCTTCACTCGATCCTTCTGTGGCACGAAATCGGACTTCGGTTCCCATGTGCGCTGTTCGGCGGTCGGAGCGTCGTCAAACGTCTGTTGACGCAACCAGCAGTCGCGCGCTCCTTCACTCATCGCGATGGCCAACGCGCGCGAGACATGACGAGACTCGAAACGTTCAAGATCGTCCCACGCTCGATCAGCCAGTTCTTCGCCACGCTTCAGCACAGCTTCACGTTCGTCCGGCTGGCAGAACTTTGCCGCCAGCCGAAGCACGTTTGCTTTGCGAAGTTCCTGAGCCGCCCAGGTTTCGGTCGGGAACTCAAGCTGCTCCGGATGATCGAAGTACGACCGTTCGTTGTGCAACATCCATCGTCCGTAATGAGCCAGACTTGCCGCCGCGTAGTGATAAGCATCGTCGTGCTCGTCAGCTTCGTTCTTGACGTCGAGATACTTGGCGAGTGCCGACAGAAACACGGTGTACGACCAGCGGGATTCTGCATCCAGAAGGTCCAGCTCGTCGATGTTCTCTTCCGGGTGAACGACTCGTTGAATCAACGTCTCGGCGTAGTCGAGGTAGCGGCGTTCGCCGGTGAGCAGCCAACCGTCCAGCAACGCATTGACAGAGTTGCCTGCTCCTCGACCAGGACCATGAAAGTCGGCTGACGCCGTCGCGCTGGCCAGCCCCGTTGGACCGGCATCGAGCAATCCGAAAACGGTCTGCGACCCGTCGTCGATATTGATGACCCAATCGGCCAGCGAGATCACTGCCGCTCGCGATTCCGGGTTGCCAGTCAGGTAGTGATGGTGCAACAGGCCGGTCGTGTAGTTGTGTTCGTCGCTCGGGCCGCCGCCGTAGTCCTGTCCTGGTTTCGCATTCTGAGTTGTGTAAGTTCGGTGTGTGCAGCTTCCGACGTCCGAGTAATGATCGGTATGCCAGAACAGGCCTCCGTTGTAAGCCGATCGGTCCTGCTGCGTGTGGTAAATGTCGATGTCCGAAACGTGTCGGGCGAGCGGGTCGACGAAGTCGAACCACGCGGCATCGCCCGTTCGGGCCAGTTGCAGAATTCCGCCGTAAACCGAATCGAATTGATTGTTGTAGTGCGAGATGATCGTCGTCGAGCCCTCGTAGTAGGCACCTTCGTGATCGGCCCACATTTCTCCAAAGTGCCTCCAGCCGTATTCGTCGATTGCGTCGCGTTTTGCTGTCAGCGAGTTCTCGCCGCGTTCGGCTTCGGCAAGCAAATCGGAGAGACGCGAATGAGGATCGCTGGTTGCCGGGCAGAAGTACGGAATCGCTTTCGTTTGGGTATGCCATTCCGGTGACGCTGCAATCTGGATCGGCTGATGGACCCAGTCGAAGTCATGCAGGTCGGTCTCTTCCGCGTCGAGCGAAAGCCAGATCGTCTGCGTCTTCTGCTCGCCGCCCTGCAGTTCGAAAAGATCGTTCCACTGCGCAGGGAACAGTCCGACTCGAACGTGGGAAGCCTCCGCTGAAACAGAACCAGGAAACTGTTGCCAGAATTCAGGAATGGCCACGGTCAGATTTCCGTCACGGCCTTCCAGAGCGACGGTCGGTGAAGCGTGAAGCCCCTTTTCGGTGCGTGCTGATGAGCGAAGTTCGTAACCACGAAACCTGCACGGAACGCGACCGACTTCGTTGACGTGATTCTTGCTCTGCCAGTTCTCTCGGCCGCTGGAGTCCTGATAGATCGACAGCGATCCGCCGCCGCCGCCGCCGCTGGAGCAATCCGCGTGATCGAATTCGGCCCTCCAGTGAATCATGCTGGCGGGGGTGGAACTTTCACATTCGACGATAAACGAGTCGAAGCTGATTGAACCGGCATCACCAAGATCCCATAAGCCACCTTTGTGGTGCGCTCGGTTCGGGTTGTGCAGTTTAACGTCGCATTTGACGTGCCCCGTGTTTTCGAATGTGCTGATCCGAGCGGCAAAACGAAGACCATGGCATTTCGGAAACACACCTTCAAACAGCACGGTCCAACGAACCGGCCCTTCGGACTCCATCCGTTGGTGTGTGATCTGAGGACGAATTTTCTGGCCCGCTTCACCGTTCAATACAAAGTTGATCTCGGTTTCCTGGTCACCTCGTCGCAGGACGATGGAATCGTTTTCGAGTTGCAGACCGATCGCCTCGGCCGACAAGGTGACGGGCGCGTCTATCGTCGACGTGTCTTTGTCAGAACGTTCGACGGACCAATTCGTTGTTCCCGGAGAAACTTCCGCAGCCACAAAATCCAGCAGTGCCCATTTCACACTTCCGTCTGACCAGCGGGCCAGCGGCGTCGACTGCACGGCCAGCGACCGTCCTTCCGAAGAACGAATTGTCAATGCCTGATCGTCGACCAGGAAACCTCGCGGAAGATCGAGCCCCGTGCTCAACGGAACGTTGTGTACTGAGTGTGAAAGCCTGCTGACTACAGAAAGAGCCGTCACGAACGATGCATCGTTCGCTTGCTGACTCTTTTGAACTAAAGGTGCTTGAATGGCTTCGTTCATAGTTGTCGTTCTTAGCGGTCTGTGAATGACGATGAGGATTTTGTGTGCCACTGGCTCTGCCAGTGTTTGTTTGCTGTCGATCGTTTGTGGCGGCACTGGCGGAGCCAGTGGCACACTTCGATCAGCTGATAACAAGGTCTGAACTCTGTGTTTTGTCTTGCGATTCAGCGGCGGTGCCATCAGAGGGCGGCATTTCGATACCAAACTGCTCAGCGGCCTGTCGTGACAAGGCGTTCCAGTCGAGGTGTTCGACAACCCACGGACGCGCGGCCTTACCCATTTCTTCGAGGCCTTGGCGGTCGAGCAAAAGGCGAGTGACTTCCGTCGCCAGACCGTCTGCCTTTTCGCAGGGCACGACCACACCGGTCCGACCGATGTCCATCGTTTCGCGAGTCCCGCCGGACGCTCCCGCCAGCACCGGTCTTCCACACGCCTGAGCTTCGACGAGGACCATGCCGAAGCCTTCGATGTCTCGTCCCACCTGACGATTCGCCAAAGCAAAAAGATCGCACTGCTGATAGCAGCGAATCATCGTTTCGTCGTCGACTTCTCCGAGAAACTGAACGTGATCGGCAACGCCGAGTTCGGTCACGAGTTCATTGAGACGTTCCCGTTGCTCACCGTCGCCCACGATTGCGAAGAGTACATTCGGGATTGCTTCGCGAATCGTTGTCAAGGCCTCGATCATCACGTCGTGGCCTTTGCGTTCCTGCAGGCGACCGACGGTCAGCACGACCGAACGATCCTTCCAGCCGAGTTCTTCGCGAACCGACTCGCTTCGCGCCGCCGGCGTAAACCTTGACGCGTCGCATCCGGGGTGCAGAACCTTCACGTGAGATTCGGGCAGCTGCCAGTTCTGCGTCAACAGGCTCGCGGTGTTCTGGCTGTTGGCGATCAGATAGTCGGCGTTTGTGAGGACGCGGTTGACCATCCAGGACAGTTCACGACTGGTCGCGGCTGATTCGACATCCTCGCCGTGCACGTAGCAGACGTACGGAACGCGGCAGAACTTTTTCAACAGGAACGCCAGCCAGCCTTCCGGCAGACAACGACCGCAATGAATCTGCGTGACGCCTTCTGAGCGGACGATTCGTCGCACCGTTCGGAAGAGGCGCCAGTAATCTCGCAGTGCCGAAACGCTTTTCAGTCCCCACTGAGGCATCGTCAAAGCCAAACGGTGCAGGTTCATGTTGTGCGTTGTGTCGAACTTGGCCTGCGCCGGGTGCTCGCCCGCGGCGACGACGACGTTCTCACGCGGCAGTCGGCTGTAGATTTCCTGGAACCAGCGACCGCTGCCTCCGTTTTGCGGCGGAAAGATTTCGCTCAGAAGAAGTACTTTCATCGGTGGCCTCTCAGCAGGAGCAGCGACGGGTGTTTCAGCGACAGTTGTTCCGTGACGAAACATGGACGGGACAAATCGGAAGCCGGTCTTCTTTTCGACAATCTGCAGCAACGGAATAGCGACGCGGCCAAACAGAACGGCAGTCCAGAAGCCGGTGGCGACTGTCGCGACGGCCAGACGTCCGACGACCCCAGTCACTTCGATGAAGACGAGGTATCGCACGCCGACATACGTTGCTCCGACCGCAAGGGCACATGTCAGACAACGGGCGAATGGGTACGGGTATTTGTCGACTTTTCGGTAGAACCACAGGCCGGTGAACGAGAACGTCGCGTAAGTGGCGACGCTCGCCCATGCGGCACCTAGGGCACCGAAACGAGGGATCAGCAAAAAGTTGCAAACGACGTTCGCAACGACGCCAGCAATCGAGGCTGGAATCAACGCTGCTGTTTTTCGAGCGAGCAGCACGGGCACGCTGAACTGCGAGTGCATCGCGAAAAACACGAACGCCAGCACGATGACCGGAATCAGGTCGACTGCCTGTCCAAAGTCACCGGGCGTCAGAAACGGTAGCACGGGAAACGCGAACAACGCGGCCGCCAGCATCACGACCAGCAAGCCGTAGACGTAGTATTTGAAAACGTTCGCGTAGGTGGTTTTTGCGTCGGGCTGCTGAGCGATCTCGTAAAGAACAACGCCCCAGATGGCCCCAAACGGAATCATGCACAGCGTGTTGACGGCCTGCCCGATTTTATACGCCAACGAGTACACGCCGACCTCGTCGAGGCTGGCGTAGGCTCTCAACAGATATCGATCTGCCTCGTGCATCATCAGCGACAGAAACGCCTGAATGATCAGCGGCGAGCCGAAGCACAACAGAGTTCTGAGAATCTTTCGATCGAATGCGATGCTCGACTGACTGCGAGCAAAGATCAGCAGCAGGGCCGTTGTGTTCACAGTTGCGGCGATCACGTTGCCAGTCAGCAGCCCGGCGACACCCAGATCAAGTCCGACCAGGAACCACACGTTCAAGCCAATATTCAGCAGCAGCCGACTCATCGACAGCGCGACGAATGTGCCGGAACGTTTCTTGACTCGCAGCCACGTTTCCAGCAGCTCGCTGACCGTGTTCATCCAGAGCGTGCCAGCGGCCAGCAGGTAGAACATCGCTCCGTTGGTGATTTCTGCACCGAGTGTCAGTTCGGCAATTACGTCTCGCGCGACGATTAACGGCACAACCAGCGCCGTCGCCGAAAGCGCGACCCACGCCAGTCCGGTCCACCAGACTTTGTTGCGGTATTCTTCGTCTTCGCTGTCGAAGTGCGACCGCATGACGGCCGAAGCCATCCCCGAACCGATCAGAATTGCGAGGATTCCGGCGGTCAGATCGAGGATCGCGACGCAGCCATAATCAGCAGGACTCAAGCAACGGGTGTAGAGCGGCAGCAACAGAATCGAAGCAAACCGACTGAGGATTTGCCCGACTGCATAAACCGATGAATGCTTGAGAATGTCCTTAACTGGTTTCATGAGTGTTGCCGTAGGTCAGGCTTTGCCTGACGGAGTCACAGAGATTTTTGACACACTTCGTCGATCGTGGATTGACTTCGCCAGGCGGAGCCTGACCTACTGGTTCGTCACGGGATCCCTCGAACGATTGACGGGCCGATCACCTTCGTGAACCAGACTGGCAACTTCTGCCATGTCTTGATCATCAGGTCGTACTTTCCGCTGTTTGGTCGCATGTCTGTCGCTTCGCCCTCGCGGACAAAGTGCTGCCAGACGGCGGGAAATTCTGTCGCTCCCCACTGTGCTTTGAACTTGTGTGTCCCGGCGCCTTTTGAACTTCGGCCAAAGTCAAACACGCCCTGGCCACGCTCGATCGAACGGGAAAGCAGATGCCAGTACATCAGCATGTTCGCGCTGGTTGAGTTGAACTTTCGCAACGAACTGGCACTGGGAACCTGAGTCACGCCCGGTCCGTGAATCAGCAGTCCGGAAGCAACCGACTGTCCGCCCAGACGGACGCTGCAGATCTCGGAGTCGCCAGGAAATTCGTCAAGCATCGACGCGAACAGCCGACGACTGAACGGCGGCGTCCCGAGGTCCCGCATGTTCTTTGTGAAGACCGAGTAGAACTCGTCGAGCAGGTCGTGAGTTCCCCAGTGAACCGTCAGCGAATCGTTGTTCAGGGGCTTGCGAATCTGGCTGCGGAGCTTCGACTTTAATGAGTTCCAGAGTTCGTCAGTCGTGTCCGGCAACGCAAGCCGCATGTGAACTTTGTCAGTGACGGCTTCCGTCAGTTTTGGATGATCGGTTGCCGTTTCATGGCGAAGCTCCAGGTATCGCACGTCGAGTTGCTCTGCGAAGTCAACGGCTCGGTCGACGAGAGCCGCCGCCGCTTCTGGAGTCTCGGCAACGATTCCCGACGAGTTGAGATACGGCAGGCTGACGAGAAATCGACCAAACAGTGCAGTCTTCACAAACGCCATCGGCAGCACGCCGACAAGTTGGCCGCCCGACGTTGCCTGCAGACAGACCGGTTGATGGCCGAGCCCGTTTTGCAGAACTCGCAACCACGCCGCCTGCTGATAGAAGCCGGCGTAGCTCTTTTCGGTCAGATAGTCGTGCCAGGTTTCCGGCGTGCTGGTGAGTTCGACACGAATTCCGTGATCAGTGACGACTGTCTGTTTCAAACGTGGATCGGCGGCTTGAGCGGCAGTCGCTAACGCGTTTACCGAATCACACTGGCTGCCGGCCGCTACGATCGAGTCGGCATCAGTCTGAATATTGGTGGCAATTCCTGTCGCCGCTTCGCGGCTTTCACACTCTGGAGGATCGGGGATCCTGGGGCTGACGCCCGAGGCTACATGCTGTCGCCGCTCCGCAGCTGGCGGCTCGACCGGTCGCGAGCCGTCCGTGAAATTGCGAATGATCTGTGGTGAGTCATCCGTGGAGTGACGATTAAGCAGGACGCTGTCATAGACCGCCGCGATCTTCTGCATTCGGCGTTTGAAGCTGTATCGGTTTTCAATCGTGTTACGAGCCGCAGCCCGGAACTGATCTCGCAAGGGCTCGTTTGAAAGAAGACGGTTCATTGCCAGAGTCAGTGACGAGGCATCACCGGCGGGGCAAAGGAGTCCGTTGCTTTCGTCCGTGACGACGCTGGGAACTGCCCCGACGGCGGTGGCGACAACTGGAACTCCGCACGCCATTGCCTCCAGTAGTGAATTTGGCAGGCCCTCCGATGTGCTGCTGAGTGCGAACACGTCGGCGGCAGCGTAGACATCGCGAGGGTCGACAACGTGGCCGATCAACCGGACTGAATCCTCGACTCGGAGGCTGGCGATTTGATTCTGCAGACACTCGCGTTCCGGACCGTCGCCGGCGATCAGCAGCGTCGCATCGAGGCCTGTTGTGAGCAGATCGGCAAATGCTTGAATCAGTTCATCAAAAGCTTTCTCTCTTGAAAGACGCCCGACGGCCACGACGACTGGTTTCTCAGGACTGATGCCGAAGTTGGTCCTGGCTTCGCGTTTTTCCGGCAGCGACTTGTAGCTCGAAAGATCGATCGCGTTGTCGATTTCGCTCAGGTTTCCGATCGGAACGCCGGCGTCAAGACATTCTGCAAGCAGTTTGTCTGAAACGCAGATCACTCGATCGTAAGATTTCAGGCTGAAGCGGTCGACGGCGTGGTAGAGCGGTGTCTTCTTCGACTTGACACCCCAACCGTGCACGGTCGAAACGAGCTTCATCGGGTGGAACTTTCGAAGCAGCAGCCCGAGAGCGTCTGACTTGTAGTCGTGGCCGTGCCAGATGGACACGTTGCGTTCGCGGCAAATCTTCAGCATCCGGGTGATGACGGAAACGTCCTTGACGCCTCGATCAGGAACTGAGATCAACTCGGCATTGAGCGAGGATGCTCGCTGTTTGAGTTCCTCAAAGCCCGGATCATCCGGCGGGTGCAGATAGGCGCAGACTGAGTCGTAGCCGAGGTCTCTTAGAAACCGCGGCGAATTCAGAATCGTCTTGTCGGGACCGCCGCCGGTGCCAGTGACGACTCGGGCGTGCAGAACGACAGGACGGTTCGATGTGCTTGCTTCGGACAACCTTGGAGTTCCGGTAACCGGGTTCGCGCGGAATGAAACGGCCGTGCGAGCGGTTCGGGTTTGACAGGTACAGACCCGTCGGCAGCGTCCGCTCGACTCAACCACCTTTGGTTTAGGTCACGCGGCGAGGTCAGCAAGCGGGATCCCACAGGGAGTGTCGGCGACGTGCGGCACCGTGGTGACTGGTACAGCCTGCGCAGGCTTGTCACATGAATCGGCGGCGAATCAGGCAGTACAGTGATACTCGTCCTTGCAGAAACGACCGAAGTCGTAGGTTTTGACAAGCTCCGCGCCGGCATAACAGCGATTTCCGGGGGAGACATTCAGAGTTGTTATGCCTGCGCTGCGCTTGTCATAACCTACACATTCTGGCGAAGTTCTCACTCGGCCTCGGGCGGGCGGGATTTCGGCTTTGAACGGCGGGCTGACTTCTTTTTGTGGCGGACCTTTGGAGTTGCGTCGACCTTCTTTTTCTTGCGGGCGGTCCGCGATTTCGTGGAGGCTTTCTTCGGCGATTTGGACTTCTGCGGTTTTGGTTTTCGAGGCTTCTTCTCTGGACCACGGTTTTTCTCTGGGCCGCGGTTGGGAGTTGGTTTTCCGTCGCCAACCAACTGCCAGTGAAGAGTTCGTTCGTCGGGATCGATCAGGGCAATTCGAACCTGGACGCGGTCGCCCATCCGAAAGGATCGGCCGCTTTGTCGAGCGGTCATACTGTAGGTCGCTCGGTCGAAGTCCAAGCGTTCGCCATTGGCCAGATTGCTGACATGCACGAAGCCGTCGACCGGGTACTTCTCGCAGCGGCAGAAGATGCCGAATTTCTCGACACCGGTAATCACCGCGCTGAAAGTTTCTTCCGTTTTCGTCGCGAGCAGCATCAACAGTTTGACTCGCGTGAGTTCACGTTCCGCCTGAGCGGCTCGACGTTCCATGCCCGAGCAGTGGGCTCCGAGTTTGATTGTTTCGAGCTGGCTCAGGCCGATCTTCTTCGTCTTCCCCTCAATGACTTTCTCGAAGAGACGATGAACGGTCAGGTCAGGGTATCGCCGGATCGGACTGGTGAAGTGGCAGTAGTTTTCGATGGCCAGGGCAAAGTGGCCGTTGACCAGTCCGGTGTACTCGGCCGCTTTCATACTTCGAAGCAGTGCAAAACTGAGGGCCTGCTCGAATGGTTTGCCTCGAACTTCTGCCAGAACTTTCTGAAGTTCGAAACGGCTCGGGTTGGGGCTGACATTCAGACCGAGGCTGTCGGCGAATTCGGAGAACGCTTTCAGCTTGATCGGGTCGGGGCTGCCGTGGACTCGGCGGATGAACATGATGTCGCCATCCATGAGCTTCGTGGCGACAGCCGTGTTGGCTGCCAGCATGAACTCTTCGATGATCTGGTGACTCTCGTCGTGGTCGGCTTCGTGAGCGCCGCAGACCACTCCGTCTTTATCGAGTTCGATCTTCACTTCGGGAAGATGCAGTTCGAGTGAGCCGTCTTCGAAACGGCGACCTCGCAGGATCATGGCCAGTTCGTACATGTCCGCAAGGAGTTTCCGAACGTTTACAGAAACGTCGGCTGCAAACTTTTCTGGAGCTGCCAGGATCGGCATCACTTCTTCGTAGCAAAATCGCTTCGCGACTTTGATCGCTGAGTTGTGGAACTCGGTGTGGAGCGGTGTTCCTTCCGGTGAGAATTCGATCTTCACCGTCTTGGTAAAGCGAATCTGATCCTGCTGCAGACTGGCCAGGCTGTTCGAGATTGTTTCGGGCAGCATCGGGATGACGCGACCGGGCAGGTAAACGCTGGTGCCTCGCTGTCTGGCTTCCTGGTCGAGCGTGCCGCCTTCGGGAACGAAGTGGGCGACGTCGGCGATGTGAACTGACAAGTGCCAGTTTCCGTCGTCGGATTTCGCCAGCGAAATCGCGTCGTCAAAGTCGCGAGCGTCCGCCGGGTCGATGGTGACTATCGTTTCGCTGGTCAGGTCGAGGCGGTCTCCCAGTTTCTCGGGATCAAACGAGTCGGCCTGTTCGCGAGCGGCGGCGAGCACTTCTTCGGGAAACTCGTCAGGCAATCCGTATTCGTGAACGATGGCCTGAAGGTCGACACCCGGTTCGCCTCGTGCTCCCAGAATTTTTGTGAGGACCGCTTCACCAGGATGTGTGTGAGTCGGGAAGCGGACGATTTCGATGACGACTTTGTCGCCGGGCTGTACGCCTTTGGCTCCACGGTCTCCGACTGAAACCGGATCGGAGAAGACTCCGCCGTCAATGCGGACCAGGCCAACGCTCTCCTGCTCGAAGTACGAGCCTACGAAAGTGTGAGTTGCTCGCTCGAGGATCTGTTCGACCTGCCCACAGCGTTTGCCGCCGGAACGACGGCGACTCGTTAATCGGACGAGGACTTCGTCGCCGTTCTGGGCATCACCCAGATGCTCCGGGTAAATGTGGACGTCCGGAATTTTCGGGGCGGGATCGGGTGTCGCGTCGGCAGACGAGTCTGGCGACTCGGGTTCGGGCGTGATCTCGCGATTCGGAATCAGCCACGCACTTCCGCTGGCTGTTTTCTTCAGGACACCTGCGATCAGGCCGTCCGACGCGCTGGCGGTTTCGGGAAGAAACACTCGGCCTTCGCGATTCTGGTGGAGCTTGCCTCGTTTGACGAGGCTGGCGATTGCTTCCTCAAAACGGCCTCGCTCACCTTTGGGAAGGTCGAGCCGTCGGGCAATCTTGCGCGGCTTGACCGGCCGGCTGCCGGTCTTCGTCAGAACTTCAATAATCTGCTGTTTTAGTGATGCCATGTGGCCACTGTACGTCACGCTGCTCCTCTACGAAATGGTTGCGTAATGAATCTCTCCTGTTGCAGCGCCGGCGGAAAAAGTGCCGGCTGGAAAACTGACAGATGAGTTAGGTCAGGCTTCGCCCGACGAAGTTCAACCGACTTCGCGGTTGAAACTCGAATCTGGAAATGTCAGGCGGATAACTCCGTCACGCGGAGCCTGATCTACGAACTGACTGTTGTGCCGACAGACCCGGAAGTGTCGCGATAGGTTCGCGCGGGGAGTTTTATTGGCAACTTGCCAGTGGCGCGGCGACGCTGACTCGCGTGCCGTGGCCGGGGGCGGGGGCGGAGTCGATTTCCAATCGCCGTACCGAGCGCGACCGAGTGCGGCGTGTCGTCCAGCGGTGCCGGGCTGAGTTCGACCATCAGATTGCGCGTCGAGTCGATCGTTTGCTGGACGAGTTCGACCGTCAATTTTAGAAACGCCTTCTGTTCATCCGGCAGGTCTTTGCCGAGTTGCCCCAGGCGGATCCTCACCACCGCGAGATTCTGTCCGACGTCGTCGTGGAGCGTTGCCGCGATGCGGCGCTGCTCTGATTCGCGAGCGTGGTCGAGTTCCCGCGTCAGCTCCTGGAGTCTCGACTGGTAGTGACGATTTTCTTCCAGCGATGTTTTCAGCTCGGTGATGTCTTCGGCGATGCCTGCAATCCGAAACGCTGCCCCGCCTGGAGCCGCCACCGGGAACGCTCGTTCGTGCAGCCAGCGAACTTCGCCGTCCGGCCTGACGATACGGTACTCGACGTCCCAACTGTCGGTGCCGTCGGCGATGACTGAATGAAGGTTTTCGATGATCGCTCGGTCATCGACGTGCACTGCGTCGAGCCACTCGTTGCGGTCGTCGTAGACTTGTTGAACTGGTTTGCCGAAGACCGATTTGAAGGCATCGTTGAGGTAGAGCACCCGGCCGGTTGAGACTTCCAGTAGCCAGAAGACGTCTCGGACATGCTCGGCGAGCTGGCGGAACCGGTCGTCGCTTTCGCGCAAAGCGGCTCGTGCCTGGTCGGCGGAATCGAGGCCGGATGATTTTGTGCGTACCTTCATGCCTCATTCCAAGCTGGTAATCCGAGTGTGCCACTGGCTTTGCCAGTGTTTTCACCAATCTCCAACTCGCACTGGCAGAGCCAGTGGCACACATTTTCGTTGCCAGTCAGATTACGAAACATGATGCGACCGAGCGCGTGGATGTGCAAGTTGTCGCTGACTTCGAGGCAATGCTGGATCGGCAGATCAAGTTCGGTCACTCGGACTCGTTGGCGTAGACGGCGTCGTAGGATTCGAGGGCGATTCCGCCGAGTTGCTCGGCGAGCTTGCGATAGACCGCTCGCCGGTAATTCCAGTCGTTCGAGCGGCCAACCTGCTCGAGCCAGTCGCAGAGATGGATTGTGTTCAAATCAGCTTCGTCCTGCGGCGACAGCTTGATGACTTCGCCAGTGTAGCGGTCGAGGAATCCTTCGGGGCCGTCTACCTTCACCGCTTCGCGATCGAAGTGTTCTCGGTCCATCGCACAGTTTAAGTAGGACAGCCACTCGGCACGCTCCCCGATGAGAGCTTTCACTTCGTCGCGGCGTTCGAGCGGCAGCGTAAACCGTTGAAAACGTTCCGTTCCGTAGATCGAGTGGAACAGGCCGACGTTCTGCAGGTCCTCGTCGCAGCCCCATTTTTTCAGGTCGCCGTGAACGGCGATGGCGTGTGCGAGGTACGACTTCGTCGTGTGGCTGACGTCCGCCGCTCCGACCTGCTGGAAGAAGTCGGTCAGTTCTTTGAAGGTTGCCATATTGTTCTCACGTGTGAACCTGCGTGTTCAGGAACCCGGGTGTGTTTCCCTATTCGACAGACATTAATCGAAACTACGAATGGACACGAAGAGACACGAATAAATTCAGGAAATGGGCACCAGTAATTCGTGTTTCTTCGTGTCCATTCGTGGTCCCAGACATTGGATGCTCGATTGGGCAGCACGTGCTCGCGGCCCTTTCCTGAACGGCACAACCGTCAGGCGTGGCAGGATGTCAGGTCGCGCGGAATGGGCAGCAGATTCAGGCGTTCTATGCCCTTGAAACGGCATTCTGCCGTGGGTAGAGTGGCCGCCTTTCCATCCCACCGCGGAGTCGCTGCGCAACGAGGCATAGCTGGGTCATGCTTTTTTGTGCTCCTTTCAGACAAAGCGAGTCACTTTTGCCGTTGTTTTCTGCACTCTTCGATCGAACAAGCTGGGTATACAAGTCGATCGTGGATTCGCCACTAAACACTCGAATGTGAACTTCTCCCGACAAATAAAGATACCGGACGGCCTGTTTTCTCGTCGCCAATCTGGGCGATGATTCAGCGGAGCTTCCAGAATCTTCATGGTCGCCTCGCTGGTTTTCTGGCAGGCGGTTTTGCAAAGATACCGTTCCGTTTTCAGGGCGTCTCGGATGCGTTTTACACTGGTTGACAGAATCGTTGAGCTCGACAAAGGTCAGTCGATCACGACGGTCAAGAATCTCTCTCTTGCCGAAGAGTACTTGCAGGATCACTTTCCGGGCTTCGCCGTGATGCCAGGCGTGCTGATGGTCGAGGCTCTCGTCCAGTCCGGTGCGTGGCTGATGCGGGCGACGGAAGATTTCAAGTATTCGACTGTGTTGCTCAAACAGGCGAAAGCAGTCAAATTCAATAGCTTTGTGACCCCAGGTAAGCAGCTTGTGGTCAACATGAAGACTCACAAATGGGGCGATGACGAGTGCACGTTTAAGGCGAAGGGCACCGTCGATGGTGAATCGGCGGTTTCTGCTCGCATCACTCTGTCGCAGCTCAATCTGCGAGACAAGAATGAATCGCAGGCGAAAATCGACGAGTATCTCACCGGCAAAATGAAAGAGCTGTACGCTCAGGTCTGGCAACCGCCGGCTGAGTAGTACGGACAAAATTCGGAATCAACGCGACCTCTCAGTTCGGTACCACACATCGAGCTTTCAGAAAAACGGATACGCTCGGCTGATCGCGACGCGGCGGCCTTGAGGAGACGACCATGAAACTGGCAGGCAAGACAGCACTCGTGACCGGCGGTAGCCGAGGAATCGGCCGCGCCGTTGTTTACGCTCTGGCCAAAGAGGGTGCCAAAGTCGCCTTCACTTATAATTCGAACAAAGAAGCCGCCGACGCTCTGGTCAAAGAATTGGAACTCGACCAGCGCGAAGCCGTCGCCTTTCAGGCCGACGCCGCCAGCGGTGAACGAGCCGCCGAAGTCGTCAACGCCGTTGTCGAGAAGTGGGAAAAGATCGACATCCTCGTCAACAACGCCGGAATCATTCGCGACAACCTGCTTGTCCGGATGGCCGAAGACGAATGGATGGACGTCATCAATACAAATCTCAACAGCATGTACCACTACTGCAAAGCAGCGGTAACTCACATGATGTCCGCTCGGTATGGCCGAGTCATAAACATCTCCAGCGTCGCCGGTCGGTACGGCAATCCTGGTCAGACCAACTACGCCGCGACCAAAGGCGGCATCGACGGTTTCAGCCGGTGTCTCGCTTACGAAATGGGCAAGCGAAAGATCACGGTTAACTCGATCGCTCCAGGGTTCATCGCCACGGACATGACCGAAGCGATTCGAAACGCGGCCGGAAAAGAAATCAAGAAACAAATCGCGGTCCGACGTCTCGGAGAGCCTGAAGATATTGCCAATGCGGTGTTGTTCCTGGCGAGCGACGATGCGTCTTACATCACCGGTCAGATTCTGACCGTTGATGGCGGGCTGACACTCGGCAGCGGAATGTAAGTTGAAACGGATTGTAGTTTTGAAATAGCGATTAGTTTTGTGGGTCTTCTGCACTTGTTGCAGATTTTCAGGGAGCCCGGTCAGGCACTCTGGAATTGATATTTTGGGTTCGAGTCAGCAGTCGTTTCGCCGGACTGATGATAGAACAAGCTGGGTCTGCGGCGAAACAAACGGGGTTCAACAGCCCCAACTCTGAGGAGATGGCTAAATGGCATCACGCGACGAAATCTTTGCGAAGGTTCAGGAAACACTGGTTGACGCACTGGGGGTCGACGACGACGAAGTACTGGAGGATGCGACGCTGGTCGACGACCTAGGAGCTGAGTCCATTGACTTTCTGGACATCGTTTTCCGTCTTGAAAAGAACTTCGGGATCAAAATCCCACGAGGCGAACTGTTCCCGGAAAACCTCGCTGCCGACGCATCGTTCGTCGACGACGGCAAGGTGACCGCAGAAGGAATCGCCACTCTGAAAGAGAAGATGCCGCACGCCGACATCGATTCTTTCGCAAACGATCCGAAGGTCGAAAATATTCAGAGCCTGTTCACGGTCAACATGATCACGAACTTCGTCGAGAACAAGCTGAACGCCAGCTAGTTCTCAACGTGATGTCGCGATGACGCAGAGGTTCGTGAAGACTGTTTTCGCTCGTGATCGCTTCACTCTGCGAGTCTTTGCGGCTCAGCGTCTTTGCGTCAGGTCGTCATAATTTCTCCTGCTGAACCAACTGGTCAGGGTTCAAGGTAAGTCACATGCGCTGGTTCTGGATCGATCGATTCGTCGAATTCGAAAGCGGCAAGTTCGCCAAGGCTGTCAAAAACGTCAGCCTTGCCGAAGAGCATCTGCATGACCACTTCCCCGGTTTCGCAATCATGCCGGGTTCTTTGATGATCGAAGGGATGGCTCAAACGGGCGGCATTCTGCTCGGCGAGGTCAACGACTTCGAACACATCGTTATCCTTGCCAAAGTGCCAAAGGTCACGTTCCACTCGTGGGCCGTGCCGGGCGACTCGCTGATTTACACGGCGACTTTGACCGACTCGCGTGACGAAGGCGGCGGAGTCGACGTGACCGCACATGTCGGAGATCGACTGGTGGCCGAGGCCGAGATCATGTTTGTGCATCTCGACCAGAAGGATTCGCAGTTCGGAGCGATTGATCAGAAGAACTTTGTCTTCTCGATGAATCTGCTCGGCATTCTTGATGTCGGACAGGCCGGAGACGGGACTTAGTACCAGTCCAGAAATAGACCCGTAGCCTGACTCTCCGAGTCGGGCTATTTTGACGACTCGACTCAGAGAGTCGAGCTACAAAAAACGGAATTGTTTCTGGAAAGACACTTAGGTTTTACAAGGTGGGCACTGCCCACCAATTACTGACTTTCTGATATCGTGGTGAGCGATGCTCGCCCTACAATTTCCTCGCACAGCTTTACGATTCTCGAGGACCGAGCAATGAGACGCCGAGTCGTTGTTACAGGCATGGGCTGCATGACGCCCGTCGGGAAGACGCTCGATACGATGTGGGATTCCATGATGGGGTGCCGCAGCGGAATCGACTGGATTTCCTATTTCGACGCGTCAAAGTTCCCGACGAAGTTCGCTTCGCAAGTCAAAGATTTCGAACTGTCGAACTACATCGACAACGCTGAGCGCTTCAAGTACGCCGGTCGGAACATCCACTTCGCCATCGGAGCGGCCACCGAAGCGATGAAGGACTCCGGTCTTCAGGATAAGAAGGACCTTGATCCGTCGACATTCGGCGTCTACCTGGGTGCAGGCGAAGGGGCTCAGAACTTTAACCTGTTCATGGGTTTGATCGCGCAGGCTCGCGTGGAAGACGAAGTCGATCTGGAAGCGTTTGCTCGCTTCGGCATGGAGCAACTTCACGCCGAGTCTGAACTTGAGCAGGAGCCGAACATGACCGCCGGACATCTGGCGAGTCTGTTCAACGCTCAAGGGCCGAACATGAACTGCCTCACCGCCTGCGCGGCGTCGAGTCAGGCGATCGGCGAAGCCACCGAGATGATTCGTCGCGGCGACGCCAACGTCATGATCTCCGGCGGTGCCCACAGCATGATCCATCCGTTCGGTCTGACGGGCTTCAATCTGTTGACAGCTCTCTCAACGCACAACGAGAACCCGCAGGAAGCGTCGCGACCGTTCGACAAAAACCGCGACGGTTTTGTGCTCGGTGAAGGCGCGGGGATTCTAATCCTCGAAGAACTCGAACACGCTCAGAAACGCGGAGCAAAAATCTACGGCGAACTCGCCGGCTACGGTTCAACCGCCGACGCCTACCGCGTGACGGACATCCACCCGGAAGGTCGCGGAGCGATCGCCTGTATCCGCATGGCTCTGAACGATGCCGGCGTCAACACGGACGGCATTGACTATATCAACGCTCACGGAACCAGCACGAAAGTCAACGATCAGGTCGAGACGCTGGCCTGTAAACAGGCACTTGGTCAGTACGCTCAGGGGACTCCGGTTTCCAGCATCAAGAGCATGATGGGACACCTGATTGCCGCTGCCGGGAGTGTCGAGGCAATCACCTGCCTGCTGGCGATCAATCGAAACGTGCTGCCTCCGACGATCAACTACGAGACACCGGATCCCGTTTGCGATCTGGACTACATTCCGAACGAACCTCGCGAGACCAACGTTACCACTTGCCTTTCGAACAGCTTCGGTTTTGGCGGGCAGAACGTTTCGCTAATCTTCCGTGAGTTTGCCGCCTGATTTGTGCGGCTGTTTTCAGTGAAGTTAACTTGGCGAATCTGCACCCTCGGAGTGGAACGTGGCTTGGATCATCGCCACTTGTTTTGGCGCGATAACGATCATGATGATCGTCATTCAGCTCGCGATCAGCCGCGCTGTCATGCGAATGCTGGAGAACGCTCCGCCGCTGAACGCTGGCGAGTTCGGTGCTGACTCACGAGCGACTGAATTGAGCTTCGAAACCGAAGACGGCCTCACGCTTCAGGCCTGCCATTTCAAGCGATCGGATCGCCCATCACGGGGACTCGTTCTCTTCTGCCACGAACTCGGCGGCAACCGCTGGTCGGCGATGTCTTACTGCGAAGGTTTGTTCGACGCGGGTTTTGAGATTGTCTCATTCGATTTTCGAAACCACGGTTCGAGCGATCAACAAGGCGGCTATGAACCGCTTCACTGGTTGACCGAGTTTGAATTGACCGACGTCCGCGGAGCGTTGCGGTTCATCGAGTCGCACGAAAACTTGAAGCAACAGCCGTTGGGGATTTTCGGAATCAGCCGCGGTGGCTCAGCGGCGTTGGCCGCTGCGCCGACGTCAGAAGCCATCGCTTGTGTTGCTTGTGAAAGTGCTTACTCGACCCGATCGATGATGAGCCTGTTTTCGCAGCGCTGGGTTTCGTTGCTGGTTCCTCAATGGCTCTCGGGCTGGATTCCCGCATGGCACGTTGAAATAAGCCTGACCTGCGGCCGACTCTACAGTCAGTTCAAACGAAAATGCCGCTACGTTCATCTGGAGCGTCGCTTGCCATCGCTTCGAGACCGCTCGGTTCTGCTGATTTCTGGCGAGCGGGACAATTACGTCCGGCCGGAGATCGCAAAGTCGCTTCACGAAAGTCTGGGCGAAGACGTCGCTGATCTCTGGATGGTTCCGAAAGCCCGCCACAACGGAGCCCGGCAGACCGATCAGGAAAGTTACGACCAGCGGCTGGTCGAGTTCTTCAGTTCCCTCTCGGCAGCCAGCATTGAAGAGCCGATGACGAACTCGGTCGAAGTCTCGGAAAGCCTTCGCTAAGAATGATCTTGTTGTCAGTCGATGCTCGAAACGATTTCTCGCACGCGGGCTGGATCGACAGGATTGTGAACATCGCCGCCTGATTTGACGGCAGTGCCTACGATGAATCCGGCGGCTTGATCTCGGAGATGCTTGATTGAATCGGCGGTTGCACCACTGCCGATGAGTACCTGCGTTGAGCCCGCAATCGAAACCGCTTCGGTGAGTTGTTTGGCGTCGACGGCTGCACCTGTCGCGCTGCCCGAAACGATGATTGCATCGGCGTGGCCGCGTTTGATGGCGTCTTCGATTTCGTCGGCCAAGGGTCGTTCCGCAATCGCGGCGGAGTGTTTGACATCGACGTCCGCAAGAATTGCGACGCCTTCTGCTGAAAGATTCTTACGCAGTCGGAGCAGGTCGTGAGCGATGCCCGGGATGATGCCCTGGTCTGTCAATCGTGCTCCGCAAAGGACGTTGACTCGAATAAACGAGGCCCCAGTCGCGGCGGCAATGGCGAGCGCGCTGCAGCCGTCGTTTCGCAACACGTTCAGGCCGATTTCGGCAGTGGGAAATCGCGTGGCGACTTCGTGAGCGATTGCCGTCAAATGAGCCACCGTGTGAGCGGGAACGGTGCCGGGGAAGAACGGCGTGTCGCCAAAGTTTTCAATCATCAGGTTGGTGATGCCGCCTTCGAGCAACGCATCGGCGTCTCGCAGAACATGATCTCGCACGGTCGAAAATGAGTCTCTTGCCTGGGGACTGCCGGGCAACGGCGGGACGTGCAACATGCCGATCAGCATGGGGCGAGTTGAATCGAGGACAGGGTGAGACATCAGATTTCCTGGCAATGCCGACGCAGCGGTTAAGGACACAGTGGACGGTGCAGTCCTGAATTGTCAAAACAGCAAACAGCACATCATCGTTGAGTCGTCGTTGCCGTGCACGTCATGCTGGCGATTCATGTTCGCAGTACTCGCGGCGCGGCGATTCGCAGGGAAATAAACAGGCCATGACGGAAGAAATTTTTGACGTCGTTGACGATGCCGACCGAGTGATTCGACAGGCTCCGCGCTCGGTCGTTCATGCACAGAATCTGCTGCATCGAGCAGTCAGTATTTTCGTTTTAAAGCCGGACGGACGGCTGCTACTCCAGCTTCGGTCGGATTCGAAGGACCAGTATCCCGGCTGCTACACATCGTCGGCCAGCGGGCATGTTGATTCCGGCGAGGATTATGGCACTGCCGCCGCCAGAGAGTTGGGCGAGGAGCTGTCGCTCAATTTACCCATCGAGTATCTCGCGAAATTCCCGGCTGGCCCCGAAACCGCATTCGAGTTCTCAGCTCTTTACCAGTTGGTCACCGATGTTGAGCCGGTGCTCGATCCGGACGAAATCGCAGGAGCCGAGTTTCTGCCGCTGGACCAGATTGGCTCGATGATCGAAGAGTCGCCCGAGAAGTTCACGCCGCCGTTTCGGGTGATGTTCGACTGGTTTCGCAAGAACCGCCCGACGACCTGACCAGCGAAGAGAGAAGAACTACAGAGCGCGCGTGGGGAGCGTCAGGCTGGCAAGATCGAGCGAGATGTTGTCCGGTCGTGTGATCGGCTCACCCGATTCAGCGGCCTTGATTTGTTTCGCGAGTTGCCAAAGTCCCGCGTGTTTTGGCCATGTGAGTTGTGCCTGAAGGACGACTTCGGCCGCTGCATCAAAGTTGCCTTGTTTCAGCAGGCATGTTCCACGCAGGACTTCGATGTCGGCAGTACGAAGCTCTCCTTCGTTGACGATGAGCTCAAGAACGCGCGCCGCCTCTTCGTGGTCCTCGGTTTTCAACGCCGCTTCGGCCCACGCGAGATGTTCCGAAAGCTGCGGCTTCACCGGCGACCCGGCCAGCGACCGGGAGAAATCAGTCTGAGCTTTCTCGAATGATCCTTGTCGGAAATGACAAACGGCTCGTTGCCTTCGCCAAACGGGGTTTGCCGGATCGTTACGCAACGCGACGTCATAGTAGAAAACGGCCGATGACCACTCAGAGCGAGATTCGTACAACCGCGCTGCCGTCATTGGCAGAATTTTGTCCCGAGGATTTCGCTGCAATGCTTCATGCAGTATTCGTTCGGCCCGCTCGTTCATTCCTTGATTAATCAACGCGGCAAACAGGTCCTGGACAAACAACGTGTTCCGAGGTTCCAGCTCGACGGCTCTTACCAGAGTGGCGATTGCCAGCGTTGTTGTCTGCTCGGTGGAAGAATCGTCGGAATCGCCGACTGCCAGAGAGCCGATTGCCGACGCTTCTATTCGGACGGAATCCAACAGCCGTTTTCCGCATCGGTTGGCGACTGTCGCAGAACCAGGCTGAAGAGCGATCAGACGTTTCAACGAGGCCTGTTGCAATCGCAAGTCGCCTCGTTTCTGACTGACTTCGGCGAGCAACTCGACAGCCGAACTGTTTGATGGATCCGCAGTCAGAATTTTGACCAGCGATGTCTGAGCTGCTGCAAGATTTCCACCATGCATCAGACTGGCGGCTGAGGCAACTTGTCGCTGACTGTCCAGAGAGTTCGACTTTGCCTGCCGGTTGAATAACGACGAGTGCGGCGCCGTCGAGGCAACTTCCGTTTCTGTACGAAGCGGTGAGACGCAGCCACAAAGTATCTGACAAGCCGCCACCGCGATCGCCCATCGACAGGCAGAATGCGAAGCCTTTTTCGTGGTCCGATGTCGAATTCCGGAAGTCATCTTTCTCACTCCGAGACGGGGCCCGCGACGCGACAAAGTTGGTTCCTGAAAACGCCTCATTGTGGCAGCAGGCTGAGTTAACGAACGGCGCGTCTATTACCCGGCTTCGTGACGTACCGTCGCTGAGACTTGTGACTTTTCGAAGTTAGTCTCGCTCGTTCGGGTTTATCGTCACTGACCTCGAAGTCTGCGTTCTGGATTTCGGAATCCGAGTCCGTTGATTCGGAGCGGACTCGTCGGAACCAGTTGAGGAATGACTTCTCGTTTTCTTTATCATCCGGTTTCTCGGGAGCGACGACCAGAGATTCAGTCTGTCCGTGTTTCTTCTCGCAGACTTCGCAGTAGTCATCAACCTGCTGGTGGCCAGCTCGTTTAATCCCCGGTGAAGAGTTCTTCAAAGCGGTGGCAACGAATTCAACATTCGAATCGATCCGCGGCGATTTGAATGCCGTCACCGGAGCTGGCGGCGGCAGGAAAACCGGGTGACGTCGAACGGGTGTCAGCTTTTTGACCGCGACCTGTTTCGCTGTTTGAGGCAAAGTCAACGGGGGCAGAGGCAGGATTCTTTTGATGGTAGTCGGCATGGCGACTTGACGTTCCGCCGGTTTCGCGTTGACGTCGCGGAAGGTTACGACCACGACTCGTTGCATGAGCTGCGTAGACACTTTGGTTTTCGGCGGACCAGACACGGGAGTCAGTACGCCGTGGATTGGTACTAGTTTTTCTTCAGAAGTAGCGACCGTCTCTTCGACTGTTCCTTCGACGGCTTCTTCAGAGATGACGTACGTCTGAATGGCCATCGGAGTCAGGTCGAACTCTGGCAGCGAATCGAGTTCGCTGCCGCTGCCTGCGACCTCGCTGACAACGTGGAATCGTTGAACGTCGTCGCAGGCCGGACCCGCTTTCAGAATTAAGCGGTCGCCAGCTTCGAATCCGTGGACCTCGTTGCAGTGAGGGCACGATGATCCAATGCTAAGTCGTTCGGTCGCGTCGGAAGAGATCGTTGTCTTCTGTCTGCCGGTGATCGTCGCGTCGGTGCGCAGCGAAATCTTTCGAAGCAGCTCGTGAGTCACGGCGTCATGCGACCATGCCTGGCCGTACGTCGTTGCCGACAAATCAGGATTCAGCATTCGAACACCAGCTGGTTCGACATCGACCGGCCGAGTGGCAGCGATATGAATGACGGTTGTTTGAATTTCGTATTCGCGGTCCGGGCACCCGGCGAACGTCGATGAAGTGGCGGAAATTTGTGTGACGACAGGTTCGTCTGGCAATGGCAGTTCAACGATTTCAGGAACGCGGTTTGGCCGGACCGACGCGGATGGCGAGAGAGTCGCCCTCAGCGGCGCCCTGATCATGCCGGAGCGGGTCCGTCGCGCCGTTTCAGGAATCGGCGGCAGGATAGCCGGCATTGGTTCCGCTGGCGGAGCGGGCGGCAACGAGAGTATTGGCATGGTGGTTTCGCTGAGCGGCTCGGGCTGCCGGACCGAATGCGACATCGGGCTGACTTTCCAGCCGGTCGACGTTGCGGTCCGCACAGATTGTTGATTGGCGGACTTTGAGATCTCGAGACTGGCCGAAGAATCCAGGACCACCGGCTCCTTCCATGTGGCATCGTGCCCAGTGGACTTTGCATGGTCCGCAGCATGGTCGCCCGGAATCGGCGATAGCGAGTTCAGTGGTCCGGCAGGTTGCAGTCGGGCTGCCTGGCTGAATGCCAGGGCGGACTGCGATTTCGTTCGCAGCTCCAGGAGTTCGGAGTGGACATCGTCCAGACCACCTTCAAGGCGGGCGACCTGTGAGGCGATGGTGTGTCGCTGAGTTTCCAGGGCCGAGAGAATTCCGGCTCGCTGCTCGACAACTTCCCGTTCAAGCCGCTGGCTTTTCCTGGCCACGGTGTCGACCTGCCGGTTCAGATCCCGGAGTTCCACTTCGCTGGTGACTCGGAGGTTGCCGAATTCCTGCTGAAGTTTTGTGTCCGAAAGGTCCGCCTGATGGCGGGCAGCCTGCATCGAGTCGGCCAGTCGAGCGATCTCTGATTGGGTAGCGCGTTCTCGCGAAACGGTGTTGGCAAGCTCTTCCAGCCTCTTGCTGAGCCGGTCGAGATGCTCGACCAGGGGATCGAGCCCCGCAGGACGTCCCCGCCCATTGCCCGCAGCGGATATTCGGGCAGCTCCGTGTAAACGTTCTGATGGCTCAGTCCCGGCGGCAACCTTTTGATCCGGTGTGCGGAGCTTTGAAAGTCCGAATGACGCCACACAAAGAGTCACAATGACTAACGCGGCGATCGCTGTGATGCGAAGTGCGGTGTCCAGGAATCCTTTTTGCACTTAATCTCACTCCGTTTGATGACGCATTGCAGGTCAATGTGAGAAGTTGTGTTCCCAACAGGACCTCGTCTCAACAAACACGAAACGAGCGCATGGCTCCCCGCGCTTGCGTGAACTCATGACTTCATCGACGTGAAGTAGCCGTCACAATCACGAGAATTGGCATAATCGGCACAATTTGGTGCATCACCGCATCTCGAACGGTCGAGAATGAAGCACGCTCGGCTGGCGCGAAAGAATGATTTTACCGAGTTTGGCCGTTCTTACAGCGATGTATCATCGCGCGGCTTCGACAAACAAAGCGGTTGTTTGCGGAATCGCTGCCGAATGAGTCAGCAAGTTAAAGAAGAGGCGTGACAAGGTCCCCTCAAGCTCCCAGCTCTCCTTGTCACGCCACAAAGCTGACTGATTTCAGGCAGTCTCTCGTCGCTGGCGGAGTATCAGGTCGAAGTGACCCGGCCCGTCGCCAGCAGGAGATGCGAAAACATAGGTCGCTTTTGAATGGAGTCAAACTGCGGTACTCAGAGATCCTTTTTCAGATGTCGCCGCTATACTCCTGCGACGGTCAGAGCGAGCGAATTGTCACGTATGTTGGATTTTGAAGGCATTGGCTCAGGACCTCGTTCGGGTGATTCCCTTCCAGCGTCACTGATTCAGACCTGGCAGGAAACTGTCCCACGACCACGACGAAAGACTTGTGCACGTCGCATTGGCCTTTCTGCGAGAAACTCTTACCCAGGAAATTTAGCATCATGATGTCATTACGCAGTTCAAAGTCGTTCCGCAGGCGAGGTGGGGTTGCCGTTATGGCTCTCGGTCTTGCTGTGGTCACTCAGCTTTCGGCGCAGGCCGCCGGACCGCTCGATCTGATTCCCGCAGACGCGACGGCCGTGATCCGGTTGAAGTCACCGGAAGCGACGATCGG
>Ga0316208_1000695_pt1 | contig 37450 bp, 19 predicted proteins | sample 3monopyrite_MG_FD_204944 | JGI IMG/M metagenome (GOLD analysis project Ga0316208, IMG submission 204944) | Microbial mat bacterial communities from mineral coupon in-situ incubated in ocean water Damariscotta River, Maine, United States -... | ecosystem: Environmental > Aquatic > Marine >...
GACCAACATGGACGGCATCGACGTCGTGGGCAACCTGACCACCGGCGGCACGCTGATTTCGCAGATGGAAGTCAACGTAGGCGGGGACTCGTCCCTGGGCGGCAACGTGACCGCCGAAAACGGAAACATCGCACTGGGCAATGCCGTCGCCGATGATGTGACCCTCACGGCGGACGCCGTGCTGACGGCTACGACGACCGTGGATGTCTCCGGTGGAATCAGCGGCGCGTTTGATGTGACCTTCGCCGGAGCCGGCGGTAACGACGTGGTCGAAATCATCGGCCCCGACGTGGTCGACATCAATGTCACGGCCGGCAGCCTTGTGGCCGGTGAGATCGACATCGACGGCAACCTGACCAGTGGAGCAGGTCTGAACGTCGAGACCAACATGGACGGCATCGACGTCGTGGGCAACCTGACCACCGGCGGCACGCTGATTTCGCAGATGGAAGTCAACGTAGGCGGGGACTCGTCCCTGGGCGGCAACGTGACCGCCGAAAACGGAAACTCATCGTTCGCTGGCGTCACGACGCTCAATACGGATATTTCCGTGACCACCAGTGCCAATGATGGCGATATTGAATTTGGTGCCAACGTTCTTGGCAATCAGAATCTTACTCTGACTGCTGGGACTGGGATCATCGACTTCCAGAGTACCGTTGGAGCTGGCACGCCGCTCAGCGGACTGTTCGTCACTTCCGCCGGCACGCTGAACTTCGACAACAGCGTCGCCGTCGACGACGAAGGCATCGACATCACGGCAGGCATAGTGACGATCGACAACACTTTCATCACGACCAATGCTGGAACAATCGAAATCACAAACAGTGGCACGCTCACAACCGCCGCTGACGGTGACATTTCGTCAAACGGGACATTTACTCAGAATGGAGGAGGTTCGGTTTCCATCGCAGGTGACGTTACAACAACGAACAACGACAAGATAAGTTTCGATACGTCGGGGTCGATCAGTATGTCTGATGGCGCGAAGGTCAATGCGGGCTCAGGAGAAATCACGCTCCGAGCCGCCGGGGACATCACGGTGGGCCAACTTAGTACAACGAATCAAACGCCGACCGCGATCACGGTCGTTACGACCGCAGGCGGAGTAATTGACGGCGGTAACATGGACGTGGACATAATTGCCAACTCGGTGGGGGCAGTGGTGACGATTGACACTGTGACTGGTGTCGGTTCCGGGAACGCTCTGGAGACAACCATCGCAGCTCTGGATGTCGACAACGTCGACATCTCCATGCTGCCGGGGTCGGCGGCAGGCAACATCGAAATCGTCGAGGCTGACGCACTGATCATTATCCATGCGGATAATGATGCGGACGCTACGGTCCTTGGCGATACGGCCAACGGCGGCATCGTAATTACGGTTTCCGGTGATCTGACCGTTGCTGATGACAGCAGCGTGAGCGTCGCTGATGCTTTCGCAGCGACACCAGATAACGCAGCTGCAAACAGACTTGCAGCTGTGCAGTCTGAAAACCGCATTGAGCTGTCCGGTGCCAATATCACGCTTAATGATGACATCGTGGCGGTAGACGACGGCAGCACGACCTTGACTGGAACTGGTGTGTCCGGCGATGGAACTTCGATCAGCGAGACGATCAAAATTACAGCGTCAGGTAACTTTACACTGGCGCCGGGGCGGGCGATTTCGACGGACGATAACCTTGCGTCTGGGATGAGTACGGACTTCACACGTGATCCAGCTACTGGGTTTGCCGCAACGATGAGCGGTGGAAATGCGGTGACCAACGATGTCATTCAGATTGAGGCAAACGGGCGAGTGACACTGGAAGATAACGTCCGAGTACGGACTGATCATGGAGTGGCAACGAAGATTGAGCCGCGTCCGGAACTGTTTGTCGTCGTCGACACCCCGACCGCGTTTCTGGATGTTCAATCTTCCGCCTCAATGCGGTCGCCTCTTGATGGCAATCAACGAGGCGAACTGGTTCTGACAATCGGAGTCGGCAATGAAGAGAATCTTCGACTGGACGTCGACTGGGGAGGAACTGACCTTGAGTTCGGAATCGTCGCATCTGCGATGACTTTTACACCTTCCGCTGACAACACAACTGGCGTTTATTCCGATGACGCCGCGACGACCTACATTCTCCCTACCGGTGGTCAGACAGTTACGATTCCGCACGAGTATGAGCTGTCTGATTTTCTCCCATCTAAACGTAACGGTCGCGAACAGAACCCGCTGATCGTTGGTGTCAGGTTCTCTGTCAGTCACAACGAATCGATCGTGATCGCCGGAGGTGCGACTGAGAACGACGTTGCTGAATTCAAGAATACCGGGGCGGCTCCATTCAATGTATCGGCCGGCCGAAATCTGGCATTACTTTCGTCAACCGACGTCGATGGAATCGCCAGAGGGACGCAGCGGGCCAGTATCAATGGTTTTGACGACGTAACCGGGCCAACTTTCCCTGGAGCTGTGGCGCCTTCGACGGGGCAGGCGGAGTGGGAGTTTATTACGGCGGGGATTCCGCCGCGTGAATTGCTTGAGCCTGAAGCTGATCCGGTGGTCATTGCATTGACTCCGGATATTCGGCCTGAGTCGCCGCTGATTATCAATGCTTCGATCGTTGGCGATAGCGGTACTGCTCCAGGTTCAACCGCGACCAGTTCGACGGACTACTTCGAGTTACGGGGACGCAACGCGGACCCATCCGACTATTACCGGCTCCCCGAAGATCAGGGGGATGAACTTCTCAAGTCTGCGGACTTCGAGAAGATCATTGGCACGGTGAATCTACAGAATGGTGATTACGAGCTTTGGGTCATTACTCAGATTCCTGGCAAAGGGATTACCATCGAACGCCCCGTGGCACAGTTCACAGTTTCAGAAGGTGAATTGAATCTCGGGACGGAGAAATTCGATGAACTGGATGAGTCTGACTTTGAGCCGCTCCGCCTGCTTCCTGTGGACATTGACGAGGACTCTGACAGTAAAGAGCAGACTCGGCTGGAGAAAGACGAGGCAGTACCCGCTGGCGAGAATGCCCAGCTGAGTGATGAGCCAGCGAAGTCGCTGACGGCTTCGGAGCGACAGATCGCACCGCAGCGTAATGCGGCTCCGGTTGACGTCGATGACCGTGAAAACGCACCAGCAGAAACCGAAACACCGGCAGACACTGAAATTGGCGTCGTGGGAAGCCGTGTCTCGACTGACGAGCAGACGGAGCCAGCAATATCACCGCAGGATGCCTCGGGAACGTCGAGCGAAACAGAGCCAGCCGAAACTGACGGCGTGTCGGCCGCCGCTGCCGGTTTGACGTTTGGATATCTCGCTCGGAAACGTCGGACGAAGGATCGCGAAGCCAACGGAATGATGAATGGTTCGTCGCGATTGTTCCGGCGACTGCGCCGCACTGATGGCTAGGGAGTTATCATCCTGTTGGGACGTTTTCCGGCGTATGCCGGCCAGATTATGGTGCGGGCTGATTTTTGTTCACCGCAACGGTACATTGTTGCCTTGCAAATTGTCACAACTGTCAGGCACCTGAAGCCCGATTACGCAACAGTCTTGAAATCGCTAATGAGACTGCAAACAGACCTCGATCGATAATGCGGGACCACTGCTATGGCCAAACAAAAACCTGTCACCGGCATTCGGTCTGGCGACAATCCAAAACCCAAACAAATCTCCGGTGGGAGTACGCTGGATTCATCCTTCGATTCGGATGCGGAGGGCGAGTCCGCCGATGAGGCACTCGTCTTTGAAGGAGAATCGAGTTTTCAGGATCTCGATAAGTCAGAGGTCACCGGACGTGAAGAGGATGACTCGTTCGTTCACACGCTGCCGGGAGACTCTGTGGATTCGGCGCCTAAGTTGATTGAATCCGGCTTGAAGGCTCTTTCGGCACAAGCGGAACCATTACCAGCCTCGGCTCGCGAGACAAAAAGGGGCGGAGAAGGCCCGACAGACGAGGAACAATCAGCAGACCGTTCCGTTGAAGTAAAGCAACCTGCTGGCGATTACACACAGACTCTGAGCCATCGCGACCTGGAAGACGAAGAAGTGGCACGCTGGGATGCGGTGCTTGCCGAACTGCGTGCCGAGGTCAAAGCTGTTCGACCAGCACCCGCTGAATCACTGGATGAAAGTATTGACAACAAGAACGATTCTTCGCTGTCACCTGATTCAACACAGAATGAGGAAGTGTCAGGTTTCAGTCCTGCGGAGTCGGTCGAGCGATTCAACGAGCAAGCAGCGAGTGAGGGGCTATCGGAAACGCGAATCGAACCCAATGCGTTGGATGATCCTGAACTTGCCGATGTTCGAAGTGCGATCATGGCAGCGGCGGGAATTCCTCTTGAAGAACGACTTCAGATCCGCATGCGGGCGATTGAAGGCGGGCCGCCATTCGGGACAGCCAGTCAGCCTGAGTACTCTGTCATCAGCAAACTGGCAGAAGGTGGCATGGGGGCGGTTTACGTTGCCCGGCAAACGTCGCTCGATCGTAAGCTGGCTATCAAAACGTTGAAACCAATGAAGTCGCGGCAAAAAGAGAAACTGGAAGCTTCAGGACGCCTGACTGAAATGCTACGGACTCGGCGTGAAATGTTTCTTTCCGAGGCGGCTGTGACGGCGAATCTCGTTCACCCGAACATCGTCTCGATTCACGATTTGGGCGAGACATCAGACGGTACGCCGTACTACTCAATGAAGCTCGTAAACGGCAGCCCCTGGAACCAGGAGATTGCGGGCCAGTCTCTTGAGCAGAACATCGACGTTTTGCTCAAGGTGGCAGATGCCGTGGCCTACGCACATCACTGTGGCGTCATCAATCGTGACCTCAAGCCGGAAAATGTGATTCTCGGTGACTACGGCGAGGTGGTTGTTCTGGACTGGGGTCTGGCCATCAGTACGAACAGTGCTCAAGGAACGTTTCAGACTGGTAGCTCCGATTCGACGACACTCGGACAAGGCACGCCAGTTTACATGGCTCCCGAAATGCTGCTGGGGCCTCTGGATGAAGTCGGAGTGTGGAGCGACGTTTATCTGCTCGGCGCCATTCTGTTTGAGATTGTCACCGGAGCGCCGCCGCATGAATTTGAACAGTCCGGTGGAATGAGAGCTTTTCACCGACAGATTGCGAACATCGTTGGGAAAAATGTAATCCGCGAAGTTGAAGTTGAGGGGAGCAGTGAGCTGCTGGAGATCGCCCGGAAGGCAATGCAGACCGATCGGCACAAACGTCACGCGAGCGTCCAGGAATTTCAGACAGCCATTCGGTCCGCCTTGCGACACAGTGAAAGCGAACGGCTGACCCAGCGAGCGATGGAACTGCTGGAGGGGAACCCAGAATACCTGGAGTTTCAAAACGCAATCGCGCTGCTGGAAGAAGCCGTTCGGGAATGGCCGGAGAATGTCCGTGCGAAAGATGAGTTAACGCAGGCTCGCCTGAGTTGCGCCCGCCGGGCACTCACTAAAGGTGACCACGACTTCGGTCTGCAACTTGCGAAGGCTTCAAAGTCAGACCACGATTCGACCGCTGCACTGGATCCTGAATTCACGTCATTGCAGAAGAAGCTTCAGCGAGCCAAACGATGGCGAGCGAGAACGAGGACGTTAATCCAAATTCTTGGGATTGCTCTGCTGATCGGCTTTGGGCTGATAGCCAAACAACGCTGGGAAAACATCGAATTAAATCTCGACGCAGAAGAAGCTGAAAGAAAGCAAGTAAACGCGGAGGCAGCAGCAGCAGCAGCAGTAAAAGAAGCAGAAGAAGCGGAGGCATCTGCGGATGTCAAGATTGCGCAGGCTGCAATTGACACGAAGAAGGCTGCAATTGACACGAAGAAGGCTGCAATTGACACGAAGAAGGCTGACGACGCAACAAAGTTGGCGGCAACTAAGACGAAGCAGGCGGCAATTGACACGGAGAAGGCCTTAGACGCAACAACGCAAGCGGCAATTGACACGAAGAAGGCTGACGACGCAACAAAGTTGGCGGCGATTAAGACGGCGGATGCTGACGCCGCGGTTTTAAAAGCAAAGTTGCAAGCACAATACGCAGCGAAGGCTGGCCCGGCCGAGGGGTTTATGAGGTTGGGAGAGTATTCAAAAGCGATTCGGCTGTTTGAAGAGATCCTCGAACTCAACGACATCAGCCGGTTGCAAAGAGGGATTATTGACGAGCAACTTAAAGAGGCGAAGAAACGAGCCAGCAAGGCGTCTGGCCCCATTGAAACTGGAGCCGTCAGTCGTGACGGTCGGACATTTGTGTATGCCGACAATCAGGGACGCGTTTACGTCCATCAAGCCGACTTGAATGCAAAATTGATCGCCGCCCCAATAGCGAATTTCAATGTCGGTGGTGTCGTGAATTCTGTCGAGGTCGCGGCCGGAGGCGAATGGGTTGCGGCCGCAGTCTCTGGCAATGGCCCAAACGGTCACACGGTCGAAATCAGAGATGTCGCCGCTGGACAATTAGGCAAGCAGAGAATTCTCAGTGGATTTGCAGGTGACGTCACGGCGCTCACAACCGCACATCAGAGCGAATGGCTGGTCACCGGCGACAAAGCCGGCACGGTTCGAATCTATCGAGCGTCGACCGGTGCGCTTTTGAGTAATTTTGAAACGATCCAGCGCACAAAAATTGACGATCTTGCGATGTTGCCAAACGGCCGTCAGATAGTTGTTCTGTCCGGTACAAACTGTTTCTCGCTGTCCGTGAGTGTGACCAAGCCCGGAGCAGCACAGGCGGGCAATGTCACAATTGCCCAAGGGCAGCAACTCAAACTCCCCAGCAACCAGAAGATACCAGGCATCCGCAAGGCATTTGCTCGGGCGGTGGTGTCGCCTGACGGTCAAATGCTTGGGTTGGCCCAGGGTAGCCGAGTGATTCTGCTCCGACGAAACCCTAATCCGGACGAAGACGGATTTCCGTTCATGAGTCCGATGAGTCTCGAGGCTCGTGAATGTGTGCTGCAGGCACATCTGGATACAGTCAACGATTTGGCCTTCTCGACAGACGGCAAGCAACTTGTGACCGCGTCTAATGACTACCTGGTCAAGTTATGGGACCTGCAGAATCCCAATCAAGCTGCTCCTGCAACTCACATGGAACAATTTCACGGTCACGGTGGTTTTGTGACGTCATGTGGGTTCCTGGCTGGCACAGCTCGAGTGGTGTCTATGAGCCAGGACTTCTATGTCCGCTACTGGGATTTAGAAACTTACAAGAATGATCGGGGTGAACTCGAACGTCTGCTGGATGCTAACCCGATTAATGAGGCCATCGCCAAAGAGCAGAAAGAAGTCGCGTTGCGGCTTGTGGAACCGGCGGACGATCTCGAGTCTGAGAGTCAAAGCGCTGTGGCAACGTCATTGCCACGGCTGACAAAGCCATGGACAGGGATTTTTCGGACGACGAGCTTTCAAAGCGATAGTGAGCCGTCGGCGCCGATCGTCCTGAAAAGGCATCAGGGGCCGGTCAAGTCAGTACGACTCAGTCGAGACGGGCAGAAGTTAATCACGGGCGGTCAGGATCGAACGGCCCGCCTATGGAACGCGAAGAACGGTAAACCACTTACAGGACCTGATGGATTGCCGCGGGTGTTTCAGGCGGACCCTGCTTTGGAAGAGGGGCACCGCTTTAACGCAGCTCAAATTCAATACTTACCGGGCAGACACGGTCTGCTCTTGACGACTGGTTACGACGCCACCGTTTCTATTTGGAATGCCTCAATCGATCAGCCGGGAGCAGGACACCAGATCGCTCGTCTTCGCGATGTAGGGCTGCTCAACGCCGTCGCAGCCACAATGGATGGCGAGTTGTTAATGACGTCGGCGGCTCCGGAAGGGGCCACGACTTCGGGCGGCGCAAAGTTATGGAACATCGACGCCATCCTGACTGCGGCGAATCCGGAGCCGATTCGGAGGTTTCCCGGGATCGACCAGAAACCAGTTTCCGCGGTTGCAGTTTCTCCGAACAAGTCTCGCTTTGCTGTGGGGACACGGGGAGGCACGTTGGCGATATGGAACGGTCCGACTGACGAGCCTGCGTTCCTGCAAAGGCAGGCTCACAATCAGAGTGCGGTCTCCGCGACGGAGTTCATTGACGACTCGCAATTACTGACAGCCGGCGTTGACGGTCAGGTCATTCTTTGGAAGTTAGAGGAAGATAGTGACCAATTAAGCGTGACCACAAAACGGATTTATGAACACGGCACCGGGACCACGGTGGGGGCTGTGACTCAACTTGCCTTGTCGCCTGATCGTCGCCAGTTTCTGACTGTGACATACCCTCCGAAGCAGGACGAGGCACCTCAGTCACTGCACCTCTGGAATGTTGATAATGCGGCCGTTGATCGTCGAATTCCTCTCAAACAGATTTCAGCAAGTTCGACAGCCGTGAAAGGGATCACGTCCGTGAAGTGGTCTTCTAACGGTAGTCGTGCAGCGGCGGTGGTTGATGGAGTGCTCAGAATCTTTGAAACGGAACAATGGAAACTCGTGTCTCGGCTGACGTATTCAACGGCGAGATCAGCCGACCTGGAAAAACAGGCAGTTCCAACTGGCGTCGCGTTTCCGCCTGATCAGGATACTCCGGAAAATCTGGCCACCTTTGATGGCTACAGGGCTCACGTCTGGAATCTTGATGGCGGGACTCATGTTGCGAGTTTTCGCCCGCACGCGACAGTGTTGGCAGCCGACTATTCTGCCGACGGAAAGTTCGTCGTGACGGGAAGTCGGTCGCTGCGGATTTTCAATGGCGATCATAGAAGTACCGATTACGGAAAATCCCTGTTCAAGAAAGAGCAGCCACATGCGGGGCCTGTAAGCACAGCAGTGTTCGCACCAGGTGAGGGTTCATACCGATTTGTGTCGGCTTCGAATCTCGGTTCAGCGACCGTGTGGGAATGGTCACCGATCGAAAAACAACTTCTAGTAATACGTCAGCTCGAAGGTCACGAAGGTGGTGTCAACGGTGCGGCGTGGTCAGAAGACGCGAAGCACTTGTTGACCGTTGGCGACGATGGGCGACCGCGTCTTTGGGATGTCGATGCAGCCGACGCAGAACCGTTAGTTTTTGAGATTGAGAATCCTGAGAAATACGACTTGTACTGTTGTGCGATTTCGTCTGACGGAAAACGTGTTGCAGTGGGCGGAATCGAAACTCTCTCAAAAAACAGTGTTGGCTGGGTTTGGAAAAAATCTGGCGACGATTATCTGCTGCACTGCAAAGTCGGTGACAAACACGCCCAGGAAGGTATCACAGCCATGACGTTTATTCCCGAGACGGATTTGATCGTTACCGGTGGTGGTGACAGCGAGGTCTATCTTTCGTTTCTGCCTGAAGAACAATCAGAACAACGGGGACCGACAGAGTTTAACATCGATCTGACTGCCAAGCTGGTTGGGGAAGGTCGTAACAAGGCTCATGCAGCCAAAGTCACGGCGGTTTCTGCCGATGCTTCAGGCCGGGTCGTGACTTCAAGTGACGATGGTGAAGTCATTATCTGGTCATACTTCGTTGATGTCGTGCGACTGTTTCTCGAAGAGAAGAAGGCTGAGCCGAAGAAGGCTGCCGATCCGGCTGAAGATGGCTCCATCTGACGAGTGATGAATACTGGCCGCGCGAGCTGTTCCTGGTAGTGACGAATATCAGTCTTCGCCGAGTGGCCAGTCGTTTGCTGCACTGAGGTCGGAGAGAGAACCGGTGAGTCGATCTTCTTCGCGGGGCCATTCGACGCCGGGGGCTGTGAGTAGCAGCCACTCTTCGGACTTTGAATGATCGACGAGGACGGCATCGACTGTGAGAAGAATCTCCGGATAGGAACCCTGCTGCAGCGAGTCCAGTTGACTGGCAGGCGATCGCATCAGCCACGGAAGGCATTGCTCGAGTGCCGGGTTGAGCGATTCAAAGCCGTCGTTCGAAAAGACCGCCGTTGCCAGCCCGTTTCCCCAGAGTCGAGTCAACATCGCGAAGCGATCGCACTCAAGATCGGGGGAAACCACCGCCAGTGCTGGTGCATCAGAAAACAGGTCGCACAGGATCGGAATCGCGTGGCCGTGATCTCGAACGACAGTTTCTAACGCCGAAATGTCTGCCAGCAGGTGCATGCGGTATTGCTGATCCAACTGCCGAGCGACTTCGACCGGGCAGGCCACTGATGACGTCCCCCGATGGCACGTGACACCAGAGCTGAATTGGGTCAGCGCCCCAGGCTCTCGGCCATTAACCTTGATCGGCTGCGGAGAAGGCAGAGATCCGGTCGCTGTTGTACGGCCAGCAGGGTCTGTCTGCCGCCCGGTTGCGTCCTGCCCCGCGAGGCGAATCCCCATGTCGCTGAAACGGTTTTCGTCGTCGACCTCAACGCTGACAGACAGAACCGTTCGCCCGACGGAGATGATGTCGCCATTGACGAGCGATCTCTTGGCCACGGAAACGCCGTTAACGTAGACGGGGACCGTCGGCTCCAGATTTGTCAGCAGGCAGGATTGCCCATCGCTGCGGATTGAACATTGAACATCGGAAACTTCATCGTCGTTCAGGCAGATTTCAGCCCATTGGGTAGAGCCAATAGACACTCTCTGATGATCGCGAATCGTGAAGCGATGCCCTGACAGGCTGCCGTTGGATAGATTCAATTGTACGCGCACAACACACCTCGAATTTCCACCCAGACTTTGGCCCTTGTCTTAACGAATCGCGGGACCACGGGCAGCGAAATCACGTGGGGCAGGCGTCGAAACGACTATTGCCATCGCTTCGCGTAGGTTGTTCTCGGACATTCCCCTCGCGTGTTGCCTGGAAAATCGTAGAAATGGAAAGTTTCTGCAGTTTGCCAGCAGAGGTTGAAGGTTTTGGAGTGAAGCAACCGCCGAGTGGTTGCAATTCGCAGCCGTATTGAGAGCGAATCTCCCAGCCAGATTGAGCCGTTGCGTACACAGGTCGCCGGCCGAGATTCAAATTGTTTGACGTTCCATCGGAGTTTTGTCGGCGGGTTTGATCGATCAAGTGGAGTTGGGCTGAGGCTGCCAGCGGGGTTCCCCGAGTCTGAGATCCGCGCAAGCAAAAAACACCAGCCAGCGATGATAGATTTCGCTGGCTGGTGTTCTTGAGAGTTTTGCCGTGCTGGCCGTTGCCCTGAATCGAGGACAGCCAGAACTTGCAGCGTGAACTACGAAGCGCGAATCGACGACGTCGAGCGGCCGTAAAGAATGGCGAGGTCGTTAATCGCCAGACGCTTGATTGAGAGCAGTCCGATCGGACGAACCGAAACCTGTCCCGGTTCACTCTGCCAGACTTCAACTTCGCCAAGCGTTGAAATTCGACCGAGTTGATGTCGGTGGTGAATTGTCATGCGAGTCCCGGCAGGGATCAGAATGTTTCGGTCAACTCGAACGGTTGCCGAACCGCCAGCAGTTTCGATCGCTCGTATTGTGCCTTTGGCTGCGATCTGACGTGAGGGGGCACTGTGGCTGACCTGGCGAACCGCAGAAGCCTGCTCGGATGAGGGTTGAATGGGTTCTGGAACTTCGAGTGAAGTGCTTTGCGTTTGCTCGGCAGATTCCGGCATTGGAAGCCCAGGAAGCTCGGCGGGCACTTCAGCAGGACCTTCGAGGTTTTTCTCCGGCGTCACTGGTTCGTACTGCATGTTGTCGTAGTACGATTCGCAGGTGGTCGGACAGCAAATTTCCATTGTCTGAATGGCCATCTGGCGGATTCGGTCCGACCCCTCAATCTGGCAACCGTTGTCGTTGGTGCCGTAGGCGAGCTTCCACAATTTGTCGACAAGGTCCTGGTTACAGCAACTACCGTTGCAAGCCGGGCATTCGCCCCCCTGTACTCGCTCAGCCTGCTTGTAAAGAGCTTTGACGGTCTGGTAACGGACTTCTTCAGTGCAGTCGTCCATCGCGGCGACGAGCGCTTCTGAGATTGAGCCATCCTCGTCGTAGCAGCCACAGCCCATCTTAGCGAGGTATTTGACAGCTTTGATCTTCTGTGGAGCTGCGTCTTCGGCCTGCTTGACTTCAGCAGCCTTCTTGATTGCCGGGATGGCCGACTTTAGATTCTCGGCGGCGGCAATCAATTTCAGGGGTGGCTTCGGCTCCAGCCCCGGAACGTTTCCGCTCTTGTTGATTGATGAACCAAGTGCTGTAAGACCGCCCGTAACTCCAAGGGTGTCCCAAACAGTTGTCGGGGCTGGCCCCGGAGTAGCGGCACATCCAGTTGCCAGTATCGCCATCAGAAGCACGAGCGAGCCCCTGCAGAATTCTCTGCCGTCCATGATATTCAACTCCGGGTTATTCGGGTCATTGGAATTGTGACCAACGTCACTGCTCTGAGGTTTATCGGCGTTAGAACCGGTCTGAGGCAGTGAACTCCCGACAGGCGTTACACCCCGAACAAGCGTCAAAGTTTTCCAGGGCCGACTTACTGGATGTTCGCCCCTGCAGACGCCATTGTGTATTGGTTCATACTGTTAGAACGTTTGAGTCCAGGACAGAAACGATTGGTAGAAATGGGAATGTGATGGTTGGTTGGCGTGGTGACGAAAAAGGAAAACGGGGACGACCGAAGTCAGACGGCGTCTCGAAATCTGACAACAAGGGTGCGCCCGGTGCGGGGAAACGACCTCGCGATCAAGGGAATGAGAAGCAGAAATCTTCGGGCGCTGGTGGCAGTTGGAAGCCGACGGACCAGGGTGGTTCAGGCAGTTCCGACAAGTCGGACCAGCGATGGCAGGAGCAAAGGCCCAGTCAGATTCCAAGGCCACTGCGTCTCGCATTCTGGTGTCTGGCATGTTTTGTGTTTCTCGGGGCGTTGATTCGCTACGTGTGGACCAGGCCAACTCAGGTGCCGCTGATCTCGCTCGCGGTCACCGAATACTCGCCGACCGATCTGTTAAGCGGAGTAATTCCTCCGAACAGTTGGGCCGCAGAGGACGTCGACCGACTGTTGAAGGTCAACACAGACAATATCATTCACGAATCTCTGCCAGCTCCCGGGAATGAATTGACGGCCGATGGGTTGAAGGGGTTGAAGGACCGTCTCAGGGACGCTTTCGCTGCTGACGGCGGAGGGGGCACCCGATTCGCCGACGGCGGTGGACCGTCAAGACGTTTCTTTGGAACTCACGAGCGAAATCTGATCATTCACCTGAGTATGCACGGAGCCGTTGATGGTGACGGCAAGCCATGTCTGCTCTTGTGCGACGCCAACCCATTTGACAGTCGCACCTGGTTGCCAGTTGAGGAACTGCTGGACGAAATCGAGGCGCATCGATCTGAGTTCGGATCAAGTGGAACGCGCGTGGTCCTGCTGCTCGATTGCGGACGGATGTCGGTGAATCCGCAAATGGGCATCTTTGCGAGCCTCTTCCCTGGGAGTCTCCGCAAGCTGGTCGAAAGTCGGCCGGACACAGGGATATTAATCGTTGTCTCTCACGGGGATGGACAACGGAGCTGGGATGCTCCCGAGCTCGGCGGCACTGTTTTCGGACGTGCCATCGCAGACGCACTCCAGGGTGAGGCTGATCGGACAGGAAACGACGACGGTGAAGTGAGCTTTCAGGAGTTCACTCGTCATGTCACTCGCTACGTTTCGTCATGGGTCCACTTTTACCGAGGCGAAGAGCAGATTCCGGAAGTCATCCACGCAAAAGCCGCTGGCGGTGAACCGGTCGAGTTCCCACTTACATACGCAGGTCCCAGGTTAGAGCCGACCAGCAAATCGTTTGGGCGATTCAAAATAGACGGCCAGAAACTCGACAAGCTGACGGACCTGTGGAAGAGCCATGATGAACTTGCAAAGCTGCAGGCGCGCAGACGATTCCCCGTGGCGTTTGCGAGACTCGAGCGACTCTTGACAGCGATGGAGCCACTGCTCCATGCCGGCGGTGCCTATGCGGAGGCTTTCGATGCTTATGCCGCCGAAGCCGAGCGGCTCATCACCAATGAAATGAAACCTGAGAACCGTCCAAAGATTCCCGCAACAAGTTTCGCGATCAACGAACGTATCAATGGCACTGAGTTTGACAGCGAACGGATCCTCGAATTGCAGTCCTGGATCAATCGTCCGCAGCCAGAAGGGGAAGTACCGCGCAGTATGGAACCGCCGGTCATCCCGGACGAACGCCGTCGGGCCGCGTGGGTGTGGCTGCTGAATCGTGGTGAAAGTTGTTCAAAGGCAGAACTGCAACGGGCAGTTACCTTCGCAGAGGGCGGAGAATCGTCGGGCCTCACTCAGGGGTCGCCGAATGTCGAAAGCCAGTTCGCTCGAATGCTCAACGTCTGGCCGGACTGGGGGGCGGCCGCGGTTGCGTCGCAGTTGGCCCGAAACGTCAACTCCGCGATCAAGTGCAGAGAGATTGCGGAGGTCGCTGCAGCTCCCGTGGATCCGCGAGCTCAATACTGGAGCCAATCTCTGGTCGACCAGGCGGATACGAGGCGGCGTTTAGCAGAAGATCAACTCTATGTCGGGACGCCGGAACTGCTGAGTCAGAGCCAGGCAACTTTCGATCAACTGCTGGACGCGGACGATCAACTGATGGACGCGGAACAGACGGGTAACTATCCAGACGCCGTTCGAATTGCGGACGAAATCTCTCACGCCTTTGCGGTGCGTGACCGCGCTCTGTCAGAGATTCCCGAGGTGATTCGATGGCTGGTCGATGATGCCGGTCGAATTCAAGACGCGAAGAAATTTAAACGACTGCAAAAACTGCTCGACGACCTCTCGACGTTGATCGAAGAACTTGATCGCTTCGAAATGCCTGACAGGGTCGTTGCCGTCGAGCAGACGCTCGGCACAATGGTCACACACATTCGAGATAAAGATGAGTATAGTCGGGCTTCGACCGACAAATTGACGTCGGCAGAATCTGTCGTCTTTGAAGAGCTCCTGAAGTCTTCTCTGATCTCTGGGGAAAGACGTGAGACGCTGCGTGAGCACCTTCTTGAGTGGTATGTGACGGACCATTCGAAATTCGAACTCGCCCCGCTGGAAACTGACAGAGCCCGAAACTCGGAAGAAGAGACGTCGGCTGCCGATTCATTGCGACATCCGCTCCTGCAGTATCTGGACAAAATCGTGCCGCCGGTCTACTCCGACCCCTCATCCGATCCCGATCTGGAGGGGCCAGTGACAGCAGAGAATTCCCCGCATGCGGCTGACCTGGCCCAACAGGGAGGGGAGTACCGCAAACGGATCCTGAGAATTCTGCAGGTTGCCGGTCGCAAAACTGCACAAGCGAAAGACAAACTTTCGAGCGGGTTGGCACAGGCAGATGAATCGGCTCGGGTGGATCTCGTCGTCGCAGAACGTCTCGTGCGGGTTGTGGCTCCACTTCATCCGGGCGCGTCGCGCAACGATGATCCAGCAGAATTACGGGGAAAACTCGACCTGCATAACTTCTGTCTGTGGCATGCCCGGCGGATTGCTGAAGACTTCTGGGGGCCCGACCCTGCTGACTCTGCCGAGCCTTGGTTCAAGCTGGCCGGCGACCGGATGTCGTTGGCAGCGAGGTCGCAGGTTTCGCGGGCAACCACAAATCCTCACCACATTACTGAGGTCGAAACGCTGCTTTCCGAGCGTCTGACTACGCACGAGAAGCAGTACCTCCACGCAGTTTCCGAATTGCTGGTAACGGTCCAGAGAACGAGCGTCGTAGACGGGATACCTCACGATATTCAGGTCAGCGCTCCTCAATCGAGCCGACCGTCTGGTTTGGCGTCGTTCTATTTTGAAAACCAGTCGAAACTGCTGCCGATTGAGAAACATAATGCTGAAAAAGGACGTGTTTCCGTTCGACGTCGCCCCTTCCCCGTGAGTGGCACGCTTTCGTCGCAATCCTTTGCACAGTTGATTCCAGAAGAGTTGATTCCAGAAGGTAAGTCCTCAGGAACGTTGGCGGCGACGACATTGTTCCGAGGGCACCTCTACCCGTGGCCATTCCAGATCGATCTGGTGGATGATGAATTCGAGCAAGTGAAAACGCACATGTCGCTTTCAGGGGAGTCGAAGGTCTCAGTTTCCGGTAATGCCAAATTACGTCCTCGAATCAATTTCATCCTCGACTGTTCACAGTCAATGCGCACCTACGATTTTCCAAACGCGGAAGACCCAGCGCGTCGACTCCAGCGTGGGCAGCTTTGTAAGAACACACTGAAAAGTACGATCAACAAGTTGACGACCGATACCTATGACGTGGGGCTGGCCATGTATGGTCACCGCGCCTACTGGGTAATCACTCCCGAAGGCGGCGCAATAGCCCGTTTGACGGAGATAGGCAAGAAGCAGCCGTTAAAGGCTGGCGACAGGGCAGGTCAACTCGATCCATCACGGGATGCGAATCAGGAAATCCCCGTTGGTCAATTCACGGCCGACAAGCGAGGGGAAATTCTGGGATTGCTCGACGAAGCAGAATTCACGCATGGCGCCGTCAGTCCGCTCTACCTCGCACTCATTAAGTCAATTAAAGAACTTGATCAACCCGATTTTCTACAACATCCGCGGTACGTAGTGGTGCTGACCGACGGGGTTAACTATGTCGAAAGTAATGATCCACGGCCCGATGATAAGACCCTGGAAGATGTCAAAGACGTCATCGACCTGGTCAACTCGAGTAAGTCCAGCAAACTGGATCACATTCAGATTCATCTGGTGTTTTTTGGGGACGATCTGTTAGGAAGCGCAAAAGATACCGAGAAGTTACAGCGAGAAGAGCTTGAGCGTTTCGTAGAAACAACTGGCGGTCGGACACACGGTGCAAACGACGCATCCAGCCTTCAACGGGTTCTGGATAAAGCACTTGGGCTGCTGGAATACTCAGTGGCGACGACTGAGAGTCCTGATTCAGCGATCGTTGAGGAAAAGCTTGGACACGAGAGCACGATCAAGGGTACTCAGCATTCCTTACCGGGGCCGTTTACGATCCGACTCAAAGTCCCAGGCGAAGAGAAGGTGCTTACCGAAAATATCCGGCTGGAAGGCGGCGAGCATTTGAGACTGCTCTACGACCGATTCAATGCGCCCGATCGACTTCAGTTTCTCCCGTTTGCCCCAGACGACATCGTTCCTGATGCGAAGACCGGGCAAAATTTCAGCGATGTTAGCGATGTCAGCGGTCAGTTTCGTCTACGCCTGCATCGTCCGATCAGAGATCGCGAGATTGGGGGACGCAACATTATTCGATTCCCCGTTTCCATTCAGGCGGGTACCGACGAACCCCTATTTACGCCTCGGCCGCGTGCTATCCACGCCGAAGTGATGTCGGTGCAAGAGGCTGGACTTCCTTTGAACCGACACGTTCTGTGTGACATGAAATTCGAACCTGGGCAACCAGTGCCCGTAATTCCGCTCACCGTACCTTCGTGGACGCCAGATTCCGGACAGGCAGAAATCAAACTGTGGTTTTCGATGGACGATGTGCCGTCGGACTTTGACATACTAGTCAGCGAGTGTCCGGATCTTCTGGAGCCGCCTGAGATACCCTCAGGACTGGGTACGTTTAAAGTCGAGTCACGCAATGAACAAGGGGGTTACTCCGTGACAGTCACTCACGAGGGGAGCACAGCCCCTCATGCCGTCCGCGTTGAGCTTTCATTGCCGGCTAGCGCGGTCACACGGAGGTACTACTCAGTTCCCAAAGGACGAACGACGCATTCGTTTCTGTTTGACTCGCAACCGGACATGAGTCGGCTGAAGCTTCGGTTGACTAAGACCGAGAATTTTAAGGCTCATGCTCTCACGACTGAGCAGCCGCTGAACGTGCTGTTTTCAGAGTAAAGACAGGGGAATTCGAAATCGTTTCAGCTCGTGGAGATCATTGCGTGAATCGGTATCTTGAAAGTTTCAGAAAACTTTCCACTTTTCGGGCAACTTTTGAGGCAAGGCTGCGAAGACATATTCATCAGCGAGGACAATTGACAACAACGCCTGCTGAAACACAATTCTGACTGGTTGAAGAAATCAAAATGGGCTGCTCCGGACGGGTGGTCGGGAGAACTTCAGTCTCACTCTTTTCACTGTTTGGAGGCGAACATGGCTGCTTACATCAAGTTTGACGGTATCGATGGCGAAGCAAAAGACGACAAGCACAAAAGCTGGAGCGATCTGGTCTCGTTCAGTCAGGTGATCGACAAGCCTGGTCAAGGTACGGGCCCGACACGACGACGCGGAGACGTGATTCTCGATGACATTCGCTGCGTCAAGGAGCTGGACAAGTCCAGCCCGAAACTTGCAGAGCGAGTTTGCACTGGGAAAGTCTTCCCGAAAGTTGAAATTCACCTGACAGCGTCCTACACCGACAGTAATCGTGTTACCTATTACGCTTACACTTTGACGAATGTTCAAATTGTCAGCTATCAGGTTAGCGGTGCCGGGCAGTCCGATGACGTTCCGATGGAAGAGTTCGCATTGAACTTCGAAGAAATCAAGGTGACCTACACCGAGAACGACAATGCCGGCAAGAAGAAGGGCAACATCGAGTACACTTGGAAGGTTGAAGAAGGAACCAACTAGGTTGGTGATTCGAGAGGGTGATTCAGTCGCCTCGGCGGCTTTCATTCTCGCGATTTGACATCCATCATCGTTCCGTGAGTCATTGCGGGGCAGAGCGTTAGCTCTGCCCCGCTTTTGGCGTTTGATTGAATATCGAGCAAAGAGTGGGGGCTTCGGCAGTTCCGCCACTCTGTGGAGTCCACTGATGCCGCTGACTCAGGCAAATCGGCTTCTCAATCTCAATTCTCCGTTCAAGCCCGACCAGCTCTTGCTGACTGGCTTTCGTGGTACCGAAGAATTGTCTCGGTTGTTCCATTTCGAACTGGACATGATTGGCGAAGACGTTTCAGTCGATTCCGGAAGTATTGTCGGGAAGCCAGTCGCTTTTTCGATTGAGCTTGCGGATGAGTCACGACGCTGGTTTCACGGATTCGTTCGTGAAATCGTTCTCAGCGAAACAGATGGCTCGCGTGGCTCTTATCACGCAGACGTCGTGCCCTGGCTCTGGTTCCTGACGCAGACGGCAGATTGCCGAATCTTTCAGAAGATGACCGTTCCGAAGATCATTGAGAAAATCTTTCAGGATTTAAGTTTCAATAGCGGCGAGCATTTTCGGGTTAATCTGCAGAACAGCTACAAGGAGTGGGAATACTGCGTTCAGTACCGCGAAACTGACTTCAATTTCGTTTCGCGACTGATGGAGCAGGAAGGAATCTTTTACTACTTCGAACATACAGAAGATGGGCATGTCCTTGTGCTGGCTGACGACGTATCCGAATGGAAGGCATGTCCCGAAAGCGAAGTCGCGTACCCTCCAGATCATGGCACCGATGCGATCACCGATCACATCACGAGCTGGGAACATCGTTTCGAGTTTCACAGCGGAGCCTGGGCTCACACCGATTACAACTTCAAGACGCCACTGACGTCTCTGATGGCGGAGACCAGTAGCCTGAATACCGGGCAACTGAAGAGAAGTGACGACTACGAAGTTTACGACTATCCGGGAGAGTATGCTCAGAAGTCTGAAGGCTCTGCCGAAGTCCGTGTCCGGATGGAAGAAGAGGAAGTGCCCCACGATGTGGTCAACGCCACGAGTCAATGCAAAACGTTCCGTCCCGCCGGAGTGTTTTCGATCTCGGAGCACCACTCACCAGCTGAGGTCGGAAAGTCTTACACGATCACTTCCATTCGGCACTCGGCGCGCGAACCGTTTGCTTATGAAACGGGAGCCAGCCCGGTCGGACGCGAATACTCGAATTCGTTTACTTGCGTCCCGGATAACGTGACCTTTCGACCGGCGAGAATCACCCCCAAGCCGCTGGTGTCGGGAATTCAATCCGCCGTGGTGATGGGGCCTCCGGGAGAAGAGATTTTCACCGACGAGTATGGACGCGTGAAAGTTCTGTTTCACTGGGATCGAGAGGGCGTTGATCACGGTGGCGAGAAGGCTCGTGACGAGAGCTCCTGCTGGATCCGAGTCGCGCAGAATATGGCAGGCCGGCAGTGGGGATTCATGGCGATTCCCAGAATCGGCCAGGAAGTGGTCGTCGACTTTCTGGAAGGCGACCCCGATCGACCGCTTGTCGTTGGAGGGGTTCACAATGCTGACCAGATGCCGCACTACCCGCTACCGGACGAGAAGACAAAGACTTACATCAAGACCAACAGCACAAAAGGCGGCGACGGTTTCAATGAGCTGATGTTTGAGGACAAAGCAGACGACGAGCGAGTCTTCATTCATGCTCAGAAAAATATGGATGTCCGAGTCCTCAACGACGCCAAAGAACGGATTTACGGCAACGAGCACCAGATCGTCGGGTGGGAGAAAGACGGTAAAAAAGGTGGCGACAAGCGGGAAATGATCTGGGAAGACAAACATCTCAACGTCAAACGCGACAATGTCGAGCACGTTGAAGGCAATCTGCAGCTGATGGTTGGCAACGGAGAAGCCGACGATGGCGGACAGGTCGACATTGTGATCGAGAAAAACCGCAACGAGAAAATCGACGGTGATACCAACGTCGTGGTCGGCGGCGCGCACAAGGAGAAGATCGGCGGCGCCAGTTCGTCGACAATCGGAGGCAACTGGCATAGCAAATCCGGCGGGGACGTTGCCGTCGAAGCCGCCAAGGAAATTCATGTCAAAGCCGGGATGAAACTGATCCTTGAAGCCGGAGTTCAGATCTCCTTGAAGGGACCAGGAGGCTTCATTGACATCGGTCCCGCCGGAGTGACGATTCAGGGAGTTATGGTCAAAATCAACAGCGGTGGATCAGCGGGAAGCGGCAGCGGTTGCAGTCCGGAATCACCCGAGGAGGCGAAGGAAGCCGCTCCCGTCGAACCTGCCCAGGCATGGAATTCGAAGACAGGGATGAAATCTTCGCCGGATTAGTGCATCCTGACATGAACATGGCCAGTCGGGTGTACACTCGCGACTGGCCTCAACACTCAACTCACCCCCCAAGCGGGCCCGAATCATCGGGTGAGACATTCATGCGTTTCGTCCTGGAACTTATCAAAGGAAGCGGCACCGGGCAGCGTCGACTGCTGAGGGCAGGCTACGATTTTTGTGTTGGCCGCTCAGAGTTCGCAGACTTTTCCTGCTCGGACGACGATCGAATGTCTCGCGAGCATTTTCGGCTACGTGCTGACAATGTCGGCTGCCTGGTTGAGGATTTGGGAAGTCGTAATGGGACTCTCGTCAACGATCAGCCGATTCGCGATCGCGTTCTTCTTAAGAACGATGACCAAATCCGCGCCGGGAACAACGTGTTTCGCGTGACGATCGAGGATGACGATCCTGATGCGGCACAGACTCGACATTCAACCAGTTTTATGCCGGACCCGGAAACGGCTGTCGTCCTGAAGGGGCTTGGCGGGCGACTGAAAGGTGAGTTCACGGCGGAGGTGACTGCCTCGGGGCTTCACCTCTTCACGGGAAGTGTCGACGCTGTGTCGCCAGCAGGTCTCGCCGAATTGCTAAGTCACGACCGCGAAGCGTACGTCATTGTCGACCCTGCTAAGTCAGGCATTCCTGTCTCGGACCTACCCTTAACGTCCGAGCCGGTTTTCGACTTCCTGGAACCTGGGGCGGATTCTGATTCCCCCGTCATCGTATCGGCGTACGAAGCACCTGGCTGGACGAACATTGTTCGCGACGCGTGGGGGCAGGATGCTCTTGTGATTCTCTTGTCCAGTCAGGACAAGGAAGTCGTGATCCCGGCGATTCGTCAGTCGCTGCGTCCTCAACCAAAAGAGTCCAGCGGAATCGTCGGAATCTGCTGGCCGAGCGTTCTGTGGGCCATGCTGAGTTACGACCAATCGGGAGCCCTCTCAACGCTACTCGAAATGTTCGAGACGGTCATCCTGGAGCCACCCGACCTTCCCGATACGTGGCATGTGTTCTCGACGAGCGACCTGACGAAACGACTTCGCTCATTCGGTCTGAAGGCACAGGAACTGCAGCCTGTCCAGATCGACAATTCCAGCGAGGCTCCCGTCGGCGAATCGCTGAACGAAGGAGCTGGATAGAATGCCTCCAGCAGCCCGCATCGGTGACATGCACACCTGCCCGATGGTCAATCCTGGCCCGGTGCCCCACGTCGGCGGCCCGGTTTCCGTCGGTGCACCAACGGTTCAGATTGGATTCATGCCAGCCGCTCGTCAGGGAGACATGTGCGTCTGCGTCGGCCCCCCCGACACCATCGCCATGGGCTCCCCCACCGTCCAGATCTGCGGCATGCCCGCCGCGCGAATGGGAGACCCAACAGCTCACGGCGGCGTCGTCACCGTAGGATTCCCCACTGTGATGATCGGTGTCGTCGGGGCAGGCGGTGGCACAACTCCTGCCAGTCCCGTTCCTGCACTGAAACCACCATCATGGCCGCCTTCGCTCAAAGCGCCGAAATCGCCAGCAGCGAAACAGGCCCAGTCCCCTGAGGAAAAGAAAGCGGACTTCAAAGGAAAAGCAGAGGGATCAGTCGGTGTCAGTAAAGGGCCGCTCGACGGCAAGGCTCAGGGCGAGGCGAAAGTCAAGCTTGGCGTCAAACTCGAAAAGTCCGCCGCGTTGAAGGAGTGGGGGAATGAGGACAACTTCCTCAAATTCGGTTCGGCGACAGGTCATGTCGGGACCGGCTATGAATACGACGCAGCGGAAGGTAAGCACACCGTCAGCGTCGTCCAGCTCGGAGGCAAGGTCGCCGTTGCGGAAGCTCAACTAAAGGGCAAAGGAGTCAAGGGGCTGACGAAGGGCGAATTGGCTGGCGAAGTACTGTCGGCGTCAGTCGACGTCACTCCGCTTGCTGTTGTCTGGGGAAAGGATACTGCTCTCGTCAAATCCGAAATTGGCGCCGAAGCAGTTCTTGTCAAAGGCAGTGCAAAGGGCCAGCTCAACATCACAGGAAAAACCGTTTACGACAATACTGTCGGGCGGGTCGTCGGTCACTTCTCGCCAGACTCACCGTGGGTTGAAGCTGCGGATTGGGCCGACCATGGAATTGTAGCCGGACTTGAAGGGGAAGCGGGAATTGCCGCAGCCGCAAAGGCTTCTGCACACGCCGGGGTGGAAGACGGTGTCTACAAGGTTGGCGGTGAGCTGAAGCTCGGTGCTGGCCCCATGGCCGGACTTAAAGGATTCATCGGGGTAAAATAACGATGCAGGAGCCGCTTCCATTAGGTGAGTCGATTGCCCCGGACGAGATCCAGGACAATTGGATTCGCGCGGACTGCGAACCGTTCGACGACTCAGCATTGGGCTTTCAGGCTCTGTTGCCGAAAGACTGGGGGTTCCAGTCGGTCCGGACGCAGAACGATCAACTCAACGCCACAAAAATGAAACCACTTGCACTTTTCGTCTCCCCTGAAGGAACCGGAGAATCGCCCCGTCTCCAGATTCAGGGAATTCAACTGAAGAGAGAAATCTCAGCCGCAGACTGGATTCTGCAATACTCCCAGACAACTGATCGGGAAATCACAACGGTACGTGAGCAATCCCCCATCTTCTGCGATACCGAGCAGGTCGGCGACATTGAAGGTGTCCCGTTCGCCTTCCGGTCCGGTTTCCTGATTGACGGAAATCGAGGATTCCTCATTGAAGCGATGTCTGGCTCCGCGAGCTACGACGCGTTCCGAGCACAAGCCGGCCTGATGATGTCATCATTCAAGCTCAAGGAACCCGCAGCGCAACGAACAGTGGAAGAGTGGGGACAACTCACCGTCGGAAGTCTCAAAGTTCATGCTCCGAAGAGCTGGCGTCCGCGAACGGCCCCTGCCCCTCCCGCAGGGAAGCAGGCTGTGGACTTCTACAATCTCAACGCAGAGGAAGAGATCATTGGTCTTATCCGCGCCAAATGTTCGTCACTGCCAACTGAGTCTTTGATGCAGGCCCGCCAGTTAGCTCTGGAAGAATTCACAGAAGCTGGAATCGGATTGGGAGAACTTTTGCGACATGATGCGCGACCGCTTGAAAACTTCCCGGACGGAACGCTTTCAATTCACAAAAGCCTGGTGACAGACTCAAACGGGCCAAGCCTGGAACTCTGGATCTATACCTGCCATTCCAATTCTGATGTCCTCACCATTTCGCTTCTTACGCCTGCTCGTGAGGCTACATTTTCAACATGGGCACACAATAAACGAGTCTACGAGGAGTGCCTTTTCCTGATGGAACTGACTGAGCAGTAATGGCACTTCGTAGACATTCCACTCATTCGCAGCGATGCGTCCCAAGAAAGAACCGATTAACGTGAGGTTTCGAATTCCCAAACCACAAGGATTCTTTGCGTCGCGTAAAGCCATTATTACGACCGGCCTTTTCCAGTACGCGCGATCTAACCGGAATCCATCGAATTCTCGCCACCCGGAAGGAGAGGATCCGCCATTTACACTACTAGAGAGCGGCTTCAAGGCGTTTATTGAAACTGCGTGTGTTGTGTTTACCGACGATGAGACAATGATCGTCGCTCGAGAAATGATGATGAAGAGGGGAGGAAATGCAGAGCGTTTTCTGAATTACTATCTTTCAGGCGGCGTACGGCAAGAGGGGCTTAATGTTGAGTCGAACACGAGAAACATTGATGTGGGCTTACACGTTGTGATCGCTGAGGACGAGGGTGTGCGGTCACATTTATATGCCAAAATAGCGGAAGCAATCGGAGCCGGCAGACTTTCTGGGGAAGTCGAGGTACCGCAGTCCATCTACACTAACCAAGATTGGCGGTATGCGATTGGCGGAATGGTAGTGCAGTGGGAAATGAAGCCTGACCTGGATGGCGGTAACGTCGAGTTGACATTCGAAAATCTTTATCGATATCACCCGGAAGCTAAGCGTATTTCGCAATGCGTGCATCAATCAGCGGTTCGACTGAAGAATGTCGGCGCAAAAGAGTTTCTCATGGTTGGTTCAGCCGTTATTGATGTCAGCGAAGACGGCTAGTTGAGGTCAATCGCAACCACCATCGAAGTCAATACAAATAAAAGTACAGGTGCGAAATCATGGATTGCGAATCATTGTGGGAGCCTCTCGGAGAATCAGGGACAGGTGTCTTGTTACGAGACAATGATCGCCTCTCGTCTATGTTCTTTGATATCCAGTCAGCAGCCAAGACTGCTCGCGATGCAGAGCGGCTTTGGCAGAGTTTGCCTTTGGATGAGGATGGGAAGCCGTTTGTTCCGGAGGGGCAGACAGCTCCGCCGACTCCTGACTGGAAGGTCGTGGTGGATGGGGCGGTTGATATTCTGACGAATCATTCCAAGGATCTCTGGGTCGCTTCCTGGATGATCGAAGGGCTTGCTCGGACCGATGGGTTTGCCGGGATGCGGGACGGGTTTCGCGTCGTGAGGGAACTCGCGGAGAAGTATTGGGGTAGTCTTTATCCCGAAGTTGACGAGAGCGATGCCGACGAAGGTATTAACACGACGCTGATTCAGATTTCCGGATTGGATTCTGTATTGCCGCGAGCGATTAAGCGGATTCCAATTCTGAACAGTCCGTCGCACGGAAAGCTGACGAGCGGCGATTACATCGACGCCATGGAGGGTGAGGGAACTCGCATCGGTCGTGACGATCTACAGGCTGCTGCTGCTGCCACAGATCCGGAATTCTTTATCAGTACGCAGAAGGTGGTTGATGAAGCTCTCGCTGAGTTCTTGAAGATGGTTGCTGTGCTGGACAAAAAATGCGGTTCAGATGAACCTTCGACGCGAGGACCTGACAGTTCCAACATAAAGCAGGCGTTGGAACATGTGGGCAGAAGAATTCGCCACCTGGCTCCCGAATCGGTTGTCCCAAGTGATGCGTCGTCTGCCGATGCAACTCTTGAAAGCACAATCGATGGGCAGTCTGCCGGTGGGAACACTCGGTCGTTGTCCGTTCCCGGGCAGATCAGCAGTCGCAAAGCCGCTTACGATTCAATCCGGAAAGCGGCTGATTTTCTGGAAGCGACCGAGCCCCATTCGCCCGTACCTACTTTGTTGCGGGAAATTATTCAGTGGCGTAGTATGTCGTTCGCAGAGCTTATGAAACGTTTGATTGAAGATTCTGGTGCCCGTGAAAGTCTCTTCAGGCGTACCGGCGTCCAGGAAAAAGAGGCTGACGAGTAGCAACAAAACGGTCCGCCGATTTGACAAAAATCATCGGCAAATTCATTCTTCCTTTCGTGCAGTACAGACACGACAGATTCACTCTCAGGAGCTTGCAACCAATGGCTTCAGAAAGCACTCAGAAGAAACTCTCGCGAGTCCGTAAGCCCCGTGTTCATCTGGAATACGAAGTTCACACCGGTGATGCCCTTGAGAAGAAAGACCTGCCCTTCGTGATGGGGGTTATGGGTGACTTTTCCGGCGACCCCACCGAAAAGCTGGCTCCACTTAAGGACCGTCAGTTCGTCAACATCGACCGGGATAACTTCGACGAGGTGATGGCGAGCATGAAAGCTGGCCTGAATCTACGCGTGAAGAATACTCTTGGCGATGGCGACGATACCGAAGTGGCCGTCCAGTTGAAGTTCGCAAAACTCGATGACTTCTCTCCGGCAGCCATCGCGAACCAGGTTCCTCAGTTGAAGAAGCTCCTGGAAACTCGGGACAAGCTTCGTGACCTTGAGGTGAAAATTGACTCGAGCGGCGATCTCGAAAACATCCTTGAGGAAGTCGTTAAGAATACCGCGAATCTCAAGTCGCTTGCCGGTGAACTCGGTATCGAATTGGACGACGATTCCAAATAACGGTTCCGACTTCAGAATACTTTTCTGAATCCGCCCGTGTGACCTTGTGAACTCTCAGCAGTGTCCGCAATTGCCTTGCTTCAACCGGAGAAGCCTCAATGAGTGCTGAACAGCAGAATCAGAACCAGCCGCAGTCTGCCGCCGAGGAAACGGCTGCCTACACGTTTGATGATATTTTGAACGTGACGCCCAATACGACCGAAGATCGAGCCAAAGATCTGGTCAAGGGACTGGTCAGCGAAGTGATGTCTGGAACTGTGACAGTTCAGAAAGACATTCTTCGGACAATCAAACAAGGCATTGCCGGAATCGACGCCGTCGTTTCAACGCAGCTTGCCGAGATCATGCATCATGAGCGTTTCCAGAAACTTGAAGGTTCCTGGCGAGGCTTGCATTACCTGGTACGCAACAGCGAAACCGGCGAAGACCTCAAGCTGAGGACCTTCAATGCAACCAAAGAAGAGCTCTATAAGGACCTTGATCGAGCTGTTGAGTTTGATCAAAGCAATGTCTTCAAGAAGATCTATACGAGCGAATTCGGGACGCCTGGAGGGGCTCCATACGCCGCTCTGATTGGTGATTACGAGTTTTCAAACTCACCCCAGGATGTCGACTGTCTGAGCAAGATGTCGAATGTTGGTGCGGCGGCATTTGCACCGTTCATTACTTCTCCGTCGTCGCAGATGTTTGGGTTTGATTCCTGGACCGAGCTTGGCGATCGTCGCGATCTGAAGAAGATTTTCGACACGGAAGAGTACATCAAGTGGCGATCGTTCCGTGACACTGAGGATTCCAGATTTGTCGTCATGACCATGCCACGAGTCATGTCCCGTCTGCCGTATGGAAACAACACAAAGCAAATCGACGAGTTTGATTTCGAAGAGGTGCCGCTGGGAGAAGACGGAGAGGCGATTGAAGTCGATCACAGCCAGTATTGCTGGATGAACGCCGCTTATGCGATGGGTAGTCGGCTGACTGATGCATTCGCTCAAACCGGCTGGTGCACGTCGATTCGAGGCAAGGAGAAAAATCGCGGCGTTGTTCAGGACTTGCCTTCGCATGTCGTGAAAACACCAAACGGTGACAAGGTTCAGAAATGTCCGACGGAGCAACTCATCGACGATCGTCGAGAGAAAGAGTTCAGCGACATGGGATTTCTGACTCTCAATAACTACAAAGGCGAAGATTACGCGGTCTTCTTTGGCGCCCAAACGTGCCAGAAGCCAAAAACCTATGACGACCCGGACGCGACTGCCAATGCCGAAATATCCGCCCGGTTGCCTTACATTATGGCGGCTTCCCGGTTCTCGCATTACCTGAAGGTCATGGCCCGGGACAAGATCGGCTCATTCACTGAGCGCTCAGACTGTGAAGAGTGGCTCGATCGCTGGATTCATGATTACGTAACGGCTGATGCAAATCCTTCGGCACAGGAAAAAGAAAAATTCCCGCTCGCCGAGGCCGAAGTGAAAGTTGAAGAAGTGCCTGGCTCACCCGGTGAATATAACGCTCGCGTCTTCTTGCGACCCTGGCTGCAGATGGAAGAACTCACGGCCCGCATGTCAATGGTCGCGAAGATTCCAAAACTCGGTGGGGATTAGTTGGCACAATAAAGCCGGGCAGCGTTTTGCGATGAACGATTGAGCTTTGTGTTCCGTGTTTGTGGGTCGTTTGGACGCTGTTTGTGAAGTATCGGATGATGTGCGTCGTTCATGTGATGCGACTTTGCTGTATTGGTGGTGAAGTCTGCGCTGGGCAGCACGTTTTCCTGTGTTGCATGTTTAGGGCTCAAAATGTCGATGTCGCCCTCCCCCGAACTTGATGCTCAGCTCGATGGGAACTGGACTTCAAGCGAATCTCAGCCGGACGATACGCATCAGCCGAGTCCTCCGATTTCTGATTTGTCTCAGTTGCTGCTGCAAGCGATTGACCAGGTGCCGGGCACGTGCGGAAGTCGGCTTGAGGCATTCCTGAATGCGCGAACGGTCGGTGAGTCTCTTAACGAATGGTGTGGTACCCGAAATCACGACAGCATTCGGTCCATCAGCGAATCCCTGAACCGAGCGATTGCGACAGTTGACGCTTTAATCAACGACCAGCTTGATGAAATTCTGCATCATCCTCGTTTCCAGATGCTGGAATCGTCCTGGAGAGGGCTTGAGTACCTCGTCAGAACCGCAGCCGAACTGGGCGAGATTGCGGAAGCAGAACTCCTGGCAGATGACGATCATTCGCACGTTCCGGATATGCGTATTCGGATGCTGAATGCGTCGCTCAAGGACGTCGATCGCGACTTTCAACGAGCCATCGAATTCGACCAGAGTCATCTCTTTCGACAAATCTACACGCAGGAATTCGGTATGCCCGGCGGCACGCCGTTTGGCATGGTGGTCGCGGATTATGAGTTCCAACCGTGGCCCAGCGATGAGTTTCCGCACGACGGGTTGAATGTTATTTCGGCATTGGCCGCAGTCGGAGCGGCTTCGTTTTGCCCGATCGTCACAGGAGCATCCGCCAAGTTTTTCGAGTTGGATTCTTTTGACACTCTCTCGCGTGCAAATCTCGAAAACGTCTTCGATCCCAACCGAAACCCCCAGTACATCAAGTGGCGTTCATTCCGCGAGTCTGAAGACGCACGGTTCCTCGCGCTGACGGTGCCAAGGGTTTTGTTTCGAACGCCTTACCAGCCGGGTGTCGACCGACTCGACGGATTCGATTTCTCAGAAGAAACTGCTGGTCCTGACCGCCGTCGCTACTTATGGGGCAATGCAGCATACGCTTTTGGAGAAGTCGCCCTGAGAGCCTTTGCCGAAACTGGCTGGCTGGCAAGCATTTCCGGTGTCACTCAGGGGCAACTTGGAGGTGGGTTGGTGACGGGATTGCCGAGCCATGCTTTTGCGACTGACAGCCGTGGAGTTGGCGTTGAGTCGTCGGTTGAAGTGGTGATTCCGGACGACCTTGAGAGGCGAATCGCCGAGGCAGGATTCCTTCCAATCTGCCAATGCCATGACAGTGAGCTGAGCGCGTTCTACAACAGTCAATCAGCGCAGAAGCCTCGAGAGTATGAAGGCGACGTCGTCGCAACATTGAACGCAAAGATGTCCAGCATGATGCAGTACATGCTCTGCGTCTCGCAGTTTGCCAGATATCTTAAGGTCATCGCTCGAGACAAGGTGGGGACATTTGCAACGGCAGAGGACTGCGAGATCTATCTGCAGGACTGGGTCGCCAGTTATGTAACTAAGGACGCGTCCGCATCGCCGGAAGCAAGGGCAAAGTTTCCGTTGTATGCAGCAAAGGTAAGTGTCTTTGCCAAGGCCGCTGAGCCCGGCGTATTTCAATGCGACATTGCATTGCAACCTCACTATGAACTGTACGACCTTTCGGCCTCTGTTCGGATGCAGACAGAACTTCGTTCCCCCGTTTCCTGATCTTTGTACTTGAGCGATCCAGAATCCACCATGCGACCGCCGATGACGGGAGTTTCTTGATGACTGCAGGCGATTTGTTTCAGGCTGGCGACCTTACAGGAGCTATTGACGCAGCCACATCGCAGGTCAGGGCAAACCCCATGGATACGTCAGCCCGGTGGTTACTCGGCGAGTTCCTGTGCTTTGCAGGCGAACTCGAACGTGCTGACAAACAGCTTGAGGTGATTGGCAACCAGGATACACAGGCAGTGGCCGTTGTTTCTTTATTTCGACAGCTGATCCGCGCCGAAACGGCGCGACAGGAATTCTACCAACAGGGCCGCGTTCCAGAATTCTTCAACGATCCTGGACCGGCAGTGAATCTTGCGTTGGAAGCGAGTGTCTATCGCCGAAGCGATGAGTTCGCCGTCGCTCTTGACCTTGCTGAGAAAGCCGAAGATGCGAGGAGTGCGGTGGGCGGAGAATGTGACGAGGAAGCGTTCTCAGATTTGCGGGACCAGGACGATCTGTTGAGCTGTGTATTTGAGGTTTGTACTCCGACCGGTAAGTACTACCACGTTCCGACTGATCAAGTGAGATCGATCGTGTTTCGGAAAACTGAGCGACCGCGCGATCTCCTGTGGAGGCCGGTTGAGATGGACGTGATCAATGGCCCGCAAGGGGAAGCATGGATCCCGTGTCTCTATTTTGACAGCGAGCAGCGTTCGCGAGATGACTTGAGACTTGGTCGAGCTACAGACTGGCTTGAAGAACCCGGTCAGCCTGTCAGAGGGATTGGGCAGAAAATGCTGTGGATCGGAGACGCAGAAAAGGGAATCCGGGATATTACCGAGATCCGTTTCGACGTGGCTGAGGCCCCAGTAGATGCAATCTCTGAATGAGGCGTTAGATGACACGGATTCAGAATGACATTCACCTTCTTCCGTCGATTCTTGATCGACTTACCGATGACGATCCCGAGAATTCCGCTGAGCCTTCTCAGTCACGCGGGCAGCTGTTGCGTGACTTGAAGGCGAGCGTGCGTCGCGACCTGCAAAACCTGCTCAGTACGCGCCGACGTTGTGTCGCACATCCACCCGAATTGGACGAGCTGAAGAAATCGCTGGTAAATTACGGAGTCCGTGATTTTACCGGTCACAACTTCACAGCGTCGTCGGATGGACATCGACAGGCATCTGACCGCGAAATCCTTCGCAGTGAAATTGAAAACTCGATCAGACTTTTCGAGCCGAGATTCAAAACGGTGCGTGTCCGACTGCTGGACAATGCTGTGCCGGAAGACCGGACGGTCCGGCTTCGTATTGACGCAGTTCTGCATGCTCATCCGACTCCAGAACCTGTTCGATTCGATTCACTGCTCGAACCATCGAACTGCAGTGTCAAAGTTACGGAGCAACAATCATGAGTGACGAATTGTTGCCGTGGTACAACTCGGAACTGCGATTTATTCGCCGCATGGGACAGCAGTTCGCACGCGATAATCAAAAAATTGCGGGCCGACTGGGTCTTGGCAGTGACGTCGTTGAAGATCCTCACGTTGGACGATTGATCGAAGCATTTGCATATCTGAACGCCCGGACGCGGCACAAGATCGATGACGATCTTCCTGAGATTACAGAGGCGTTCCTGAACGTCCTGTATCCCCATTATCTTTCGCCCATCCCGTCGATGGCGATTAGCCAGTTCCGATTGAACCAATCGCAGGCCGAGCAAACGTCTGGTCAGGTTATCAAAGCAGGAACTCAACTTGAGACCGCTCCCGTCGACGGAGAGCCGTGCCGATTCCGATGCGCGAGCGATGTTCAACTCTGGCCGATCCGCGTTTCCGATTCGAGTTTGACTCACGGCGTCCTTCCAGCAGTGTCCGTTGGCTGGATGAAATCTGCCAAGGCGTTGCTTGAGCTGGCACTTTCCACATACGTCGACAAAGTCTCGTTTTCGCAGTTGCCGCTGGAGTCACTTCGCTTCTTCATCAAGGCGCAGCCTGCAGACGCCTACCTGATTTATGAGTTGCTGTTCAACAACGTCGCGGGTATCGCAATCTGTAGCGGAGAAGGTTCAAAACCGATCAAAATTCTGGACTCTTTGGCCATCAAGCCGGTCGGCTTCAGTCTGGATGAGATGTTGCTGCCAACGTCTGCCCGATCGTTTCCTGGTTATACAATGCTCACCGAGTTCTTCGCGTTTCCGGAAAAGTTTCTGTTTTTTGAACTCGATCTATCACAAGTCGATCTGGCCGAGGCTGGTTCGGAACTCAAGGTCAGACTTTACCTTGACCGTGAGGTGCCGGACCTTGAACCTGGCATCGATCGAACGACGTTCCAAACGGGCTGCACGCCCGTGATCAATCTGTTTACGAAGACAGCAGAGCCAATCCGGCTGACGCAGACCGAGTTCGAGTACCCCGTTGTGGCAGATTTGCGAAGGCAAAAGTTCTTCGAGGTTTATTCCATCGATCAAGTCACTGCTTCCGCGTCCGATGAGTCCGTGCAGGAGTATCGCCCGTTTTACTCGATCCAGCATGGTGACAACCAGGACAAGACGGCGGCCTACTGGTACGCCGCACGCCGCGACAGTGACTCAGAAAACGACCTGGGTAGCGATCTGTGGTTGTCGCTGGTCGATTTGAAGTTTCAGCCTGAACACCACAACGACAGAACCGTTCGTGTCCAGACGACGTGCTTCAATCGAGATCTCCCACAGCGGTTACCGTTTGGAAATGAGCTACCGCTTCAAATTACCGAACAGACCGGTGGCGTCGTTTCGGCCGCCTGCATAACTCGTCCAACGGTGACACTGCGGCCTCCACTGAAACACGGGACGCGTTGGCGATTGATCTCACATCTCAACTTGAATGGGCTATCTCTTACAGACTTTGATTCGAATGGCGCGGGCGGGTTTCGCGAGATACTCAGCCTGTATGACTTTGCGGATTCGACTGCGTCTCGCGGCATGATTGCCGGTTTGCTTTCGGTCATCACACGACGCACGACCGGTCGCGTCAGCGAAATGATCGGACAGCGCAAATCGACATTTATCTGCCGCGGCATCGAAACAACGCTGCACTTCGACGAGGACCAGTACACAGGAAGTGTGTTCCTGTTTGCCAGCGTGCTGGAACGATTTCTGTCGCTGTACTGTTCTGTCAATTCGTTTGTCCGGACAGTCGCAACCACTGAGCAACGTGAAGAGAGTCTCCACAAATGGCCTCCCCGATCAGGCGACCAGCTCGTTCTCTGACGCAGCAACTCCTGGATGAGCCATGGAAGTTTGATTTCTTTCAGGCAGTCCGGATTCTGCATTTGGTCGCATTCGAGAAATCCACAGCATCTTCTTCCCGGTCCTGCCGATCTGTCGGAGAACAGTGGTCACCGGACGACGAAATACTCCGCTTCCGCGCGGAGATCTCGTTCGGGTTTCCCAGTGCCGAGATCAGCCGTGCAAGCTTCATCGAAAGTGACACCGATGAGTCTTCTGGAGTGTTCGAACTTGAAACAACATTCATGGCCCTGGCGGGCACCAGCGGAGTTCTGCCGCACCATTATACGCAGCGAATTCTTGATCGAGAGCGTCGCAACGATTATGCGTTGAGGCGGTTTCTGGACAGCTTTCATCACCGAATCGTGTCTCTCTTCTATCGTGCATGGGAGAAGCATCGTTTCCCATTTGCATGGGAGAAGTCTCAGTTTGATCCAGCTCAAAATTCCGAGGACCTCTTCACTCAGGCGATCTACAGCTTTGTCGGTTTGGGTACGGATACGCTGAATCCGACACGGCGAGTCTCTTCAGTTATCAGAGATCGACTGCAAATACCCGACGAGACATTTCTATACTATGCTGGTCTGTTTTCACACACGCCGCGGAACTCGATTTCTCTACAACGAATGCTCGCCGAACAGTTCTCGATTGAGGTGGACGTCGTACAGTTTCAAGGCCAATGGCTGACTCTGGATCCAACTGATCAATCGCAAATGAGTACGGCGTCTCTGCCGTCGGGCGTCAACTGCGAACTTGGAACAACGGCATTCCTCGGAGCACGCGTTCGGGATGTTCAGGGACGAATTCGAATTCGCCTTGGACCACTTAGTTATGCCGACTTCAAGCGGTTTTCTCCGGGTTCGACTGATTTCGTCAGGCTGTCGCAACTTGTGCGAGCGTGGGTGGGAATCGAATTCGATGTCGATATTCAGCCGCTGCTGAACGGCAAAGAAATTCCGATGGCAACTGCTGGTAACTCTCAGGAATCATCTCGCCTGGGGTGGAACTCGTGGGTCAGGAACGATGAAATGTCGGGACTTGTTGGCGATACTGTGTTTGAGATCGACGACCACCACATGGCGGGAACCTGATTCGATCGCAGCGTTGTTGCGAAGATAAATACAGAACGACTCCTTAAGACTAATACACCAGCGAGAGACAACATGGCATCCGTTAATCTGAAGCAATTAATTTCTCGATTGAATGACACGTCACGTCGCATGCTCGAAGGAGCCGCGGGATTGTGTCTCTCGCGAACGAATTACAACGTCGAAATTGAGCACTGGTTCGTCAAGCTGCTCGAACTCGTCGATACCGACCTCAACGTGATCCTGCGTCATTTTGAGATCGAACCCGGTCGACTTCAGGCGGATCTAATCCGGGCAATCGACAAGCTGAAGACCGGCAACGCTCGACCGCCAGCTCTTAGTCCTGACGTCGTAACTCTTGTTCGTGAGGCGTGGCTGCTGGCGTCAATTGATTACCAGGCACCTCAGGTTAGAACCGGGCATCTGCTGCTGGCACTGCTTTCTGACGATAACCTGGCACGAGTCGCGTTTGGAGCGTCGTCAGAGTTCGAGAAGATTTCTCCCGAAGCCCTCAAGGCGAGTCTTGTCTCGCTGACTGCTGAAACAGGTGAAGCCGGCGATGTCCCCGCATCAGCTGAGTCTGGACCGCGTTCGGGAACTGCGGCTCCCGGCCGTCCGACAAGTACCCCTTCGTTAGATCAATACACGATTGATCTGACGGAGATCGCGCGGGCCGGAAAGATTGACGCAGTCCTGGGACGCGATGCCGAGATTCGTCAGATCATGGATATTCTGTGTCGACGTCGGCAGAACAATCCGATTCTGACCGGAGAAGCCGGTGTCGGAAAAACGGCCGTCGCGGAAGGTTTTGCCCTGAGGATTGCGTCAGGGGATGTCCCATCCTCGCTACAAAACGTTTCCCTGAGGTCGCTCGATCTGGGGCTGCTGCAGGCCGGTGCCGGTGTCAAAGGTGAGTTCGAGAACCGTTTGAAGTCTGTGATCGAAGAAGTGAAGGCATCACCAGTCCCAATCATTTTGTTTATCGACGAGGCTCACACGATGATCGGAGCCGGCGGACAGGCCGGACAGGGGGACGCTGCCAATCTCTTGAAACCGGCTTTGGCCAGAGGTGAACTTCGAACCGTCGCCGCAACGACATGGGCAGAGTACAAGAAGTACTTTGAAAGAGACGCCGCGCTGGCTCGACGATTCCAGGTGGTCAAAGTCGAAGAACCTTCCGAACCCGTTGCCATGCAGATGATGCGCGGCCTGGTGTCCACGCTTGAAAAGCACCACAAGGTTCGCATCCTGAACGAAGCGGTCGAGGATGCTGTGCGACTATCAAGTCGGTATATCAGCGGTCGGCTTCTCCCGGACAAGTCGGTCAGCCTGCTTGACACAACGGCCGCTCGAATTGCCCTCAGTCAAAACGCCACTCCATCGGCGGTTGAGGATCTTGAACGGCAGATCTCGCATTCGAACGTGTCCATTGAGATCCTTGAACGGGAACAAGGAACCGGAGTCGATCACGGAACTCGAATCGACGAACTACGGCTCGAAAAGGAAAAGCTCGAAGCAGACTACACCGAGTTGCAGAGCCGATGGCAGCAGGAGAAAGAGCTCGTCACGAGAATTCACGAGTTGTACGCGGCAGTGAATCCGGATGATGACGAGAATTCTGCAGCGACTGACGCCAGCGATTCCCCGTCGGATTCAGTTCCGGGCACTGAGCTTGATGATGTCCCATCGAAGAAAATCGACAAGACGGCGGCCATCGAAGACCTCCGCAACGTAGAACGTGAGCTTGTCGAACTGCAGGGCGAACTGCCGCTGGTTCATCCGTACGTGAATTCAGGAGCCGTCGCTGAAACGATCGAATCGTGGACGGGTATTCCTGTCGGCAGGATGGTCGCTGATGAAATTAATACGGTACTGAAACTTCGCGAGCTGATGGAAGAATCGGTCGTCGGCCAGTCACACGCGATGGAGCAGATCGCTGACTGCATTCGAACTTCGCGAGCAAACCTTGACGATCCGGGACGTCCAATTGGAGTCTTTCTGCTGGCTGGAACCAGCGGCGTCGGCAAGACGGAAACTGCGATTACGCTCGCGAATCTACTTTATGGCGGCGAGCAGAATATGACCGTCATCAACATGTCGGAGTTCAAGGAAGAGCACAAAGTCTCGCTGCTGATGGGATCGCCACCGGGCTATGTCGGTTACGGAGAGGGAGGAGTGTTGACAGAAGCGGTCCGCCGAAAACCGTACAGCGTGGTTCTGCTGGACGAAATGGAAAAGGCTCATCCGGGAGTGCAGGACATCTTCTATCAGGTGTTTGACAAAGGCACGATGAAAGATGGCGAAGGGCGTGATATCGATTTCCGCAACACAGTCGTTCTGATGACCAGCAATGCTGGAACGGATCTCGTCAAGAGTCTCTGTGCGGATCCCGAAACCATGCCGGAGCCAGATGCTTTCGCAAAAGCCGTGTTTCCAGAGTTGCTGAAAACGTTTAAGCCAGCCTTTCTTGGTCGACTGAACATCGTGCCTTACTACCCACTGAGCGACGACGTGATGAAGCAGATCATTCGCCTGAAGCTGGGAAAAGTCGAACGCCGCATTCGAGAGAATTACAAGGCCGAGTTTTCGTATTCTGACAGTCTGATTGAAACAATCGGTGCTCGTTGTACGGAAGTAGATACCGGGGCGAGGAATGTCGACCACATCCTGTCACGCACGCTTCTGCCGGAGCTGTCAGCAGAATTTCTCGGGAGGATGGCCGGAGGCGATCCGATAAGTACCGTCAGAATCGATGTCGGGAACGACGGCAGCTTTACCTACGATCTGAACTGACAGTTCAAGACTGGTTGCTGACTGTCCGCTGCGAGTTTGTGCTGACCTTTTCTGAGAATTCCAGCAATGCAGCTGAGTATTCACGCAACATTCGCTGCTGCTCGACGAGAACGATAAGACGACAATGACGTTCCGATACCGAAATCCATGACGATTGGGTTCAGCAT
>Ga0316208_1000698_pt1 | contig 37406 bp, 23 predicted proteins | sample 3monopyrite_MG_FD_204944 | JGI IMG/M metagenome (GOLD analysis project Ga0316208, IMG submission 204944) | Microbial mat bacterial communities from mineral coupon in-situ incubated in ocean water Damariscotta River, Maine, United States -... | ecosystem: Environmental > Aquatic > Marine >...
TTGGTGAATTCCGTCGCCTTGCAGCAGTACAAGGCCGTTTGCTTTGTCCAAGGACGCCGCTGCGGATGCGTTGTTGTGAATGTCTCCGTAGAGATCCGTTCCGGTCAACAGGAGGACGATTGGAATTTCGGGCGACGATCGGGCACAGCGTTCGATTGACGCTGCACTCTTGCGAGCATGAAACGCGATGAGCACGTCGCAACTCTGCCGCAAAAATTCTTCGCTGATCTTTACGCGGTGCCCGCTGGCTTTCAGCAGTCGCGCCCACCGGTTGGCCGTGATGCGGTTTCCTTTGCGGGAACCTTTCGGAGCCGGAGTGACGATCAGGATTCGAGCCACGAACAGAATCCAGTAATTTAGATTTGTGGAGTGTGCCACTGGCTTTGCCAGTGCAAGTGTCATTCGAAGTAGGATGGCACTGGCAGAGCCAGTGGCACACGACAGGCAAGGCAGGAATTTGGGAACAAAGTCAATTCCAGCGAGGGATGTCTCGCTGCGCTTCTTCCAGCTGGCTGGTCAGGAACTCTCGGTCCTCATCCGGGCACGTATTTAAGAGCGATTTCAAGAGTCTCGCCGCCGTTGATGAGTGTTGAGCCTTAAAAGCGATCAGCGCCAGATCTCGCCGCAGTGGGTAGCTCGCCGGACTGATCGCAACCAGCCGGTTCTGCACGGTCCAGGCCGATGACCAGTCTTCGTTGCCGGCGTAAAGCGTCCGCAGGTTGTTCAACATGCGGATGACGATTGTTCGGTTGTCAGTCGGCTCTAAACTTCGCTCGACCTGATGAGGGAGCATTTGAGTCAAGTCGCAAAGCCAGTCGACGGTTTCGTCTTCGGTCAGCAATCGCCCGCCGGAGTAACCATCCAGAAAAATTCTCCCCATCGCCGTTTCAGCCATCGTCAGGAAATGGAGCGGCGATGAAACTCCGGAAAGCGTCAGACCAAGCTGTTCGGCAACTTCCATGTAAAGCAACGACAGGCTGATGGGGATGCCCTGGCCGGTTTCGATGACTCGGTTGAGAAAACTTCCGTCGGCCGTGCGGTAGGCCGCTTCCGAACCTGACACTTCGTGATCCATCGAGATCGATCGAGCCAGAACTTCCAGCTGATCGTGCTCGTTATGCATTCCTCGAAAGTGGCCAACCAGTTCCTGCCGCCGCTGATCGAACCAGTCGAGCGTTTTCGCGAAGTCGAGTTCGGGATACGCATCGCGGGCGATTTCGAGATTGATCATCGTCAGGCTGCACGGTTTGCGAGCCAGCAGTCGCTGGAAATGTTCGTCTCGTGAGAAATCGACTTCGGAATTCATTATCGACAGGCTCAGACTGGTTTCCCGCCCGCGCGGGAATGACTCAGAAAGCAGAAACTACCGCCAGGCGAATGAGAGAAATCGTTGATCGACGGCGACGTTCGATTTCGCAACTCGCGGCGAGGGATCGTAGCGGCGGTATTTTTTTTTGGGTACCTTCCCCGAACTAACGGCGAATCCTGCGCATCCATGCGTGAATCAACGGGGAAGATACCCCGTTTGGCGTTGTTGAAGTCCGAAGTCTGTTTCCACCTGGTGGTTCGTCTACCAGATTCTGGAGTTGAGTCATGTCTGTTGGTGTGCCCGGTGTCCTGACCGAGATTGACGAAGATCCGTTTGCGTTGATCGAGGAAATCGAGCAGCTCAAGCGCGACAAGGACGTCAGCATCCTGGCTCATTACTACGTTGATGGCGAAATCCAGGACGTGGCGGATTTTGTTGGTGACAGTTTGAAACTGGCTCGCGATGCGACCTCAGTGACGACGTCGACCATCCTCTTCAGCGGCGTTCACTTCATGGCCGAAACGGCCAAGATGCTGAACCGCGAGAAGCGAGTTCTGCTGCCCGACATGCTGGCGGGTTGCTCGCTGGCTGAAAGTTGCCCGCCGGAAGCGCTGAAGAAGTTTCAGGATGAGCTGCGAGCGGAAGGCCGCGACTTCGAAACGGTCGCGTACATCAACACGTCGGCTGCGGTGAAGTCGTTGTGCGACTGGATCGTGACCAGCGGTAACGCTCGTGAGATCGTTGAACGTGTTCCCGCAGGCAAAGAAATTCTCTTCGCACCGGACCAGCATCTCGGCCGCTACCTTTCAGAAGTCACTGGCCGAGAGATGATTCTGTGGCCGGGTTCGTGCATGGTCCATGAGGTTTTCAGTATTCAGGATTTACGCACGGCGAAGAGAAAGAACGATGGCTGCGCGGTGCTCGCACATCCTGAATGTCCGCAGAACATTCTTGAACTCAGCGACTTCATCGGCGGCACCGAAGCCATGCGTCGGCACGTGATGTCTGTGGCCGAGCCTCAAACGTTTCTGATCGCCACCGAAGCCAACATGATCCATCCCCTGGAAAAGTCGGCCCCCCAGCACAAGTACATTCCCGTGCCTGGCATCATGACGTCGACCGGCGAAACGTGTGCGTGTAACCGGTGTCCGCACATGGCTCGCAACACGTTGCAGGCGGTGCGAAATTGCCTCCGTGATGAGACTCCGGAAATCGAGTGGCAGCCATTCTTCGAGGACGCTCGGGAAGTCGTCGCGAAGAGCCTGCTTAACTAAACATGCCGTGGAGCAATGACGATGACGCTTCCGGATTTGAATCAGGCGAAACGCGAGCTGGACGAACGCGGCTTCGTCGTGCTCGAAGAGTTCGTCGATCAAGACTGGCTGGCTGAGTTGCAGCGGGCGACGGAGCGGCAGTTCGAACTCGAAGGTGCGGCGGCGGGTTCTGAGTTTAAGACGGAGTCCGGCAGTCGGCGGCTTGCGAATCTCGTTAACAAGGGCGAGGTTTTTCAGCGCGTCGTTGCCGACCCTCGATTGCTTGGTTTCATCGAGCTGGCGCTTGGGACTGAGTTCAAACTCAGCAGCCTGAACGCGCGCTCGGCAGAACCGCACAACGGGATCAGTCAGCCACTTCACGCCGACATGGGAGCGATCGCCGACGAACGTGGTTACTGGGTGTGCAACTCGGTGTGGATGCTCGACGACTTCACAACGCAGAATGGCCCCATCCGAGTCGTGCCGGGTTCGCATCGCTGGAATCAGTTGCCGCAGGATGTGATGGGCGATCCGTCCGAGCCGCACCCTGACGAAGAGATCATCACCGGTCCGGCCGGAACGGTCGTCGTGATGAACGCTCACGCCTGGCACGGCGGCACTGAAAACCGCACTGACTCTTCCAGGACGGCGCTGCACGCCTTTTACGCTCGCCGGGACAAGCCGCAGCAGCAGTATCAGCGAGAGTTACTGTCCGAACCGGTTCAGGCTTCTTTGAACGCGGATCTGCGAAAAATCCTCGCGCTCGACGACAGCTTGAACGACGAAGTCACAAAGAACTGTCAGCAACGGAGCGGGTTTCTGAAGTAGGCTGCGGTCGCGGGCTGTCACCAGGCCGCTGATGCCGAATGTTTCGATTACGCAACAAGCCGGCATGGACCGACCGAATGTGAACGTTGGCAACGGATGAATCGTCGTCTGTTGTTGATTCTGCTCCGCCCGGAATCGTAGTCTGCACGACTTCATCTCGTTGTTTTCATTTCGTCGTTATTAATACGGTCTTCCTTTCCCAACTGCACCGAGGCTTTCGTGACAGATCCCAAAGACCAGGATGCGACTCCTTCGGACGATGCTGAGCCGACTCCGAATGATGTTTCCAGCTCCAGTGAAGTTGACGAAGCGACGACTGAAGAGTCGCCGTCGGTCGCTGACGACGCGACCGAATCCGACGACGAATCAGAGTCACCGGACGCTGATTCGGACTCAGCGGATTCTGACTCAGCCGAAGACGAGTCGGGCAGCGACGAAGAAGGCGGCGACGAAGAAGGCGGCGACGAAGACGAACTCCCCGAATGGGAGCCGCTGTCGCCCGAGATCGTCGAGGACGAAGCCATTCGCGGCGACTTCATGCTTCGATGGGCGGTCATCCTGCTCGCGTTTCTGCTCGGGTGTCGGCACATCACGGACACCGTCACGCTGGTGCGGATTCGGACGGGCGAGCATCTGGCTTCGAACGGGATCCTGCCGCCGGCCAACGACGTGTTTTCTTACACGGCTTCCGAGCGGCCCTGGGTCAACCTTAGCTGGTTGTTCGACCTGCTGATTGCTGGCGTCTACGGAGTGGGTGGGGCAGCCGGACTGACATTGTTCACGGCGTTCGTGGGCAGTGCGACATTCTACTTTCTACACGGAATCAGCAGAGAGAATCTTCCGACCTGGTGGACTTCGGTTTGTGTTGGTGTTGCGCTGCTGATGGCGAACCTGCAGTTCACCGCTTTGCCTCAATTGATCACGCTGCTCGGCGTCGCGTGGGTGCTGCGAGAATTGCATGCCTGGTCACAGACCGGAAAACAATCGACGCTGTGGTGTCTGGCGGGTTCTCTGGCGGTGTGGAGCAATCTCGATCCGCGAGCGTTTATTGGCTGGCTGATTCTGCTGACCTGGCTGGTCGGGACGGCGATCGCTCAGAAGTCCGGTCGAAGCTCGCTTCACGAGAACGCATCGCTGAAAGGACTGGCGATGGCGACGGCTGCTGGCTTTGTCGCGTTGATGGTTAACCCTTTCGGCTGGCACGCGATTCTTTCACCGATTCAGCTCTACGGTGTCGAACTGCCAGCTCTGGCTGAGTATGCCGGGCGGATCAGCTTACCGCATGAACTTCAGCTGGTCTCACTGTTGGATTCAGCAGTCTGGGACAACCTGAATCAGCACACGGTCGCCGCACTCGTGATTGCCGTCGTGGCTGCCGTGACAAGTGTCATGAATTTTTCGCGACTGAACGTCGGATTGTTCACGGTCTATGTCGCCGTGCTCGGACTTTCCGTCGCGAGTTCGCACGAGCTGGGAACACTCACTCTCGTCTCGTGTGTGCTCGCCGGGTTGAACGGGCAGGACTGGTACCGCGCGAATTGCCGACAGGAATACACCATTGAGACGATGGAAGTTCTGTGGTCACGTGCCGGGCGAGCGATCACGGTACTCGGCTTTGCGGCCATCGCTTTTCTGGCCATCAGCGGTCGACTGATGGGACCGAATGGTCGTCGGGTCGGCCTTGGGTTCTCACCGGCTCTGGCGGCAACAATCGACGCCGCGAAAGAAGAAGCCGAGCGATTGCCGGAAGGTCGTATCGTTACGTTCCGGCTTGACCAGGCAGACGTTCTGTTGTGGCATGGTGTTCCGTCCTTCGTCGACAGCCGAATTGGAGTCTTCACCGGCGGCGAGGATGACATCCTGAAGGTGCATAACCAGGCTCGTTATGCACTGCGAAGGGGGCCTGCACAATCGGCGGCTGCGGACACTTCTGAAAAACTCCTCAGAGAATCCGATGCCTGGCTGGGCAGGAAAGAGCTTTGGCAGGAACCGTTTGATCAATACCAGGTTGCGTTTGTCACGGCACGAATGTGGGGAGTCACTCCCGACTACAAGTCTTACTTTGATCTCATTGCGTCGGCGGATTGGAATCTCGTCGAACTTGGAGCCTCGGCCGCATTCTTTCAGCGGGCAGACTCGACGGCACTGACTCCACCTTCGAACCTGAATGTCGGCTTTTTCAGGAAACTGGCGTTCGATGATTGTCGAGCGAAGAAGGACTTCGAGCCGCGTTTGGAGTGGCCTCGTCCAGCGTCCAGTTATCAACAGTTTCTGTCGTTGCCGTCGCCCCCGGTTTCCAATCTGTCGCAAAGAGCCGGGCACGAACTGGCGTATCTTTCACTGGTCGTCAATGGTGCCCTCCCGATGGAACACCGAGATGCTTTAGGACTCGCGGTGCTGGCACTTCGAGACGCAGCAGCCGGCATCAGCGAAGAAGCAAACAACTCTCAGGCCTACAGCATCCAGGCAGACGTGCAGGAAATTCTGGAGCAGATTGAAACCAGCATCCAGGCTCAGTACCAGCTCGGCGTGCCTACTCAACAACGGTACTACCAGCGTCTGTACGCGCTGCGTCAGGCTTTGGTTGTCGACCCTGAGCAACTCCAACTGCTGTACAGACTGGCGAAGCTCTACAACTCGACCGGTCGAACTGACGTCGCGTTTGACATGACAGAACGAGCTTTAGCCGCCCTTCGAAAACTTTCGGTTTCACAACTGAATGACCAGGTCGAGGAAATCTCTCGGCAGCTGAACCAGATGAAGCTGCAGCTTGGACCCAATGTTGAAACCGTGGATAGTCGCATTGAAGAAGCGAAGAAGGCCGAAAACTTCGACCGCGTCCAGCTGGCTGTGGCGCTGAATCAAGGAGGCTACCCACAACGAGCACTGCAGGTGCTGGAAGAAGATCGACTTTCCATTGCCGGTAACCAAATGGCCGAACTTCAACTCGCGTTCCTGTTAGCGGAAGCGGGACGGATGGAAGAAGCTGGAGGCTTGTTTGCGACATTCGAGCAAATGGGAAATGCTGTTTCGATTCCGCTTGAAGTGGTACTCCAGTCATGCTGGCTGGACATGGCTCTGGGCGACTATCGCAGCGCCGCCAGAAGATGTGCCGAGCGAGTTCAAGTGCTGAAGTCAGCAAGCACTCAAGCATTGCTGGCGACAGGTCCGTTCGCGATGCCATCGCCGCAGCTCATGGGCGACTCCAATATCTGGCCGGTGACACAGACGGTGATCACGTCCCAGACTCTGCTGGAAGCCGCCTCCGAAATCTCGGTGCTGCAGTGGACCTCTGCGATGGCAAATCTTGAAGCCGGTGAATGTTCCGAAGCTGCTGCTACGTTGAAAGCTTTGATCGACGATTTTCCTGAAAGCCAGTTTCGACCGTTGGTGAAAGTCTGGCTGATTGCCATTACGGGTGAAGAGATTTCGGAATTCCCACCGGATATCGAACCGGGCATCGTGTTCAATGATGACTCAGATCTAGTCGCTCTCCCTCGACCGGAGAATTCGAGCAGCGATTCTGATCCTGCGGCAGAGCAGCCCAACGGCGATAGCTCGCCAGCCAGTAACGACGCGAAATCATCCGAAACAGAAGGCAGCTAAGCTTCAAGCCATTTGGAAAGAGTCCGGAACGACCATAAAAACGAGGTTCGCGTTTTGATGCTGCCGCGATCCAGAAAACTCTCTCAGCCGCCGACCAGACTGCTCTTCGCCGTTGGCGCTGTCGCGTTGGCAGGTTTGTGGCTCGCAAATCTGCCGAGAAGCTCCCATGACGCGGATCCGGTCGATCAGTCTGCCGACGAAATTCGGTCGTCAGCGAGTGAAGCGAGTTTTGTAGGAACAACACGGTGCGCCGCGTGCCACGCGGACAAAGTGTCAGACCACGCAACCAGCGGCCACTCCAAAACGTTTCACATGGTGGAAGACCTTTCGATTCCGACGCAACTTGATGGTCGAACTTACGTCGATCCAATTCGCCAGACGAGCCTCAAATACGAAAAAGAAGGCGACGGACTTTCGGTACGCATTCCTGAAGTCTTCGGCAAGGATCGGTTTCCGCTGCAGTACGCTCTGGGGTCCGGGACGCATGCGTTGACATTTCTCACGCTAGTCCCGGGGCCCGGCGGAGACGCCGTCGGAATCGAGCATCGGGTCAGTCTATTTTCAGAGGCCGGAGCTGACAGAACCGAGGTTCCCGGCGGCGCACTCGGACTGACTCCAGGGCAAAACAACAAGCTGATTAACGAAGAAGTTGACCATTTTGGTCACATAGTCAGTGGTAAAGCCCTGTCGGATTGTGTCCGATGCCACACGACGACTGCCGAAATTCGGGGAGGAGAAGTCGCCAATCTCATCCCGAATGTGGGTTGCGAAAGCTGCCACGGGCCCGGCAGCGAGCATGTCGGGCAAATGCAGAACGAACGTTTAACAGGAAAAGTCGCTCTTCAACCAGGCGTCAGACATCTCGGCAAAATGTTCTCCGAAAGCTGGTCAGCAAAGGACGAAATAAAACTGTGCGGTCAGTGCCATCGCTTACCGAAAGATGTGCCAGCCGAACGGATATCCCCCTACCACCCAAGCACGATCCGTTTTCAGCCAGTTGGCCTTCTGCAGTCACGATGTTTTCTGGAATCGGAGAACACGCTGTCCTGTTCTGTTTGTCACGACCCCCATTTGCACTCATCAGTAAATAAACAGTCAATCTACGAAGACACGTGCCGGTCTTGCCACTCAATTGATCAAAACCAACAGGGAACTAATTGCCCCGTTTCACCTGCAAAGAACTGCATCGGATGCCACATGCCGGCGATTGAGATTCATCCGGGCGTCTTTTTTCACGATCATTGGATACGAATTCGTGACGAGAAGCAGACAGCACCGAAGTCAGTAGAAGTGACCCCTGCTAATGCTGCGGGGGACGACAGGCCGATAACGTTGGTTTCCGAGTGAGGCGTACTCGCACCGTGGACATGATTTTTGGCGCATTCTTTGATTTTTCGCCAATCTAAGACTTGAACGCGAACACTGTAGCAGCGCAAACTGATTAAGATCGGGTACATAGTGCCGAAGGAGCCCTTGCTGACGCGACGCTTCCCACCGAATTCCCCGCACTCCTGCTGCCTTTCGTTGGGGTTCTGTGACTTTACTGTTCGTTTTATTGACGGGCCGAATTCACGCTGATTTGCTCATCTTTTTTTTGTTCCCACACTCCCGTTAAAGGCTGGCTGCCATGAAAAAATTTCAACCTGGTCTGCCGAACTATCGAAAGATGTTCGGCTTTACGCTGATCGAACTGTTGGTGGTGATCGCGATCATCGCGATCCTTGTGGCCTTGCTCTTGCCGGCTGTTCAGCAGGCGCGCGAAGCCGCTCGACGTTCTCAGTGCAAGAGCAATCTGAAAAACATTGGTACCGCACTGCACAACTACCATGACGTTGCGGACTGCCTGCCTGTTTTTAAGCCGTGGGCCTTTAACAGCGCCGCCAGATATGGTGCGGGCGGCAATAATTGTCCAACCGGTCCTGCTTCGAACTGGAACAACGTTGGTGGCTTCAGTTGGCGAGTCATGATCCTGCCGTACGTTGACCAAGCCGGGGCTTATGAAGCGATCGATTTCGAACGCGACCACGTACAGTCTCAGTGCAGCCAGTCGCCCCCGTCATGGGACGAGGTTAACCGAAAAGTTATGTCGGTCTACATATGTCCGTCGGACGAAACCCCATCGAACGTCCCTGGTGCTGTCGGTGGCGCAGCCGGAACCAACTACGCTGCAGTCATCTCAGCAAGTAACAACGCAAACAACCCGACCACGAAGGCTCTGCAGGCGGTGTTCCAGCAGCACACTCACGGAAGTCGAACGGTTAAGCTGAACCATATCAAAGACGGGACCAGCAACTCGATTGCTGTTGCCGAAGTTTATCGTGGCAGAATCGGCGTGCGGCTTGGTGGTGGACCGGTTCAGATTAACGCACCGTTCCGCTGCAACCGCTGGTTTGCAACGGGAACTTGCGGTGTGACCGGCGGTCGAACTCCAAACTGGCAGATCGAGGACGGCACTGGCGGAATAACTGAGTATGACCAGTTTTCGTGGCAGGATGACAATGATGAGTCTGCCAACAACGGATTCCGACCTGCATCAAGTGCTCACGTCGGTGGCGTCCACGCTTTAATGGCAGATGGCGGTGTCAAGTTTGCTTCCAACACGATCGATCTTGCTGTCTGGAATGCAGCTCACAGTCGTGCTGGCGACGAAACGAACAATCCCGAGTTTTGAGTTCAGCGCCAAGTTGATAACTTTCGGATTGGTACTTGGATCCGATTGAGTGAAATCGTCGCGGCCCAAGGATTAATGCCAGAGTAAGACGCGGTCTTACCAAAACATGATTGTGTAACAATTCAGGGATGCGTCAGTGGCGGGTTCGCCCTGACGCGCCCTTTTTTATTTTCCATTGCCTCAGCAGTGACACTGCACCGACAGATTTCGTTGAAAGAATACATCAGGATGAAAAACACTCTTTGCTTCTTGCTCCTGGCTGCAATTATCGGATGCTCTGGTACCGGAGCGACTCCGCAGACTGAACTCAAGCCTCCTCAATGGGCTGAACTCGACGCACTGTCCTCAGAGAGTGTGCGTTCCATGATGATGGGCGCCGAGATGGGTGACTGGAATTCAGTCAAAACGGAAGCTGCCTCTCCAGAGTTCAAAGCAATGGTTGATGCATTTGCCTCAACGGACGTCCCGGCTGAATTCGCGACGGACGCAAGAAAGCAGGCGAAAGACGACGCTGCCAGGAAGTTTCAGGCACTGGTTGAAGCAGGAGGTGGCAAGGGCTCGATTGAGGACACATACAAGGCTGCCCAGGACAGTCTGGCGGCTGTTCGGGCGGCTGACCCCGTTGAGTAGTGTCTCCGAGAACCAGAAGTTCCGAAGCCTCAATGTGGAGCGACGTCACAGTACACGCCCATACTGTGGCGTCGTGCCCAAACGCTCATTGAGCTGTGCGGAGATCATATCGTGCCCGCGCAAGAACCCGATTCAGACGAAATCAATGTCTCGTCGCCTGAGGTTAAGCTGCGAGATTCTCGGCACAGGCTCCTGATAATCGTTGCAGGCCTCGTGGTGGCTGCAAGCGTTTGCGCGGTTGTCGCATTCGTACTCTTGCAGGTCGACGACACGGTCTCCGTGGAATCGGAATCGGCGTCAGTCATGGCGACTGAGGACGCGAAGTACCTTCAGGACGTCGAGCACCTGGGCGGCTTCGTCCTGGGGGATCTGGCATTTCCGAAAATCGCTGCAGCTCTCAAAGCTGGTGATGCGGATGCGCTGAACGAATTCTTCCATCCTGAGTTTGCCGGCAAGGCATTTCGCAACGACGGTGGCACGACCACGTCGTATTCCTTTGCGACATTTCGCAATTGGGACGAAGACAGCGACGATCTCCATTCGTGCGGTCGTCAGCAATTCGTCAAGACACTGCTGGAGTATCGAACAGAATTCAGCAGCCTGACTTCTGTCGGCGTGAAGGTCATGCAGATGAGCCCCGAAACGTACGGGGATCTCCATGGACCGTGGATTGGTACTTTCAAACTGATCCTCACTGGTGAGCGGCAATCTGGTGGAATCGCGACTCGTGTGGTCGAGCTACGTTGCCGGATAAGCGGCATCACCGACGAGCTCCCCGAACAGCGTGAGTGGCTCCTCAACTGCGAGATGTATCAGGCGAACTATGCCAGAACCAGCAACCAGTTGATGCGTGACATGACGTCCGAAACGGGGATCAACATTCCATCGCTCCACGACAACTGGAAGCTGGATGCTGGTGTCACGCGGCCATTTCTTACCGGTGGCCTCTACGCCTGCGACTATGACAAGGACGGTCGCGTTGACATCCTGGTGACTGACAAGCGAGGTGCCGCCCTCTACCACGGTGATGCCGGAGGGAAGTTTTCCGACGTCACTGAACAGGTCAAACTTCCCAGAACAAAATCCCTGGGCGCCGTCTTTGCCGACTTCGATGGCGACGGCTACGAAGACCTGATCCTTGCGAGACAGTTGTACCGAAACGACGGCGGCAAACGATTCGTGCAACTCGGCCTTCTCGAACACAATCTGATTCTGCATCCCAGATCAAACAACTACTCGGTGGTTGACTTCGATCGTGATGGTCGGATGGACGTCTACATCGCGGGGCTGCAGGCAGAACAGTACACGGCCCATCGGTGGATTGGCCGAAGCGACATGAGCTTCAATCAGCTTTGGCGAAACCTCGGAAACTGGCAATTCGAAAATGTCACAGAGAAATCAGGAACCAAAGGAGGAGGTTCTCCGACGCTGGGTGCCGCCTGGTTTGATGCAAACGGCGACGATCATCCCGATGTGATGACGGCCTGCGAACTCGGACCGAACGACTACTACCTCAACAACGGTGACGGAACATTTCGCCGGGGAGTAGTCCCGGAAGGCTATGGCGGCTTCTCCATGGGAATTGCCATCAGCGACATCGACAATAATGGATTCGGCGATCCCTACATCGCCAACATGTACTCCAAAGCCGGTCAGCGAGTCGTTGGAAATCTTAGAAAAGGAATCTACTCAGATGACGTCGACGCACAAATGAGAGACTTCGTCAGCGGCAATGAACTATACCGAAATCGCGGCGATGGCTCGTTTGATCGGATCGGCCAGCAGGCAGGCATTCACGATATTGGGTGGACTTACGGCGTCGGGTACGTCGATTTGAACGGAGACGGTCTGGACGACCTTTACTCGCCGGCCGGTTTCCAAAGCGTCTCACCACACAAACCGGACGGATGACGTTGCGTCTGGCTGGCTGTCGTGTCACAGCCGTTTGATGCACAAAGTAAGACTCCTGCTCTGCGTGACCTGGACCACGATCATGGAGAGTTCTGGGTGCCAAGCCCGTGGCTCTTTCCTGCGAGTGGTGAAAATCTGAGTGCCTACGAGAAGAACGGCATTCACCTGAATGCTGGAAACGGAGCCTTCTTTGATATCTCCGCGTTGACCGGAGCTGACAGCGCCGGCGACGGTCGATCTGTCGTTTCGTTCGACATTACCGGTGATGGGATGCCGGAACTGCTGGTTCGTCAAGCTGGCGGCGGACCATTGCTGGTGTTCGAAAATCAGTTTCCAGACACGAGCTGGCTGAACGTTTCTTTGCGAGGAAGCAAAAGCAACAGTCTCGGAATCGGCAGCAAGCTTGAATGTACTGTGAACGGAAAAACGCTGTATCGAGAACTCTATCCCGGAGTCAGCTTCCTCTCACAACGCCCAGCCTTTGTGCACTTTGGATTGGATGATGCAACGACAATCGAACGTGTGACCGTGCGGTGGCCTTCTGGCGAGACTCAGGAATTCACAGACGTGCCCGTCAATTCACACATCCTGCTCACGGAATCGGATCAGAAGATTCGCAGGATCATCCCTGGAGAAGGGGCTACGGACTGACTTGCGGAATCATCCTGTTTGCTTCCGACCGAAGACCGTCGAGCGCCAGATGAATTTGTCGTGCCTCGTCGATGTGTCCCGAAGCCGCCGCTGCTCGCGCAAGCGACCCCAGGTAACGGTACGTTTCTGCGTGTTCCTCGTGCAGCTCTTTGAGTCTTGCGTAAGCTTCTTTCGGTTTTCGGTGGTACAACAGCAGGTCGGCTTCGAGAATTCGACAATCGACATTGCGCGGCGCCAGAGAAAGCGCTTTCTTGACACCCGCAGCCGCGTCGTCGAATCGCCCCTCATCGCGTGCGACTGAGGCAAGGATCTGCAGAGCGAAGACTTCATCCGGATTTCGTTGCAGGCACCAGCGAGCTTCTGTCGCGGCTCCAGACAGATCGCCTGCCGCATGAAATGCGTATGACAGGTTCAGATGAGCCTTGTAAGAGTCCGGAGAGAGTTCGATTGCCTTCTGCAGTGGTACGATCATTTCTGGCTTCTGTCGCAGTCCGTCGCGTATTTCAGCAATCAGTAACCATGTTTCTGACCGCTCTGGTTTCAAAGTTGCAGCGTGTACAGCACGAGGCAATGCGTCCTTGAAATTTTCGGTGTGAAAGTACAGCTCGGCGAGCGATAACTGCACCGCAAAATCGTCGGGATCGAGCGTCTCAAGTTGAAGCAGCACATCCAGGGCTTCCGCACTTCGATCTGACTGCAAACAGATCAAAGCAATCTGGCGAAGAGCTTTCTGGTAGTTGGCGTCGCCCTGCGGTATCAGGCGAAAGTGTTCGACGGATTCGGCAGAGTCAACTGCGACCAGCAACTTCGCCAGTTTCATGCGGACGTCGGTCGCTTCAGAAAATCGTGTAAGGTGAAGGCGAAATGCGTGGATGGCCGCTTCGTTGTCGCCAGTGGCCGCAGCTTTCTCAGCGATCTCAAGAGTCGACGGCGAATTCCAATGCACGACCGACCAGGTGATTCCGATTAAGAGAATCACGCACGCAACATAGCAGGCAACTTTGGCCATTCGAGATCCTCAAACGGGCGATGTGACAGGCGACTGACGTCAGAACTCACTCACGCCTGATCTTGTACGGATTAATTCTCCGCACTTCCGGCGCCTTCGATCAACCGATGAACTTCGGATGTTGGAACTGAATGCCAGACTTCCTTGCGGCCGCCAGGCCAGCGAACTTCGACCGAGTCGGCGACGTCGTTTTCTCCAACGCCGATAGAAAGCCGCCTGTCATTACTCGAAAGATAGCTGGAACTTCCGATACTGGCCCGCGTGATCTTCCGATCTCCCGCTTTGACGATCACAACTGCGTTGTTGCCATCTCTCGCGCTTTCAGTTCCGACTAACTCAATCTGGACAACGCGTCCAACCGACGCCGTCTTGTTACGAAGCAATGTCGCGGCTCCGTTCAAGTGCTGAACTGCAAGATCAAGACGACCGTCTCGATCAAAGTCGGCAACACATGACGCTCGACCGACCAATCGCCGACCGAAGTAGTCACCGCTTGATGCGGATGCGTCACCGAATCGGCGTCCGTTCTGATTGCGAAAAAGCTGTGGCAGCTGCGCGAAAGGCTCGTTTCGCCCCATCGCAGGCTGTTCGGTATGAACGTGGCCGTTCGCCACGAAAAGATCCAGCCAGCCATCGTTGTCAACGTCGAAGAGCGACGCACCGAACGCGAGTCGCAGCTTGCTCGGTGCGGCAAGGCCATATTCTGACGTGACGTCAGTGAATCCAAAGCCTTCGTTCCGGTAAAAAGTATTCGACTCGCCGAAGTAGTTAGTCACGAAGAGGTCAGGCAGTCCGTCACCGTCAACATCCCCAGCCGCCAGACCCATGCCCGCTTCCGCCTGTCCAATCCGATTCACGGCGACTCCGGCCAGGAGCGCGTCGTCAACAAACACTCCGCTTCCATCGTTGATCCACAGTTGATTGTGAACCGTGTCGTTTGCCACGTAAAAATCGACGTTGCCGTCGTTGTCGAGGTCAGTTGCAATCACTCCAAGACCGCAGCGTGCCAGGCCGGACTGCAGCCCGGATGCTTTCGAGATGTCCGTGAAAGTTCCGTTACCTTCGTTTCGGTAGAGAATGTCGTATTCGTGCTTCTGGTATCTGGGGTGACAACCTGAATGATACGTCTTCCCAAGTTCGGTGTGTTTGCAAAGAGGATAGTTGTCTTTGTCGAGCCTGAGATAGTTTGTGACAAACAGATCCAGATCGCCGTCACCGTCGATATCTGCCCAGGTGGAGCTTGATCCAAATCGATGATCATCAACGTGTCGATCGGTGGCGATCTCTGAAAATGAAGCATCGCCATTGTTGTGGTAAAGCCGGTTCTGGCCGTAGCTGCTGACGTAGACGTCCGGAAACCCGTCGTTATCGAAGTCGCCAACAGCCACTCCCATCGAGTAGTCCGTGTTAGTCAGGCGGGCTGATTCAGTAACGTCTCGAAAGACACCATCGCCTGAATTCGCCAGGAATCGGTTGCTCGGCTGCGATTTGCTGTCTTCATCCTCAAAGGCTTTTCCCTGGCCCAGATACAGGTCGGGCCAGCCGTCCCGGTCATAGTCCAGCCAGCCAGCTCCCGACCCCATGAACAGGTGGAGATGGCGTTCTGTCGTCAACGGAGAACGATGTTGAAAGTCGATCCCAGCCTCCCCCGAGACGTCTTCAAATCTCAATGGCGTCTCATAAGCCAGGCATGCATGTGGCCAGAAAACGAACGCAGAGGCAGCCGCAAGAATATATGTACCGACCAAACGGCTCTGCAGCTTCTCGCGGCACAAGGACGACATCGCACAACAATCGTGGAAGAAGACAGGTCAGCTGTGAAACAAACTTCGATCTACAAATTACAGCTTCGAATTTACACAAAATATCGCGTTTTGTGCCGCGTTGTAACTGCCAAAAGCATTGATGTCATCCGCCCTCGGAAGTTGTCGACAACTCCGACTTCGGTAGTAATGGCCAGTTTCCCCGAGATGTGGCTCTTATCGCAGGATCCGCTATAACGACGTGTAGAGTCGGTCCGTGGCGAATGGTGATTATTCGCCATCAACTTTGACTCACTGAATATGATCTTCTCGCATTCGCTGCCCGGCGACTGACGGAATCCATGCCACGTTCGAGCACAAGCAATATCCGCGATCCCGGCACGGCGACTGACCGACGATGCTGCGCCGTTCTGCTGGCCGTTGCAACGCTGATCGGACTACACCCAATCAGCACACACGATTTCTGGTGGGAACTCAGCCGCGGTCGAGCTGTCGTCGATGGAACAACTGCGTCATCGCAAGGGTTGCTTGCAGGGAATGTAACAACTGACGCCGATTGGCTTGGCGGAGTCCCAGTCTACGCACTTTTTTCGGTCGGAGGCGTTGCAGCTTTGATGGGGCTAAAGCTGCTGACCGTCTGGATCGCGGGACTCTACCTGCTGTTTTTCAAATTACGGCAGAGAAACGCAATCGGTCTCGCCATCGTGTTGCTGGGGTTGTTAGCGGCGAGACACGCGTGGGAGCCGACACCGCTGGCGTTTGAGACTGTTGCCGTAATTGTCGTCTGGTCGGTGGGGTGCCGCTTGCAAGCAGGGGTATCACGAGGATGGCTCGCAGCTCTGCTGATCACGATTGTAGTCTGGGCGAACACCGGCCCGTTCTGCCTGCTGGGTACGTTCGTTGTGATGAGTGCACTGAGCCAACACGCCCGTTCGCAAGAGTCACAGACTTCGATTCGAATGATCATAGGCATCGGCCTACTCATGCTGGTTGGATGTTGTCTGACACCTCGCGGGCCGGCAACCGTTTGGGACTCAACCAGACTCATGATCCCTTCATTAACGACCAACGCGGCCTTTCTACAATCCACGCCGTGGCGATCTTTTACTTTCACGATTCACCAGCCCGAGAACATTGCGTTTCTCGTTCTGTCGATCGCCATGCTGTGCGTTCTCATTCGTCGACAATCGGCGTTGAGTTTCGGTGTGGCATTTTTTGTAGCCCAAACACTCGCTTGGACCTCACAGCAAAACCTCGCACCAGTCTCGATCTGGCTGACGCTGATGCTGCTTCAGGAACTGCGATCTGACGACGTTTCAGAATCTCGATTTTCAAACGGCAACGTGCTGTCTTTCGGCTTTACGAAAATTCTTCCTTCCGGGGTAATTTTGCTCGTCGCTGCAGCGGCAGTTGGTCGCTGGCCAGAAAGCACCAGTCGAGTGGGTTGGGGAATCGATCCTTCCATCGATGGCTCAGCGTTTCAGGAGTCGCTTCGCGACATTGAGACAGCCGGTTGCGCACATTGCTCGGGAATTCGGGAAGCCGGGTTGCTCTGCTGGTTTGCACCGGCCGGAGCAAAGCCACTTGACACTCCGCGTAGTGCTCTGCTGAGTGGCCGACTTCGATCCAACGTCTTCCTTAATGAGGACTTGTCGACTGGATGGCAGATTCCTCATCGGCGTGTTGACGATAGCTGGGGCGGATGGTGGCTGCCGCTTCGAGAACGCAACACGACGTTGCTGGTAGTGCCTGCTGAAAACACACGGTTGGTTCGAGCGTTGGAGCCGACCATCTGGAAACCTCTGTCTCTCGACGGAGCCTCTCTCGTATTCGGAGTTGCCGGCGACCCGGTTACCTCACCGCAGATCGCGAGAACATTGAAGCTGCGAGAACACGTCGATCAGAATGCATGGAGCTACGAACCTGCTTCCGCCGCCGGTGATGAATCGCATTTTGATCTGGTTGGATTGCTGACCGGCCGCCCAACTCTGCTGACTGACTTACATCTTGCAAGAACATTCAGAGCGATGAAGCTGAATATTGCCGCGCTGCGAATATTGCATCCTGTGCTCCAGGCTGGAATCAGTCAGACTGCTCGTGAAGAGTTCGCAAGGAATCAGATCGAGCTGGGCTATAACGAGCGGTTGACGATGGGGCAAAGCAGTCTGTTTCGGTCCATCGCGTTGTCTCAGTCAATGACGCGTATTGACGGTCCAGCCCTATCGGTGGAATCGCTGAATTCTCCAGCTCACCCTGACTCCGAAGTTGTCAGCGCCATCCGAAAATCAATCGATGCGCATCTGAGCGGCGACACAAATCGAGCGGTGAATAACCTGACAGATGACGATCCGGAACTCGTTTATGCTCGATATCAGTTGTTAGTCGAGACGGGCCACTTTGACGCAGCTCTGGCTGCGTATCGAACATTGGTTCGAAAATTTCCCGACAGTCGTTTGTCCGTAGTTGGTCGAAATGCATTTTAGTTTTGCGAAACCTCGGACTTCGATTTCAGTCTGCATCCTCGTGCTGGTTGTTCTGGCGTCGGGCGTCATGCTCAGTGTGATCAGACAGTCGCAGACATCGCCGTTGCCTGGTCGTAAGGTTTTTTCCGACAATCGCCCGCCGACGATGGATCAATGCTCCGATTGCCACGCGGACATTTGCGAAACGTTTGAAACCGCGCCCCATCGATTGACTCTGGCTCGGGGCGCTTCTCCCGATGTCCTTGAGCACTTCGCAGGTAAAGCGTTCGCTTTTGAGAACAAGGGACCTCTCGTTCGGTACGAAAATCGGAACGGCCAACTGTGGTTGGTCTCGGAAACATGGCCGAGCCCAATTCGTGTTGACTGGGTCTTCGGATCCGGGCAACACGCACAGACTCCGATTAGCGTGTTAACCAACCCGGACGGTCAAACGGAATCTCTCCAGCACCGCGTATCATGGTATCCGACAAACACACTCGGGGTAACGCCTGGCCTTGATACTTCGCCAGACATGCATGAGGGGCTTCCTCAGCTTGTGCAACCTGAAGACCATGTCGTCACAATGGACTGTTTCGAGTGCCACGTCACACACCTTCCGAACAACGGTGGGCTGATCGACGAAGAACACATCATCGCAGGAGTTGGGTGCGATCGCTGCCATCCTGGCGGAAACAATCACATCGCCAGCGTCGAAGACGGAGCCATCTCGATGGAGCGTTGGTCCGAGCTATCGCCTCTCGAATCAGTCAATCGCTGTGGCGAGTGTCACCGCCGAGCCGACCAGCTGACCGAATCTGAATTGAATCCTGATCGTCCAATTCTGGCTCGATTCGCTTCAGTTGGCCTGACAATGAGTGCTTGTTTCAAGCGACAGTCTACAGTGAACGTCGAGCCCTCAACTCTGAATCGACTTGATTGTGTTACGTGCCACGATCCACACCGACCAGCAATAAATGACCCAACGTTCTACGTCGAGAAGTGCCTTAACTGTCACGGTGACGATGATGGAATGGCGACCGAATGTGCGTCCCAGCCAATGTCCGTCAACTGCCTTCCGTGCCACTTCCCAAAGCAGCGTATGACGGACGATCTGGTTTTTACAGACCATTGGATTCGAGTCATCAAATAGCCGTATGATCCAGGTTATTTCAATGCCAACGACGGATTGCTGCCCGCTCAATAAGACACATTCGAGGAATCGATGAACGACAGTGGCGACGATCTCCGAACGACTTCCGGCTCATCGCCAGATCGACGAGTCATCTACGCGATTGTCGGAATCGCATTGTTGATCACCGTAGGTATCGTTGCGGTTCAACGTTCAGACGAAAACCCAGAACCAACCACCACTGTTGACCTCAGCGCTGCGGCCCTTGCAAAGGAAAAGCAGGAGCAAATCTGGGATGTCGAACACTTCGCTTTCGAACTAGAAACGTTCTTCGGCAAACCGCTCGCCAGGTCTCTGGGTAAAGGCGAATGGGCGGCTTTAGAGAGCAGGCTTGCTGACCCATTCTCCGGGTCGATTTTTCAGGACCAGACCGACGCGACTGTTGTTCAAGTATCAAGTGTCAGACAGTCGGTACGGTCGGCGGAAAACTCAACACTCACCGAAGTTGATGCGGCAGGCTTTGTTGAAGCGAACAAGCAGATGGTCGGTCTGTTTGCTGAAACAACGAAAACCAATTTTCGCGTTCTTAAGCTTTCTCGAGTTTCCGAATCAAACGACCGATGGTCTGCGAAGTTTCTGCTAACACTCAGCGGCAAATCGGTAGAATCTGAACTGAAGATCGTCGAAGTCCACAGCGCGGCGATTCTTGAGTTTTCGGACGACGACGATATCCGGTCGGACGCGATCGTGTGCGAATGGCATTTCGAAACAGAGAATGTGAAATCCTCGCCGCAAGCACTGATGGAAGACGTCAGCGTCATCAGCAACCTCGATGCGTTGCCCTTGATTGACAACTGGACGGTGGATGCCGCGGATGCTCGTCAATACTGGCGGCAGATGGCTGCTGACGATTTCGATCGAGATGGATTTCTCGACATCGCAGTGGCATCTTTCCTTGGTCGGCCGTTGTTGCTTCGTCACGAGGCGGACGAGACCTATCGGAACGTTGCTGCAAAAGTGGGCGTCCAGGACTGGGCGATCGACGATTCGCATCTCGTCAATATGGCTCTATGGATCGACTACGACGCCGATGGCTTTCCGGACTTGCTGATCGGCGACCAGTTGTACCACAACGAAAACGGTCAGAAATTCACCAACGTGACGAAGCAATCCCAGCTGAAAATTAACCACCACCCAATGGGAGGCGTCGTTGCGGACTACGACTGTGACGGCGATCTGGACCTCTACGTTCTTTATCAGCATTCGACGGAGACCCCGACGGATTCTGCTCCGAAGCCGTGGGTTGGTGACACGCTGTCCGGCACCGAGAACGCGTTGTGGCAGAATCAGGGTGACGGTCGTTTCGTCAACGTGACCGAAGAGTCTGGAGCCGGCGGTGGTGCAAGGAATTCGTTTGCGGCCGTCTGGCATTTTCACGACGACGATCACTGGCCAGACCTCTACGTGGCGAACGACTTCGGAAAAAACATCCATCTCAGAAATCGAGGAGATGGGACGTTCGAAGACATCTCGGAAGCCACAGGTACGGCTGATTTCTCAACAAGCATGGGAGTTGCCGCGGGCGACATCGACAACGACGGTCACGCGGAGATCTACGTTGCGAATATGTACTCAAAAATGGGCCGACGAATCATCGCGCACGTGTCCGACGACGATTACCCGAACGGCGTGTACGAGCAGATTTGCGGCTCGTGTGCCGGCAACCGGCTTTACAGCCGATCGGCGAATTCGGAAATCTATACAGAGCTGAGCGAGACGCTGGGAATCAACGCCGTCGGTTGGGCCTACGCTCCGACGTTTGTCGATTTAGACAGTGACGGGTGGCTCGACATTTACGCATCAACCGGATTCATGAGCTTCGATCGTCAAAAACCCGATGGCTGAACGTGCTACTGGAGGGCTGTCGTGTCACAGCCATTAGACCGTTCCCAGTCGCATGAGGTGTTGGGCAATCTTGACCTTGATGCTGGGGAGTTGTGGGTTGATAACCCATTCCACTTGCCGACTCTTGGAGAAAACCTGAGTGCCTACGAGCAAAACCGAGTCTTCCTGAATTTGCAGGGAACATCATTCGTCGACGCTTCGTTTACGTCAGGAGCCAATCTTGACTCCGACTCGCGATCCGTTATCGCTGCCGATTTCAACAACGATGGTGCACAGGATCTGCTGGTCGGCTCGGTAGGCGGCGGTTCGATCCGGCTTTTCCTCAATCGCATTCCGCAGGGCAACGCGATCGAGGTCACACCAATGCTGCCCGGAGGGAAAGCCACAGCGATTGGTGCTCGTGTCACTGCTGCTGTGGGATCTGGAAAAGTTGTTCGGGACTTGTTTCCGGCAAATGGTTGTCTCGGCCAACAACCCGCTCGAATACATATCGGACTTGGTAATGCCGCCGAAGCCGATTCGATCACGATCCGCTGGCCAGGTGGGCAAAGCCAGCAACTTGGGTCCGTGCCGACCGGAAGCCGAGTCATTATTGTTAAAGGCGACGATCCAGTTATTGAGCCGTTGTAATCGCGCCAGACGGTTTATCCTGGGAGGCTGCGAATTACTTGTGATCCTGAACGCCGCTTTCCGCGTTCGCCGGCTTCGCTGCCCGAAACGTGCTGCATATTTGCATCACCTCTCAAAATCGACAGAGTGTCACCCCGCATCGCAGACTGCCTGAATTCACGACCGACGTGATTCTTTCGGGCCCGGACGGCAAGCTACTCGTCACGAAAAATTTGTGACATGCAGTCATCTGTGTTTTCGATGTTGTGACATTTGGATTCGAACCGGGCAGGAGAATTGTCAGTGGATCAGTTTATCGAAGGCTGTTTTTCCTGGCCGTCTTACCCCGCGACGATCCTGCTGATTCTGGTTTGCGGGTACTGGTGCCTGGTCATGCTGGGTGCTCTCGACATGGACGTGCTCGACTTCGACCTGGACTTCGATCTCGATGCTGATGTGGATGCTTCAATTCTTCAGGTGGGTTTCATCCCGCTGAAGTGGCTGAATATCGGCAGTGTGCCGACCATGCTGTGGCTAAGTGTTTTTGCTTTGACGGGATGGATGGCTTCGCGGCTGATCAACAGCCCGGTGTCGCATCCGAATCTTGAACTCGCGAGCGACGGCCTGGCAATTCTGCGCGACACGGGAATCGCGGTCTTCATAACGAAATGTTTAACACAACCTTTGCGAGGCCGCTTCGATCCTAAAGAAGTGAACCTGGCGAAAGACCTGATCGGTGGAAACTGCAAGGTAACCACCAGCGAAGTGACTGAATCATTCGGCGAGGCGGAGTACTCGACCGACGGAGCCCCTCTCAAGCTGCGAGTTCGATCTGAGGAAGCAAACCTCGCTCGCGGTGACGAAGCGGTGATCGTCGGTTTCCAACGGGAACAGAATGTTTATTTGATCAAGCGGGCTGAAAAAGGAACGTAACTATGCTTTTTGGCGTTTTAGGATTGGACCCTCAGGAACTCATGGTCTTCGTCTTCGGAGGCCTGGCTCTGCTGGTGTTGTTTGCCGGTTTTATCACCGCGTTCTCGAAGTTCTACCGAAAGCCTGGCCCGGAAGAAGCCATCGTTCGGACAGGCGTCGGCGGGCTGATGACGATTACCGGACGAGGCATGATCGTCGTGCCTCTGATCCAGGAAGCTCATCTGATGGATCTGTCCGTCAAACGAGTTCTGATCGCTCGCGACGGCGAAGACGGCTTGATCTGCCAGGACAACATGCGGGCCGACATCAAAGTCACGTTCTTCATTCGCGTGAACAATCAGCCCGAAGACATCAAGACCGTCGCTGAAACCATTGGACCTCGTCGCGCGTCAGAGCAGAGCAAGCTGGAAGAACTCTTCGAGGCGAAATTCTCCGAAGCGTTGAAGACCGTCGGCAAGAACTTCGAATTTGTGAAGCTCTACACCGAGCGGGATCAGTTCAAAGAGCAGATTCTTCGAGTCATCGGCACGGACCTCAACGGGTACGTCCTCGACGACTGCGCGATCGACTATCTGGAACAGACTCCGCTCGAACAGCTGAATCCGAGTAACATTCTTGACGCTGAAGGCATCAAGAAAATTACCGAATTGACGGCCCTCGAAAAGGTCCAGGAGAATCAGTTCACTCGCGAAAAAGAAAAGACGCTCAAGAAGCAGGATGTGGAAGCTCAGGAAGCGATCCTGGAACTCGAAAAACAGCGAGTCGAGGCCGTCGAAAAACAGAAGCGAGAAATTGCGACCATCACTTCCCGTGAACAGGCAGAAGCTGCCAAGGTCCAGGAAGAAGAAAACCTGAAGTCAGAGACGGCTCGAATTCGCGCCTCCGAAGAAATTGCCGTCCAGGAAGAAAACAAAGAACGACAGGTGCTCGTCGCGCAGCGAAGCAAGGAACGAACCGACGGTGTCGAGCAGGAACGGGTTATCCGCGACCGTGAACTCGAGATGACCGAACGCGAGCGAGTCGTCGGTCTGGCATCGATCGAAAAAGAAAAAGCCATCGAAATCGAAAAGAAGAATATCCAGGAAGTGATTCGCGAACGCGTCGCCGTCGAACGGGCCGTCGTGGAAGAACAGGAACGCATCAAGAATACCGAAGCGTTCATGGGAGCAGATCGAGAAAAGACTGTTGCGATTACGCTGGCCGAGAAGGACGCACAGGAGTTGCTCGTCAAGCAGGTCCAAGCTGCCGAGGCATCAAAGGCTGCGGCTGATTTAACGGCCGAGCAGGTTGTTGTCGAAGCGGAAGCACGACGAGCGTCTGCTGAGAAAGACACCTCGGCCACGAAAATGCTGGCCGAAGCCAAAGCAGCAGATCATGCGGCGATCGGGCTTGCCGAAGCCGAAGTGATGATTGCAAAAGCCGACGCCACCGAACGAACAGGAACGGCAGAGGCCAACGTGCTTCAAAAGAAAGCCGTGGCGGAAGCCAAGGGGCAGGAAGCGAAAGCGTCTGCCATCGAGAAGGAAGGCACGGCCGAAGCGTCCGTCATGCAACTTAAGTTCTCGTCAGAAGCCAACGGCATTCAGGAGAAGGCCGAAGCCATGAAGCTGTTCGACAGCGTCGGCAAGGAACACGAAGAGTTCAAGCTGAAGCTGAACAAGGAAAAGGACATCGAGATCGCCGCGATCAGCACTCAAAAGGACATCGCGGAAGCTCAGTCGAACATCGTCGGCGAAGCTCTGAAAACGGCCCGCATCGACATCGTCGGCGGAGAGTCCACGTTCTTCGATCAGATCGTCAACTCGATCAAAGCCGGCAAGTCTGTCGATCGGTTTGTCCATAACAGCGAAACTGTCACCGACATCAAGCAGACGTTCTTCAACGGCGATCCGGAATACTTCAAGAATAAACTGGCCGGGTTCGTCACGCAGTTCAACATGAGCTTTGACGACGTGAAGGACCTGTCCGTTGCCGCTCTGATTGGCAAGCTGCTGACGATGGCCGATGGCGACGAGGCTCGATCAGAGCTGACACGCATGCTTGATACCGTGACCGGAACCTCGCTCGCGACTCGTAAGATCGCGTCGCTGGCCGGTGGTTCATCCGAAGTAACCGGCGCGTAAGTGACAGTCGGCATGGAAGCGGCGTGGCCACCAGGCTGCGCCGCTTCAGCCCTTCCAATGAGGCGTCGACGCCGCACTCACGTCATAACGGGATACTTCGACGATGTCTGAAGAACAACCTGACAGCTCGGCCGAGAGCACTGAAACGTCGGTTGGCCTCGAAAGCAGCACGTACGAGATCATTCGCAACCGTCTGGTCAACTGCGGAAAGGAGCTGCGGTCGCGGCTCGACCAGCTGAACGACGCTCGCAAAGACGTATTCGGCTCGATTGATACGGTTCTGCTGAGTACCGAAAGGATCACGACCGACCACAACTGTGTCGCGCGAGATCTGTTGGCCGTCGGTAATCGGATCCTGCTCGGATACAACGTCCACTTTGGGCTGAAAACGGAAACCGATCTGCAGGACGTGTTCGCCGTCCATCGTTTCGAAGAGCAGACGTTTCATGCCGAACCGCTCGATCTGATCGGCAACGAAGACTTTGAGAAGGACTTCAAAGACCTCTTCCGCTACTACAAGAACGCGGTCTTCGCCAAGTTCGCCGTCCGCGGCCCGCACCTTTACATGGTGTTTCGCGTTGGCAAAAGCGTTGGCGAGATCAAGACTTTCAAGTGGGTGATCGAAGGTCAGGACTCGCTACGGTACGTCGACAATCGCAGCGATCATGAATTCAAATTTCCTCCGCAACACGGCTTCGAGTGGAAACGCACGCACCGCGAACTTCATCAGTCGGGCGAGCATCCGCACATTTCGATCGAGAATCGCGTATTCGTCGAAACTGTCGGCGGCGATCTCACGATCAAAGTTGAAGACAGCACGAACACCGGCGAGGGCATCTACGCCGAAGACGTCGACAACAAGGATCAGACGCTCGACGACGCGGAAATCTACTACGCCATCGTCGGCAACATCATTCTGCTGAAGATTCGACCGTACCAGGAAACAAACTTCCGGTACATCGTGTTCAACGAGAAGCTGCAGCAGGCTCAGCGACTTGATGCGATTAAGGATGCCTGTGTGCTGCTGCCGGATGATCATGGCCTGATCTTTTCGAACGGCTATTACCTGCAGACTGGCGAGTACAAGACATTCGACAACGGTCTGACAGACATGCTGTTCGAACGAATGGTCCCCGCGGCGAACGGCGAAGACTATCTTTACGTCTTTTACAACCGCGAGACCGGCACGTACGTCCTGCTTCCGTACAACCTGATCAGTCAGCAGGTTGATACGCCGATTATCTGCAGCGGTCTCGCGCTGTTCGAAGCTGGCGAATTGTTGTGCTTCAAGTCTCAGGATGATCCCCAGAAACACCACGCGATTCAGATCTGGCAGACGCCTTACGTCGGCGAGGATTTCGTTCCGCATACACAGGATGGTTCGTTCCTCGGCAAGATCGGGAACAAAGACATCGTTCGCGGCATGGCGGAGTGTCACGAAGTCCTGAACCTGATTCACCGTGACGACTCTTACGCCGGCCTCTATCTTGATCTGGTCAAGCTGTCCGGCGACACGATCGATTCGCATTTCTGGATCAATCGCGAAGACACATTCAATCTGGCCGAAGTTCTCAACGACGTAAAAGCGGCCGCGTCGGCTGCGATCGACGAATTCGACAAGGTCGTGCGGGTTCGGCAAAACACCGCCGAACAAACAAAGCAGACGCAGGCTCGCACCAAAGAGATTCTGACACAAATCAGACAGCGCCGCTTTGAGCACATCGACGACTTCGTGGCTTCACTGAGCGACCTGCGCGGCGTTCGTGGCGACATCATCTCGCTGAGAGATTTACGTTACGTTGATCTGGAACTAGCCGAAGCCCTTGAGACCGACGTCAGCGAACAAACCGATCGACTTTCCAGACACTGTGTCGAGTTTCTACTCCGCCCGGAATCGCTGCAGCCTTACGACGACAAGGTGCGGGAAGAGCAATCGCGAATCGACGACCTGACCAGGGTCACCGACGCGAAGCAGCTTGAAGAAGACATCGCGAAGAGTGCCAGCGAACTGGAGATGCTGATCGAAATCGTCAGCAATCTGAAGATCGACGACGCAACTCATCGAACAGCGATTATCGACAACATCTCAGCGATCTTCTCGACGGTCAACCAGGCCCGAGCGGTTCTGAAGAAGAAGATTAAGGAGCTGGCATCGGTCGAGGGCGTCGCCGAATTCAATTCGCAGATGAAGCTGCTGAACCAGGCGGTCGTCAACTATCTCGACATCTGCGACTCGCCAGAAAAGTGCGAAGAGTTTCTGACGAAGGTCATGATCCAGCTTGAAGAACTGGAAGGCCGATTTGCGGAATTTGACGAGTTCATTCTGCAGCTCACCGAGAAACGCGAAGAAGTCTACAACGCGTTTGAGTCTCGCAAACTGGCGCTGATCGAGTCGCGAAACAAGCGTGCGAACTCACTAATGAGTGCCGCAGAACGCGTTCTGAAGGGAATTCAGACGCGCGTCGCCAGCTTCAAAACGATCAACGATATCAATGGTTACTTCGCGTCGGATCTGATGATCGAGAAGGTCCGCGACATCATCGAGAAGTTGCGAGAGCTCGAAGACAGCGTCAAAGTCGACGACATTCAGAGCCGCCTGAAGACGATCCGTGAAGACGCCGTTCGGCAACTCAAAGACCGCAGCGAGCTGTTTGTCGAAGGCGAAAACACAATCCGGCTCGGCACGCACCTGTTCTCTGTCAATGTGCAGGCACTCGACCTGACGACGGTCATGCGTGACGGCGAGATGTGTCTTCACCTGACGGGCACGAATTTCTTCGAACCGATCGCCAACGAGCGACTGCTGTCGATGGACGATGTGTCGACGCAGGAAGTGCCCTCGGAGAACCGCAACGTCTACCGCGGCGAGTATCTGGCTTATCAGATGCTCCGTTCGCTCGGCGTTGAGGAAATGCCCACGGCCGAAGAGCTGCTGAAGTTGACTGACGGCGAGCGGCTGGCTTTCGTGCAGAAATTCATGGGGCCGCGATACAGCGAGTCGTACACCAAGGGTGTCCACGACGCTGACGCTGCCAACATGCTGACATCACTCGCGAAGATGCAGCAGAAGATCGGGCTGCTGAAGTATCACACCCGAGCGAGAGCACTGGCGAGCCTCTACTGGCATGCCTTCGGTGACAAAAAATCGAAGACGTTAATGGCCGCTCGGCTCGACGGTGTCGGTGCCGTCGTCCGGGTGTTCAACGATGTTGAAGGACGAGCTGGCTACATTTCCGAAATCAGTTCCTGGCTGACAGATTTCGTGAACGACTCGCGGCTGTTCGAAGAAGAGTATGTCAGCGAAGCCGCGGATTATCTGTTTTCCGAACTCACGACCGGTGGACAGTTTGCCGTCGGCGCTGTTGCTCATCGTCTTGCCGACGAGTTTCGAACTCATTTGAAACGAAACAACTTCGACACCGCCTTCGATAAGTCCGTCGACGCGGTGCATCGCGATGCCGCCAGTTGCTTTGGTCTGTTGCGAAACTGGGTGCAGGCCTTCGTGGCGACTCAGGACGATGCCAAACTAACCGACTACGTCGACGAAATCGCCGTGATCCTGATGCCTGGCAAACCGGACGGAAAACAGTTCATCGACGGTCAGGTTGACGACGAACTGCCCGGCATTGTCGGCAGCCATCCGGTAATCGACGGCGGGACTTATCACTTAAACTACAACCGGTTCACGCATCGACTCGACCATTTCAGCCGGGTCATCGTTCCTCGCTTCAATGAGTACGTTGAGCTGAAACGCGACATCGTTGAGTCTCATCGGGAAGAAATGCGGCTCGACGAATTTCGTCCGCGCGTGCTGACTTCATTCGTGCGAAACCGGCTTCTAAATGAGGTCTATCTGCCGCTGATCGGAGACAACCTGGCGAAGCAGATCGGCGCGGCCGGCGAAGGAAAACGGACCGACCTGATGGGGCTGCTGCTGCTGGTCTCGCCGCCGGGCTACGGTAAGACGACGCTGATGGAGTACATCGCGAATCGTCTCGGACTGATCTTTATGAAGATCAACGGGCCGGCGCTGGGTCACAATGTGACGTCGCTTGATCCCACCGAAACGACAAATGCCGGTGCTCGTGAGGAAGTCGAGAAACTGAATCTCGCCCTCGAAATGGGCGACAACGTGATGATCTACCTGGACGACATTCAGCACACGAATCCTGAGTTTCTGCAGAAGTTCATTTCGTTGTGCGACGCTCAACGGAAGATTGAAGGAGTCTACAAAGGCCGTTCGCGAACCTATGACCTGCGAGGCCGCAAGGTCGCTGTCGTCATGGCCGGAAACCCGTACACGGAAAGTGGCGAGAAGTTTCAGATTCCGGACATGCTTTCCAACCGTGCCGACATCTACAACCTCGGTGAAATCATTGGAGAAACCAGCGACGCGTTTGAGATGAGCTACTTGGAGAATTCGCTGACGTCGAATCCGGTGCTCAGCAAACTGGCCAGCCGCAGCCAGAAAGACGTTTACGCGATCATCGCGATGGCTAACAACGAGCCTCGCGACGGCATCGAACTTGAAGGCAATTATTCGCTGGAAGAGATCAACGAACTTGTCAGCACCATGCAGAAGCTGATGCGAGTCCGCGATGTGATTCTGGCCGTGAACAAGGAATACATTCGCTCGGCGGCGCAGTCGGATGACTATCGCACCGAGCCTTCGTTCAAGTTGCAGGGTTCTTACCGAAACATGAATCGAATCGCTGAGAAAGTCGTCTCGGTCATGAACGACGACGAACTCACGGCGTTGATCGTTTCGAATTACGAAAATGATGCTCAGACGCTGACGTCCGGGACTGAAGCGAATCTTCTGAAGTTCAGAGAACTGACCGAGTTGATGACGGACGAAGAAAAAGAGCGTTGGGACGACATTAAGCGGGCGTTCCGACAGAACGTGAAGATGCGAGGTATCTCGTCCGATGATAAGACGGGACAAGTGATCGCTCAGTTGGGAACACTGTCCGACGGTTTGGATTCAATTCGCAAAGCCATGGCAACCGGTGTCGCTCAGTTGGCAGAACAGCGTGCTGCGGAGGCCATTGCCGAACCGGCAGCCGAAGAAACGAGCGACACTTCTGATGTCGATGCCATGGTGGAAGCTCTGACGGGACAACTCGACGGGTTGCAGGCCGGGCTGGCGTCGATCAGCCAGTCGCTGGATTCCGGACTTTCGAAATTCGGAGACATGGGCAGTCAGTTTGGTGACCTCACTCAGCTGTTGATGTCTGCCGCCGCTTCACCAGCCGCAGGTGCGTCGGTGGCCCCTGTGTCGACTCCTGCTGTATCGGCGTCGCCGGAGTCCGACGAGCCGCTTGAGAATCGCATTACCGTTGTGAATCGACTTCCGAAGGCGTTCACCAAAGTGTTGCGTGAGCAGTTTGAACTGATGCGAGCGTGGCTGGAGCCGATTCATCGAGCGACCAGCGCGCAGAGTGCCGACATGCGAAATCTCCAGAAACGCCTGGAAGATTCCATGAAGGCCTACGAAGCGTTAATCGGTCGGATCGACTCTGACTCAGACAAGCCACCGACTCGTGGCAAGCGTCTCTAATTGTAGGCTGGAACAAGCTCCGCGCAGTTCCGGCAACGGCAAGATTGATCTCCTGCCGGAACTGCGCGGAGCTTGTTCCAGCCTACTTTCTTCGATCACGAAATTGCGTTATTCATTGTCCGTCGAACGATGAATTCCAGCAGCCCGCTCGATCGGAGTCAGTCTCGGATGCTTAAGAAAACGCTTGGCCGCACGGGTCTTGAAGTCACGCAGCTCGGGTATGGAAGCATGGGCCTGCGCGGGCCGAAAACCTGGGGAGTGCGGGTCGTCAGTGAAGAAGCTGCCGACACGTTTCTCAACTCCGTGCTCGACGTTGGGATCAACTTCATCGATACGTCGCCCGATTACGGCATCAGTGAAGAACGGATCGGCCGATACATCAGTGGTCGAAGGAGCGAGTTCTACCTCGCCACGAAATGCGGCTGCGTTTATACGCAGCACGAAGACCACCTCGAAATCGATCACGTCTGGGATCGTGACGTGGTCGCTCGAAATATCGAGACAAGTCTGAAGCGGCTGCAGACTGACTGCATCGACATCCTGCAGTTTCACGGCGGCGAAGCCGAAGCTCTGCAACGTGCGGGCTTGATCGAAACGCTGCTGGAATTTCGTGATCAAGGCATGATCCGGTTTATCGGCTCGTCCAGTTCGTTACCGAAACTGCCCGCGATGATCGAGCTGGGAGTCTTCGACACCTTCCAGATCCCATACTCGTGCCTCGCACCGCAGCATCATGATCTGATCACGAAGGCTGCCGAAACTGGCGCCGGGATCATCATTCGCGGAGGTGTCGCACAGGGCGGACCGGACGCTGAGATTCAGCGGGAAGCCCTGAACACCGTCTGGTCGAACGCAAAGCTGGACGAGGTCTTACCGGCAGGGATGCAGCGTGCCGAATTGATTCTGCGATACACGCTCTCGCACCCGCATTGCCATACGGCAATCGTCGGAACGTGCAACGCAGATCACCTGGCTGAGAATCTCACCTCTACCCAGGCAGGTCCGCTGCCCGCTCAGCTGTACCGTGAGATTTCCTCCCGAGTTGCCGCTGCGCTCGCTGACTGAGAAACAGGCACAAGGCCCGCGGCTAGCGCCGCCGGCTCACAGTCGCTGTTGACGTAATTACAAACGTACGTCATTGTTTCGCTCAATTACGGATGTACGTGAAGAAAAGGAGTCGACACGATGCCCGAACGCCCGGCCCTGTCGAAGGGTGAAATGGAAGTGGCTCGGATTCTGTGGGGGCTGAAGAAAGCCACCGTGCGGGAGGTTCACGAAGCCTTGCCGGCTCAACGGCAAATGGACTTCGCAACGGTGCAGACCTATTTGCGACGGCTCGACACCAAAGGGTACGTAAAGGCCGACCTGGATGGTCGCACCCGTGTGTACGCTCCGCGAGTTCGGCCGGCAACGGTCATTCGCGAAACAGTCGGTGACCTGGTTGACCGATTGTTCGGCGGAGAGACGTTGCCGCTCATGCGACATTTGATCGAAGACGGTCACGTCAGCAGTGAAGAACTGACGGAACTACGCAAGCTGATCGACCGGCTTGAGGATCAGTAGGGCTCTTGTCCGTCCGGCACGTGTGAGCCGGATGGAGAAGCTGGTTTCTTTCGAAGGGGACCGAGGAATGGCGACTGAATTCATTCCCATCGCGATAGTGCAATTGTGGCAGGTGACACTGTTGATTCTGGTTGTGGCTGTATTGAGCCGCTGGTTCAGCCGACGACGCCCGCACCTGTCGCATCTGCTGTGGCTGGTCGTTCTGATTAAATGTGTGACGCCTCCGCTGTGGGCAAGTCCCGGCGGTGTGTTCTGCTGGATCCAGCCTGAACAGCAGATCGAATCGCCGTTCGTCGAAAACGTCGAATGGACTCCCGTCGCCTGGGACGAGATGCTCGAAGTCGAAAACGCGTCGACAATGATTTCCGAATTGAGCGATGCGCCGTTTGCGGGCGTGCATCTCGACGAGGCAGCCGAGGCTGAATTGACCGCGGCTTCGAGCGTAGTGGAGCCACCGTTTGACCAGCCGTTCGGCGACAGGGTTGGTAATGCAACACTCGTTGCCTGGGCAGTGATATCGGGCCTTGTGCTGCTCGGAGTAACGATCCGCTGGTTACGTTTCTGGAGAATGGTTCGATCGTCTCCCCGTCGAGACTCGCCGGAACTCGACACGATGCTGCAGACACTTTCGAAGCAACTGGGAGTTCGGCGGCGCGTTCGACTGCTCGTCACGGAGAGTCTGGTCGGTCCGGCTGTTGTGGGCTTCTTCCGAGTGACCGTGCTGATTCCGGCCGTCGTGGCGGACAAGCTGAAGGGAAAATCCGTCGAGCCGATTCTTGCCCACGAACTGCTGCACATTCGCCGTGGAGACCTGTGGGTTGGCCTGTTGCAGACGGTTGCTCAGGCAATGTGGTGGTTTCATCCGCTCGTCTGGTGGGTCGGTCGAGTGACCACTCGTGAGGCCGAACGTTGTTGCGACGAAGAGGTGCTCGGCGAATTGAACTGCGACCCGGCCAGCTATGCGCGAGCGTTGCTCGACGTGCTGGATCTGAAGAGTCAACTGAAACCTGTTCCCGTCTTCCCCGGCGTCCGGCCGGTAGACGTTACCTCACAACGATTGGAGAGAATCATGACGCTGAGACAAGGATGTCAACGCAGAAGTCCGTGGTGGTGCTGGCTGGTGGCGCTCGGAGCTGCCGCCCTGACGTTGCCTGGAGCCGCGTTCGTTGTGGTCGGCGAAGATGTTGATCCTGCCGTGGCAGGCTCAGCCGCTTTATCGAGTAACGGAGATGTGCCGAGTGGCACACACGCTGTCAAATCGAAAGTTCACTGCACAGATGAGGCGACGAAGGCGTACGACGTTGAGGATTCGCGGCTCGTTCAAAAAGAGCCTCGGATAATGACTGGTAAGGGTGTCACTTCAGATGCCGGAATCTCCGGAAAGTTTGTATTTGCGGCCGGCCAGTCAGATTTCACACCGACTGATCTAAAGAAGACGTCGACTGAGCAAGAGCCGAAGCGTCAGGGCGGGGCCGAGACGAGTGCTGCGTCGGTCCACTCCGGGCGGCTGGTCTTCAGGCATGGCGGCTGTCGCCTGGAAGTCGTTCCAAAGGAAGGATCAGAACTGGACGTGGCGATTGATTCCGACGAGCTGACAGTCATGAAAGCACCATTGACCCTGATGGTGACACGAACCGACGGGGTCGGTTTCACACGTCCGATGCAGATGCAGGCGGAGCAGTGTCGTATTTCTCAGGGAGATTCTCTGAAGGTTGAACTCAGCGGCAATGTCCTGCTCACTGCTCCCCAGCAATTGATCAGGGCCAAAGCCGACTCCTTGCTGATGACAATTCCGGCTACTGAAAAGGGGAAGGCTGAGGATGGAATTAAGTGTTTGATGCAGAACGTCGCCATGACGATTCAACTGGATCCTGCGAAGGATTCATCGTTGTTGCAGGCCGAAGAAATCAGCATCGTCCTGGACGCTAAAACGTTTAAGGCCACTGAGGTTTCTGCCAGCAAAGTGGAATCGCTTCGGGTCTCTGATGCGAAGCGAACGGCTGTTGAGAGAAACGGCCTGTCGCCTGTATTTTCGGAAGACCGAAAACTGTTGTCACAGTGGGACACGATTCGCAGGCGGCGTTCACTTCAGAAGCTGGTGTCGCCGAAGTTTGATCGCACTCCGCTCAAGGATGCGGTTGCCTGGTTTCGGACTGCTGGCGGCCTGAACATCATTCTGGACGAGTTGGCGATCGAAGAGGAAGGCGTCATTGGCACTACGCCCGTCACGCTGGAGCTGAACGAAGTCGCGATTCATTCTGCGTTGAGGCTTCTTTTGAAGCCGCTCAATCTGGGAATCACCATCGACGAAGAAAGCAACGTCGTCGTCGTGACAAGCCAACTCAACATGCAGGGAAAGATGGTGGCTGCGGCTTACCCGGTCGCGGATCTGGCGATTCCAATTCCGAAGTCGGTCGTTGTGAAGTTATCGGACGACGGAGCCTACGTATTGCAGCCGGACTCTGGTCCTCGCTCAGATGAGGTGACGTTGGTTTCAGGAGTCGCTTACGAGCATTCACAACTTGACATGGATCCAATTAGCGAGCTGATTACATCGGTCGTCGAACCTGACTCCTGGCGGGAAGTTGGCGGACTGGGAACGCTTCGGGCCAATGAGAAAACGTTAAGCCTGGTGATTCGTCAGACTCAGGAAGTTCATCGAGAGATCAGCGATTTACTCGATCAACTGCGGCGGCGGCAGGACATTCAGGTCTCTTTGCAGATGCAGACGCTGAATGTTCCGAAGTCGTTTTTCGCCGACTGGAATATCGATCTGAAGTTAAAGCCGCTTTCTGAGTCGAAGTCGCATCGCTACATGCGGCTGTCGAGTGCCCAGGCCGACGAACTTCGAAAAGCCGGGAAGACCGAGCAGTTTCCGAAGGTAACGTTATTTAATGGCCAGCTCTGCGAATTACGCATGGATGAGCAGGACGGAATGAAGCCGAACTGGCACGTGCAGCCGGTGGTGTCCGGCGATCGTCGATCCGTACGGCTCGGAGTGGGAATTGACAATGGGCAAAGCGAATCCACCGACGAGGCCGTGCCCACTTCAGTGACCACGGTTTCGGATGGTGACGCGATTCTGGTCGAAGTCGACAACTTGACGGATAAAGAGGGGCGGATCGTGGGCGAGCCGGTTCCCGGCCAGCCGCGTTCATTTCGGCGGGTAACTCAGTCTCGACGATTCGTGCTGATCCAAGCCGAAGTCGTGACCATTGTGGAAGAGGAAGAACTGCTCGGCATCGACGTGGGAAAGTGATTCGTTCGACTGCCGTTTGAAATTCAACGATCCGAGCACCGCTGTATCTCGAACGCCGATTTCGGCTTTCTGCAGCGGTGTTTCGCGTTGGACCGTCGGTCTCCGGAACGGAGATTTCAAAGTTTGAGTCGCGAATCTGTCGGCTTCTCGCTTCTCTCGGTGATTACTGGTAGAACGGTCGTCGATGAATTCGCCTGCCGACTCGTCAGTCACGTTTCCGAGGCACAACTCGCAAAGGCATTTGCAATGTCGATCGACTCTCCTGAACCCACTTTGAATGAGCCAACCGAACGGCCTTCAAGAAATCCCATTGAACGAGTCATCGTCTGGGGTGGCATCGGCGTGCTGCTCGTTGTGATGGGGATCGAAGCGCGAGCACAACGCGGCTATGCGATGTCTCTGGATGCGTTTCAGACGGCATTTTCAGACAGCGAAGAGGTTGAAGTATCATTGGACGACGCCCGAAAACTGATGGCACTGGGACCGGCAGAAGTCAAAGCTCCGGACGAGCATGGTCCCTTTCATTATTACAAATACTACCGTTTTTCGTGGTTCAGTCTTTTCAAATCCGGCGACTATGAGATCACTCTGAAAGTCACCGACAACGATGAATTGAACGTGATCAGCTTCTCGACCCCGGCAGCGCCGCAGCCCGACTGGATGGATGTGTCAACTCCGTCGCCAGAAGAAACCGCATCCGAAGATCCTGCCGCCATGGGTGGCGGATTTCCTGGTGGAGGTGGTTTTGGTGGCGATAGTTTTGGTGGCGATGGCGGTAACGGGTCGGGTGGGCAAGGTTTTCGGCCACCGCCAAATCCGCTCGTCACAAAGCTCGACATCGATGGCGACGACGAGCTTTCCGCTGAAGAGATTGCAGGTAGCCCGGCCGTGCTGGAATCGCTCGACGCCAACGGTGACGGAGAGCTCACTTCCGAAGAATTTGATCCCGAGGGCCTCGGACGTCGTGGCGGAGGATCCGAGTCAGGCGGGTTCGGTTCGGGCGGAGGGGGCGAAGGTGATTCTGGCAGCGATCGTCCGCGCCGACCGGAGATTGAAGAATAGCCGCAACGTTCGAGTTGGTCAGATCGATGCATAATTACTGACGCGGTTTGATGGGAACTCCCTTTTTATCCCCGTCGATTCGTTTGATGACCTCCTGCATAGCCGATCGCGCCACGGCGTTTCGTTGCCTGCAGGCTCAGGAATGGCTCATTGTCGGTTCGGCGCTCTCGGTATTCGCGCATTCTAGAGGGATGCTCCGCGACGTCGAGATATCGCCCGGTTGAATCAGAACCGGTGGCGCAGAACCGGCCACGACTCCAGCCCTGCGGCGAGGTGGCAACACCATCAAGTTGGTCGACGACGCCCTGGTGTTTTTCGATGGCCGACCGCACATCTCACAGTCAGACAACATGGGGTACCCGCCGCCTTCTCCCGGAATGTACCGTCTCCATGGCGAAGCGTACGTCTATCAGGCGAAAACGCCGGTGACGATACTGGTCTACCGAAGCAGCGCCGAGCAGGGTGGCGCGGAACTCATCGCAGCGTTTGATCTGCAACCCGGAAAGTCGCGAACCGTCGACTTCACGAGCTACTTCACACCTCAAGACTTCATTTATATCGGGCTGACCGACGACGACTGGCTGGCGGACGGCAAGTCCGTCTTCGCCGAGGGTGCTAAGAAATACTCCGGCGAAGGTGTGGCTGTGAAGTGGCTGGCGATCCAGGGGCCGCTGATTGATCAATGGCCGCCCGCAAGCACCCGGCGAGTCCTGCCGGGAGTCGAGTATTCAATCAGGCCAGGTGGCGAATACCAGATTCAATCTTCGCACACAGTCTTCCGCGTTCGACGAGCCGAATGTTTTCGTCGATTCTGCTCCTCGCGGATTCAGCGTCTTTTCGGTTTGAAGTGCGAAGTGAGCATTTGAACTTTTGATTCCCAAAGCGAAACGCGATGTGATACTGGCCTGAATTCTTGACTTCGAGCCATGCCATAACTGGTCCTCCGATGCTTTTGCACCCTATGGATGCAGGGAAGAATGACCGGCGGTGCAAGTCCAATGTGAGTGCTCTATTGCCCCCGATTTGCCCCCAGATTTGGATGGGCCACAGTCGAGTAGGGTGAGTCCCGGTAGCGAGCCGAGACTCAGCCCTCTCACAGAACCGTACGTACGGGTCTCGTATACGGCTCCTGTTTCTGATAGCTCAAGTCACTTGAGGCAGGACTCCGGT
>Ga0316208_1000699_pt1 | contig 37396 bp, 27 predicted proteins | sample 3monopyrite_MG_FD_204944 | JGI IMG/M metagenome (GOLD analysis project Ga0316208, IMG submission 204944) | Microbial mat bacterial communities from mineral coupon in-situ incubated in ocean water Damariscotta River, Maine, United States -... | ecosystem: Environmental > Aquatic > Marine >...
TTCCCGATTTCCGTTGCCTTGTTTGACCCGAAGCCGCAGGCGATGGTGTTTTGAATGCGTGCCAGCGTCTGAAACGCGGGCGCCTTCGGCTTCCGGTCAAACAAGGAACTTATTTCAGGACTATTCCATAGTTGGCTGAAGCGTTGAATCCGGGTGAGCTCAGCAGGAAGTGTTGGACTCGTACTCGGCCCGCAGCTCGTCCATCGCCGCTTGATTGCGGGTACTGATCGTTGAGATTCCGCCGCCATAATTTCGCTTCAGGCTTGTCTTTTTCGCGGTGTCCTCTTGAGTGCCCGCGACACTGAACTCGCCACCGAATCGCTCAATTTCCTGAGCATGCTTGACGCACAAACGGGTCTGCGACAGGTATTCGCTTCGTTCAGTTTCGATCTCCTGCTTACAGATTTCACAGATTCGCAGCGCAGCCATTGATGTCTCCCGTAGTGACGAAATGGAACGGCGCGCAAGAACAGACCGCTGAGCCGGACTAGCCGATTCAGCGGTCTGTTCTAAGTGGCGCGGACAGGATTCGAACCTGTGACCTCGAGGTTATGAGCCTCGCGAGCTACCGGGCTGCTCCACCGCGCGTCATTGTGATTGCCTGCATCCTTGTTGCTGGCAGACCCGGATTATTGCCGCGAGGTTCGGAGCGGTCCACCCATTGGCCCATGAATTCTTCAGAAAACGGCCAGTGAGTCTCAACTAAGTCGCCATCAGCGGCAGAATTCGTACGACCTGACCGGCCTCGACGCGACTCGTCCAACGAATCCGGCTACGAATGACTGTGCTCGTCGTCGGGAAACGTGCCCATTTGAACCTCTTCGATGTAGGCTCGGGCCGCAGACATCGTCGTCGATCGAAGGTCGGCGTACCGCTTCAGAAACTTCGGCGAAAAATCGCTCGACGTGATGCCCAGCATGTCATAGCTGACCAGCACCTGACCGTCGCAGTCCGGGCCGGCTCCGATTCCGATCGTCGGAACGGTTAATGCCGCCGTCAGTTCTGCCGCCAACTGCTGCGGAACAAGTTCGACGAGAACTGAAAACGCTCCCGCCTCCTCAGCCGCCTGGCCGTCGGCAATGATTTTCTGAGCGTCCCGCTGGATCCGACCGTGACCGCCGAGCTTATTGACCGATTGCGGCCGCATCCCGACATGAGCCATCACCGGAATGTCAGCCTCAGCCAGTGCCTGAATCGTGCGAGCCTGATTGGCGCTGCCTTCGATTTTGACGGCCGCTGCGCCGGTTTCCTTCAGGATTCGGCCGGCGTTGGTGACGGCCTGCTCCGGGCTGACTTCGTAAGTCATGAACGGCAGATCAACAATGACCAGCGCCCGCTTGACCGCACGGCAAACGATCTCGGCGTGGTAGATAATCTGATCGAGCGTCACCGGGATCGTCGACCCTTTTCCCTGCACGACCATGCCAAGCGAGTCGCCAACCAGAATCGAATCGACACCCGACTCGTCAAACATCTCGGCCCACGAGTATTCGTAAGCGGTGAGCATGGTCAGCTTCCGGTCGCCACCTTTGGCAGCCACAAACTTCGGGATTGTCATTGGTCGAGGTTTGGTCATCAGGAGCTTCTCAGTAACTCAAGTTCGGCGGTCATCATTCTGACTCTGACGCAAAGGCGACGAGCCGCAAAGTTTCACAACGCGACTAAGCCGCAACGAATTTTTCGCCACGGATAGTCACAGATTTACACGGATGACTATGGATGCTCCAAACGATCATCCGTGTTTTATCTGTGTAATCCGTGGCTTATTGATTTCCAAGAGTGGCACAGCCAACCATCAGCTATTCTCGCGTCATCGCGACCGGTTTACGCCTTCCGGCCGAGCATTCGGTCCAGCGAGTCTGAAGTCTGGTAGATTAACGCTTCCGGCCAGTGCGGGAACGGATGGAAGTATTCGAAAGTGAGATATCCTCGATAGCCAATCCGGTCGAAGGCTTCCAGAACTGCTGGCCAGTTAGTCGTCCCGTCAAGCAGCGGCCGGAACGATTCCAGCGTGAACGCGGTCCCGGCCTGCTTGCTGTACTCCTTCAAGTGGACATTGCGAATTCGCTTGCCGCAGTTATCGATCCAGTGTTCCGGAAACTGGAACTGCATGATATTTCCGGTGTCGAAGTGAATGTTGACATTGTCACTTTTGAAGCTGTCGACAAACGAGTTCATCTCCTGAGGACTGAACAGGAACCCGTTGGCAAAAATGTTCTCCATGTTCAGCGAAACGCCGGCTTTCTCAGCCGCTGGCAGCACCGCTTTGATCGCCTCGGTCGCCCGCTTCAGACAAACATCGTTGGGAACAGGCTCGGGTTCAGGAGCCCAGGGAATGTAAACGGCTCCGGGAACAACCAGCAGGTTATCCGTTCCCAAAGCCTTGGCTGCTCCGACCATTTTTCCGGCGAGTTCCGTTCCCGTCGCCCTTCGCTCCGGGTCGTTACTCGTCAGCGGGTACGGCCAGAAGAGAAACGAACAAACGCCGCTGATCTCGACACCGCACTTCCTCGCAAGGTTCCCGATCGCCTTCAGATCCGCCTCGCTGGCTTCCGGCGAGATGTCGCCTTCGAGGTTGTAATTCACCTCGACACCGTCGAAGCCCGCATCGGCCGCGAGTTCGAAGCACTCTTTCAACGACATCTTGTCGGGATACGGCAGCGCCCACAGATTGATCGACTTCTTCATGTCGTAGCGTTTGCCGGTGGGTTCAGCGGCTTTGAGAATCTCCTGTTCCTGCTCGGCCGCTTCGGCCTGAGACATCAGTCCCTGAGTCGCCAGGAACGACGCGCCAAAGGTTGTCGACATCGCCAGAAGTTCCCGACGGCCGAGTCGAGGAATCTGCCCGCCGCTGGATTCGCTTTTCGAGCTACGCACTGTTTCACTCCTGAGTTTTCGGGACGACTGCCGGAACGTCGCAAAGAGATCCGTACAAGCTACCGCCTGCCGGCAACTCAGTCGAGCAACGCGAATGTGTTTGCAGTAGCAACCTGACCACAGCGATGTGGAGCGTCTTGGACGCACAGGAATCTGACTCCACCACCGGCTCAATGCAGAAGTTAAAACCACGGAAGACACGGAATTACACGGAACAGGTTTTGTCCTTTCCGTGTAATTCCGTGTCTTCCGTGGTTCTCATATTCCGGCAGTCTGTTCCGTTTCTCAGCCAGTGTGATGCTGCCGTAAACTTTCGAAGCGCGTGTCAACTTCCTAAGGTGCGAGGCCGAGTCTGTCGGGCGGAGCTGATCACGACTGGTGAACAAGTTCCTTTCGCGCGGGCGGTGGCAACTTTCTCACAGAAGTCACGGAGCGACTTCATGGCTGATGCGAACAACACTGGTGACAACCTCTCGGCAGGTTCAGTCACAGAGGCTGTCACAAAACCTTACCGCGAATTGACGCTCGCGGCCGTCCTGCTGGGAATCGCTCAGGGCATCACGCTGAACCTGGCGTTCGTGTACGTCGCCCTGAAGCTGGGATTCGGAATTGGTGGATCGACCGTCGCGGCGATTATGGGTTACGCGTTGCTGCGAGGTGTCCTGCGCACGGGGACGATGGTTGAAAACAACATCAACCAGACGATCGCGTCGGGCATCAACACCGCCGGCAGCGGAATCGTTTTCACGGTGCCGGCGCTTTATCTGATCGACCCGAACCTGGTCCACTTTCTGCCGCTGTCGATTGCCGGCATCGCCGGAGCCGTGCTGGGCGTCGTCGTGATTATTCCGCTGCGCAAGCAGATGATCGAAATGGACCGACTGCGGTTTCCGTCGGGAGTCGCCACAGCAACCATCATCCGCGCAGGATCGTCGGGAGCGGAGAAAGCAAAGCTTCTGGCAATCGGCGTCGTGATCAGCGCGGCCTTCAAGTGCTTCATGATTGCCGAAGTTCTGGAACCTGCGGTCGTCGTCTCATTGACGGCGGTCGAGCTGAAGGAGATTACAGCCGAGGCAACCAGAATCGTCGCGGCAGCCGCCGATCCAGCGCCGGGGGAATCCGCGGTCACGCTCGCGGATGTCGAGAATCGATTAAAGAAACAGAAGCTGCATGCCAGGGAGGCTGCAGAGAGAAAGAAGCTGGTCGCAACACGCGGATGGGGCGTCCTGGGAGAAGAGTTTCACTTCGACTTCGGGAAGATACCCATCTATTGCTCGCCGGTGATTTACCTTTCCCTGATGAATATCGCCGCCGGGCTACTGGCCGGCCGAGGCGGGCTTCCGTTTTTCGCTGGCGGACTGCTTTCCTGGTGGGTGATTGCTCCGATCGCTGTCGACAGTGGCTGGATGCCGACGGGTGCTCCCGAGGCGGACTACGTTGCGATCCTTTACGGAAAGATGCTTCGGCCTCTGGGGATCGGAACGTTGATCGGTGGCGCTTTGATGGGGGTTGTCATGGCGTTCCCCGCGATCAAAAGCGCCTTTCGATCGCTGGCGGCCGCGACAAAGACGTCGTCGTCCGGAAGTAAAATCGGCCGTGACGAGCTGACGCTGGTGCCGCTGGTTGGTGGTCTGATTGTCGGCGTCACGCTGCTGTTTATCGCGTCGCTGCTTTCGCCGGGCGTCAGTGTGGGGCAGGCGGTGATGTCCGCCGTCGTGGGAACGGTCTGGGCCGGACTGGCCGCGTTGATCGTTGCTCAGGCATCCGGCATGACGGACATTCAACCCATGTCGGGCATGTCGCTGATCTCGGTCACGCTGATGCTGGTGCTGCTCGGCGGGAACGCTCCCGGAGCACTGGTGGTCGGCGTGGCGGTCTGCGTCGCCATCGGTCAGGGAGCCGACATGATGCAGGATCTGAAGACCGGATTTCTGGTCGGCGCCCGTCCGATCCGTCAGCAGATGGTCCAGTTCGGCGTCACCTGGATGGGAGCGTTGCTCGCTCTGTGGGCCGTCGACCTGTTGTGGCACGCTCAGGCGATCCCGGCAATAGACTCTGCCGCCACCGTTGCTTCTGTGACTGAGGACGGTGCGACTGCGAGTGGCGCGAAAGTGACTCAACCGGCCACGGGTGGCGGATTCGGCCCGGACTCAAAGTTGCCTGCCCCGCAGGGAGCGGCCCTCGCCGAAATCATCAAGTCGATCTCCGGCGAAATGAACCCGGACGCGGAATCATCTTCGAAAAACAAACCCAGCGCGATTCCTGTCGACAAGTATGCGATGGGAACCGTTGTCGGAGTTCTGCTGGGGGCCGCCCCGATGGCGGGACTCGGCGTTCTGGTCGGACTCGCCATGTACCTGCCGTTTTCGATCACGCTGGGTTATGGCTGCGGCTGCCTGCTGCAGATGATGATTCAAAAGATGAAGGGCGTTTCATTCTGCGAGAATCGCCTGGTGCCACTGGCAGCGGGCTTAATTGTGGGCGAGGCATTAACGGGAATGGGTCACGCCATGTTCTCCGTTTTGTTTCCGTCCACTTAGAGCATTTTCAGAATTGGTCTTCAGTAGGGTGGTTGCTTGCAACCACGACGAGAAGTGAGCGGCGAGGAAAATGGTGGGTGCAAGCACCCACCCTACATCGATGGCCTGCTGTGAAAACCAATTCCGAAAATGCTCAAGAAGTGTGTTCGAAACCTGCCTGAAAGAGTTCAGTCATGAAGATCGCCGGTTTTTTGATTTTTGTCGTCGGTATCATCATCGCCATTTCCGCAGGGGCGAAGTTGCCGGACGGGGCTGCTGCCGATGGAGCCTCGTCGCGATTTCCGGATACGCTCGGAGCCTTTGTCGGTGGAGCGGTCGTGTGCGTCGTTGGCCTGACGCTCTGGTGGAAGGTCGTGCTGGCAGAACGCCAGGCCGCACGCTCCGCAGCTGGCGGAGACGGCTCAGCAGCCAACCCGGTGACCATCCTTGAGCAGTTGCAGCAGAGTCTGAATTCAGTACTCAACGATCTGGATTCGCTCGCTGAACCGGATCTGCAGCTCCGAGTGGACACGGCGATCGACAATCACGTCACACCGCTGGCCGAGGCTCGTCACCAGATCATCGACCGCTTCGGCATGTCGCACGGTGCCGAAATCCTTGTCGCCACGGCGTACGGCGAACGCATGCTGAATCGAGTCTGGTCGGCCGCCGCCGATGGTTACCTCGAAGAGGCACGCTCATCATTCCGGGAAGCGTCGAGCGCATTCGACGAAGCGGCGGTCATGATGAGTTCGGCTGATTCCGCCACGTAGCTTCAGTGGGCATCGTTCGCTTTCAGAATTTCCGGCGGCGTTTACAAAACGCGACCGCTCACGCCATCATCAACAGAATCACTCAGCATCAAATTCGGGAGTTCAACATGTCAGACGGACTGAATCGTAGACAGTTTGTAAAAGGAGCGGCTGGTGCCGCAGCGGCCGGTTATGTGGTGAAGACGGGAGTCGCGCTCGCGCAGGACGCTCCCAGTGCCCGCGTCCGAGTTGGAGTCATGGGGCTCAGCCGGGGTAAAGCTCTGGCGTTGACGTTTGGCGGACGAACCGGCGTCGAAGTTGCCTGCGCCGCAGACGTCGACATCAACCGGGCGAAGACCGGCGGCGAAGCCATCGTAAAAGCCGGCGGCAGGGCTCCCGAAGTCGTGCAGGACTTCCGCCGGATTCTCGACAACAAAGACATCGACGCGCTGGTCGTCGCCGCTCCGAATCACTGGCACGCCCCGGCGACGATTCTTGGTTGCGCAGCCGGCAAGCACGTCTACGTTGAAAAGCCCTGCAGCCACAATCCGCACGAAGGCGAGTTGATGATTCGGGCGGCTCGGAAGCACAACCGAGCCGTGCAGATGGGCACGCAGCGTCGCAGTTCGCCGTCCATCACCGAAGCCATGCAGCTTCTGTGGGATGGAGAAATCGGTCGCGTCTACCACGCAAATTCCTGGTACGGCAACGCTCGAGGTCCCATCGGCAAAGGTCTGGCTGCTCCGGTTCCGGACTTTCTGCAGTATGACCAGTGGCAAGGCCCGGCTCCGCGAGTCGCCTACTACGACAACCGCATTCACTACAACTGGCACTGGTTCTGGCACTGGGGCAACGGCGAACTCGGCAACAACGGAATCCACGCGTTGGACCTCTGCCGCTGGGGCCTGCAGGTCGATTATCCCACCCGTGTCGTCTCAGCCGGCGGCCGTTACCGCTTCGACGATGACCAGCAGACGCCGGACACTCACAACGTCGCGTTCGAGTTCGAAGGCAAGAAGTCGATGGCCTGGGACGGCATGAGCTGCAACCGGCACCGCAACGATTTCGTCACCTTCTACGGCGAGGACGGGGCGATGTCGATCGACGGCGGCGGCAACTGCACCTTCTACGCCGGCGCGACCGACAAGGTGAAGAAAGAAGTGAAGGGCAACAAGGGAGACGTCGAGCACATCGACAACTTCGTCGCCGCGATCCGTAACGACAAACCTCTGGAGCTGAACCAGGAAATCCTCTCCGGCCACAAGAGCACCCTGCTCTGCCACCTGGGCAACATCGCCCACCGCACCGGCCGAAATCTGACCTGCAGCACCGAAGACGGCCACATCATCGGCGACGACAAAGCCATGAAACTCTGGCAACGAGAATACGAGCCCGGCTGGGAACCGGTGGTGTAACATCGGAAAAGTGGATCAACAGGCGTAGGGTACGTCTTGACGCACCGAAAGAATTTGCACTCGTACTCATGGAGTGTCGAGACGCACGCCACGGCACTTGCACATTTAGCCCTTTTGCCCTATCAGTACACCTGTCCGTATGATTGCCGCGTACTGAATTGGTACGCAAGTTTTGGTGTATCCACTTGACAAAGGGCTTCGCATGTTACGAAACAATCGAAAACGCCGTCGCAAACAGCAGCTATTATCGCCAGAGATTCTTGAACGCCGAATTCTCCTCACCGTTGAACCGATTGATCCACCGCCTATTGTTGAAACGTTGATCCCACCGGAGACGATCCCAACAAATACTATTCCGGTACCTATACCGCAGGGGCCTGTTTTCCCACCGAACCCCATTCCACCGCCTGTGATAATTCCTAATTTTCCGCCACTGCCACCGATTCCTCCGCCAATACCTATCCCGATCGCTCCTCCGTTTGATCCGCCTCTCATGCCGGCACCACCATTTCCGCTTCCGTCGGAAGTTCCACCAATACCCGAGCCGCCTCCACTCCCTGAGGATATTCCGATTGAATTGCTACCGGTGACCGTTCCAGATCCGCCTCCACTGCCAGAAGACACTGCCCTGCTCATCGACCCGTCGATTCTCGACATCGTGTAAGCAACAGATGATGTTTCGGCATTTACCGGAAAGTCACATTGATGGTATGTGGCTTTCCGGAAATCAATTCATATTTACAGGTGATTCCGTGATGCAGGCCTCTTTGCTGATTGGCATTACTACCGTCTTTGCCTTGTTTTCAACAATTCCTTTGTGTGCGAATGAAGTGCCGCCCGAGGAACTTGCGCGGCGACACTTAGATCTCGACGAATTGCAGGCTGCGATGACGATTCTCGATCAACTGATCGCAGACGAGCCTGAGGACGTGAGTAGCATATACATGAGAGGTGTCTGTCGCTTCAGAATGGGAAATGATTCTGGTGCGCTGGCAGATTTCAATAGTGTTATCAGCGTTCGTCCAAATCATGGAGCCTCTTACTCTTATCGCGCCCAGATCCGGCTCAGGTCTGGTGACGTCGATCTGGCAATGGAGGATTTTACTACCGAACTTCGACTTGATGAACAAGCAGCGGGAGTTGAATTTCACCTCGATGGAAAAGAACCATTGACACTTGACGACAAGAAGCATGGCGCGGATCAGGTTGCAACAATGCTTGAGAACCGTCCGGTCATGAACGCCAATTGGGACTCGGTTCGGTGGTTGATCGAATGGACCGAACGCCAGTTTGCTGGTGAGTCGTTGGCGTTTCGAATCGATTGGAATGCTTCAGACCCACAGGTTAGTGTTGCCGCCCATTACGGACCGCGTGATGGGAAAAATGCTCAGATAATGATGCGGAAGGCACACCTGAATGGAATGCCCATTCAGTTTGAGGAACAGTGGCGTGGAGTCGTATTCGAATGCTTTAATCTGCGAAATACGAAGAAGTTTGCAGACCTGCAATCTTCAGCAGTCAAAGGCGAGATAACGAAACGGCAGTATGTCACTCGATGTGTTTCTCTTGAGAACCAGGCAAAACGGCTGGTTCGCAAATTTTACGTCAAACGATTCTTGCCGTGGGCGATTGAAACCGGGACAAAATCGACACCTGGAAAATGGTTTTGTGGTGATTCGACGACTGCGTTAACTATTGTCCAAAGATCCACCGACTCTTCAAAGTATCCTTGGAATTCCTTCGGCAGGCGATTCGATTGGTTCCAGGTACAACGGCTCTCCACAAGTGGTGAATACGCAGCGGCTGTTCCGATCCTGCATCGTATGGCACTCGAATCAGCTGATGATACGCAAGCCAGTCAGTCATGGAACTGGTACGTTAATATGTGCATTCGGAGTGGGAAGCATCATGATGCGATGTCAGGCGTCATGCGGGGCTTACGCAGATGCCGCGAAAGCGTCCCATTACTTGTTCAGCGCGCGTATCTCAACGCGACATTCTTTGACAAAGTTTCTCAGGCGGAGACCGACTTGCAGCGTGTACTGAAACTAGATCCAAACAATGGGTATGCCAGGATGTTGCTTGACCGACTTCCAAAGTGAAGTAGGGCCGGCTCCTATCAGCCGTATTCTGAGTTGACATTCCCGACGCCCGGTGGGAACCAGCCATGGATATGTGACTCCGGGTACCTACTCCCACTTACTGATTGGTATTTGTAAACGGCTGCCATTTGTTTGAATTGCGGATCAGCAGTTTCATCAGGCGGAGATGGATGAATATCTTCTCGCGACCGACTTGCGTTTCGCTCAGGACTCCGATTTTGACCAGTTGCTTGAGATAGCTCGATGCGGTCTGGCGGGCGGCGATTTCTCGGGCGGTCACATTCTGGATTCGGCAGTACGGAAGCTCGAAGATCAGGTTGATCAGTTCGTGGCTGTATATTTTTGGAGCGGCCTCGCGAACGTGCTCGACGGTCTGAGTCTGCGGTAACGTAGGGTGCGTCTTGACGCACCAGCATCGGCAGCCAATTGGAGTGGTGCGTCGAGACGCACCCTACCTGGCTGAGCGATCGACACGTCGACAGAACGTGTCGATTTTTAGCCATTTTTTCGACAAGTTCCAGAATCGTGTCGAAGAAATCGACATTTTTGGCCACATCACCAGCTGATGTGAAGTAGGGCCGGTTCCTACCGGTCGTTTGTTCTCGCGACTTCGGATGGCCGGTGGGCCCTGGCCTTACGGTTTAGTGACGTAGGCTGGGTCGTGACCCAGCAATTGCGGGTTAAACATAGCTGGGTCAAGACCCAGCCTACATGCGTGCCACAGCCACAAGAGATTCTGGTTGTGAGTCTCGGTTTTGGCGGTGACGTAGGGTGCGTCTTGACGCACCAGTATGAAATTGTGAATTCGAGTGGTGCGTCGAGACGCACCCTACCTGAGGGTTCAAAACCACCGGTAGACGTACTCGTGAAACCGGGTGATGGCGGTGCTGCGGCGGGGTTCGTCTTTGTAGTCAGACCAGTCGTTCTGTGATTCCTGCAGTGTTCGTAGCAGTTCCTCGTCAGCGATCTGGCGGGATGTCCAGCCGAGGCTCTTTCGTTTTGTATCGAGATTTTCTGAGTAGTCCTGGTACTGAGCGAGGACTGCTTTCACGCCCTCGCGGATGATTTCGTTCTCGCACTGCGTCAGCGGAAGAAGCTGCAAGACTCCTTCGGCGCTCGTCTGGTGAACGCTGATCTGCACGGCGGGTGACAGGTCTCCAGCCAGAACTCGCTGCACGTTATGACGCATCACCCAGGCGTCAACCGGCAGCACGGCGTAGAGGTACACGGCGAAGGCGACTGACCAGAGTTGTCGACGGACGAGCCAGCGGAAGTCGTGGCCTTTCGAAATCTTTCGGACGACCAGCAGAAAACCGACCAGGACCGCCGTCATTCCGAGAACGGCGACCGTCCGCATTCGAGTCATCCCGTTGAAGTTCACGTAAATCGAAAGGCGGTTGTAAACAGCCAGAGCCAGCACGACGTTCTCGATCGACCACAGCCAGCTGAGTTTTCTCAACTTCGAAAGTCTGGGATCGTTCAGCACGCTCCCCCGGAACATCAGTGACAACATCACCGTCGCCAGTGCCAGAGCAACGGTCAGCCAGGCGGCTCCTTCGTGAGCGTAGCCTGAGTAATGGAACCCTGTCGGAAACTCGCGAAACCACAGCGTCTGAAATTCGAAAACCAGGTAGACCGCAAACAGCCCGACGACCATGAACAGCGTGTTTCGAAACGCTTCAAAGAGCGGAGCCGATTGAGGCTCGACCGAAACTTCCGGTGACTCAACGGCTGGTTCTGGATCCTCCTTGCTCTCCGAATGCGGCAGGATTGGACGTAGCAGGCCGACCGCGATCCACCCCACGCCGATGCAGAATAGAACCTCGAACGGCGCCGGAGTCAATCCCTGCAGCCACTCGCCCAGCAAGTCGAGCAGCTCGGAAAACCTGGCACCGATAACGCTCGCGAGATCCGGATTTGCAAAGACGAACAGCGTCCCGAAAACCAGCAGCGCGGCGACAGGAAGAACCAGGGCGAAGAGATTCTGCACTCGGGGCGGCGGCTTTACCCGAGCCATCGAACTCCAGTAATGATTCAAACCGCGATGCCCGGCAGCAAACGTCTGAGTTGCAAAAACGGCAATGTGAATCACGTAGGGAGTTCGGCCGACGAGACTCATGGCAAAGCCAAACATGACGAACAGCCCGGCAGTGATGCTGAGTCCAGAACCGCACCAGACCAGCCGAACCGATGCACCGAGAACCAGAACGGCAAACACCCATGTCGCCAACTGAGGTCGCTTCGTCGGAACGCCCACAGCCAGCAGCAACGACACTCCGGCGACCAGAGCCGCGTAGCCGGCGAAACCGGATCCGCGATAGATCGTCACGTCGCACAGAACAACGATCAGAATCAGCGAAACGATCTCGCGCCACCGCACCGGCGACTCGTCGTAGTTTTCACGCAGTTCACGGAGGATTCGATCGCGAGTTGCTCGAAGTCCCTGGCGGGCGGGCGCTGCGACACTTTCACCGACTGCGTCACCGGAAGGTGTTTCAGTCTTCTCATCCATGGCGGGCCCCTCCAAATGACTACTCGCGAAATTGCATTTGTCGAATCAGCATTATTGCAGGCTGGAACAAGCACCGCGCCGTTCCGGCAATTCGAAAAGCGATTGACTCACGCCTGCCGGAACTGCGCGAAACTTGTTCCAGCCTACTACCTGCAGTCGCCAGAAACGATGAACCCCTTGCAGATTCAACGACCGAACGACACCGCTTTTGAAAACGGTTCGTCGCTGCGGCTGAGTCCTTGCAGGACATGGGCGAGTGTCAGGATGGCATCGCACGCCGGAAACGATTCACGGAACCAGTAGAGGTTCGACAGCCCTCCGGCGAAAGAAGCATTGGACTCGCGCATGGTTCGACTGATCGAGCCAGCCGACTCTCCACCATCACGCAACTCGTTCGGCGTGATGAGTGACTGCACACTTTCCACGGCTTCGGACTCGGCCACGATCGAGGCATTGGGATGGTCGATACGACTTTGCCGAGCGAGCATCGCCGTCAGCCCGACAGGATCGACCTGTTGACCGCGTTCGTCGACAAACCAGCTTCGCGCGCCGTCATCGTCGATGAGTATTCCCAGGTGAGCCTTGCGTTTCTTCACTCGGCTGACGATCCGATCCATCAGGGCATCGTGCTTCAGCGGCGAGTTGACCGCTGCCGTCGATTCAACTTCGGAGAGTTCGCAGGGCAGTTTGGCAAATAATCGGCGAAGTGTCTTCCTCGCTGGCCGCGGCCGAACGGCGCAGACAATCCGCAACGGCCGCAACGCATGGAAATGTTTCCACAGTCCGGCCTCGTAAGGGATCGTCGCCTGAAACGCTCTCTGAAAGGCAGCACTTCGAGTTGGCCTGGTCACGCCAGATTCATACCTCTGCTGGACGTCTTCCAGGCCATCGCCCAGCGACAATGGCGATGCCCCTTCGCGATAAAGATCCAGGCCCGCCCACGAAGCGTCGTGCCCCGCACCGCTGACAAACAACCCGCCGGCTGCCTGAAGATGGTCGACGGCGAACGCAAAGCACGGACGAGACGCCAGTCCGACGTCGGTGACCGGACAACCCATCATCCTCAACGCGTCGATAACCGCAGACAGAATCGCCGGAGACGATGGCCGCTCGTCATAGCCGACAACGATCGACGGGCCACGCCGCGACGGCTGCTGGTGTCGCGTCCGCCCGGTTCCTGACGCAGCAGTGTGCCGGCCAGTCAGCGGCACGTCCTGCCAGAGTAAACTGGCAAACGCTGCCGCAATTTTTCCGGCAATGGCTGGCGTCAGATCGTTGAGAAAAACGCCTCGCACGCCATCCCGGTGAAACAACGGACGCTGCCGGCCGCGAACTTCAGTCTGGTAAATCCTCTCAACGGTCTCCGGATTCAGCTGTCCCGTGTCATGCCGATGCTGACATTGCCGACACGCCGGGTAGAAAGCCGCCAGTCTCGAAAGGTGAATCGATCGCGAAATTGAATGCTCTTCGCCAGGACATCGATACTCGGTGACCGTGGGCAACGACACGATTGGACCGGTGATCACGCTGTGAGACTCGCCAGCTTCGACTGCATTGATGGCTGCACCGCCGTTGTCAGCGGAATCAGCCTGCGAGGGCAATTGACCGTCGACATCCGGCTGGACGGCCTGATCAGGTGCGTCCAGCGAGTTGCTCGAATAGATTTCGTGGTCGGCGTCCATGCCGCGAGCTTTCTGGTCGTGTGACTGGTTGATTCGCATGCCGGTCGCTGAGACCATTCCCTATCTGGAATCGCGGCGACCGAACCGGGAATCTTCCCGGAATTCAGATTGGCCGGTCAATCTCGATTCGCCACAAAGACCGCATCCACTCGAAACTTTGCAGAATCATGCACGCCACCGAGCTACTAAAATCCATCCCCAATGAGCCGGCATCCGTCATCGTGCTGGTTGGGGATGAGCGTTCGCTGAAGACCGACGTCATTAACGCGTTGCTGCGCGTCGCCCTGCCGAACGAGGACGACGCTCCGACACGTTACACCGGCAAAGATGTCGACCTGAAGACCGTTCGCGATGAGCTTCTGACAATCTCGATGTGGGGCGACCGTCGTGTTGTTGTGATCGATGATGCTTCCGACTTCGTTTCGGCCAACCGGTCAGCTCTCGAAAAGTACGCGGAGAAGCCCGGCAAGAAGTCGGTTTTGATTGTCGACGTCAAGACACTCGCGAAGAACACCCGCCTCTACAAAATCGTCAACAAGAACGGTCTCATCGCCGAATGTTCGGAGTTGAAGGGGGCCGCTCTGGCCAAATGGGTTCAGGAGGCCGCTCAACGTACCTACGAGAAAACGATCGACCGTGGCGCGGTACAACTGCTGATCGAGCTGGCGGGATCCGCACTCGGTCAGCTCGATCAGGAGCTGTCGAAACTGGCCTCGTACGTCGGCGATCAACCGTCGATTGATGCCGAAGCAGTCCGCCGATTGGTCGGAGGCTGGAAAGCCGAAACGACCTGGGCAATGACCGACGCGATCCGCGACGGACGACTGGGCGACGCGATCACGGCTCTCGATAAATTGCTCAACAGTGGCGAATCGCCACACCGCATTCTCGGCGGCGTCGCTTACGTGTTTCGCAAGATGTCTGTTGCGACTGAGTTGTCGAGAACCGGACTACCGTTGAACGCGGCTCTGAAACAAGCCGGCGCCTTCCCCAATGAATACGATCCTGCCGGCCGCTATCTGAAACGCATCGGACGGCCGAAAGCAGCAAAGATCGCCTCCTGGTTATTGGAAACGGAAACCGGATTAAAAGGCGGCAGCCGCATGCCCGAACGCAGCCAGATAGAATTGCTGCTGGTTCGGTTGGCCGGAGCGGCGTGATCGTTTCTGTAGGCTGGAACAAGCGCAGCGCAGTTCCGGCATTCCGGCATTTCAGCACGCCCTCGCATCGCAATTGCCGGAACTGCGCTGCGCTTGTTCCAGCCTACTCACTACGGAAATTCTACTCCGCCGGCTTGCCGAAGAACGGAAACAACTTTTTCAGCTCGGCCTTTGAGGGCTGGCGACCGTATTCGCAAACCTGATAAGCCTCGGCGTGCTTGACCGCTTTTCCGGCTTCCTGGCCGTACCACTCGATCAAGGTGTCTCGGTAGAGGTCGGCGATGCGACCGTTTCTTCGGCTCCACGACTGCCGCAGGATTTCTTTTCTCGCGACAGGGTCACCAGCTTTCCGCTGGATCAGAGTTTCTTCCGAGCCCATGGCGCCGCCTTCGTAGACCTGTGAGACCAACGCGTCGACGGCGTTGACTTTCTCGTCGAAGACCTCGTCCAGCGAGATCGCGATGTCCGCTTCGAAGGCGTAAGGCTTTTTGAAACGGTCGGGGTAGTACATGAAGACGGGGTTCTTCATCAGTGGCTTCGTGTCTGGAACAAAGAACGGAACCGCCACCATGAAGGCCGCGTCCTGGACGAGGATTCCCGTGTAGCGATGGTCGGGGTGGTAGTCGTTTGGTCGATGGGCAAGAACCAGGTCCGCGTTCCATTCTCGAATGAGCCGAGCGATGGTACGACGGTTCTCCAGAGTCGGCATCAACTCGCCGTCGTGGATGTCGAGCACTTCGACCGTCGTGCCCATCCGGCGAGCAGCTTCCTGAACTTCCTTCGTCCGCCGAATCGCCAGCGGCCCACCGGCCATGTTCCAGTGTCCGATGTCCCCATTCGTGACCGACACGAGTTTGACGTGATGCCCAAGCTTCGCCCACTTGATGGCCGAACCGCCCATCTGAAACTCAGCGTCGTCGGGATGAGCACCGAAAGCGATGATACGAAGCTTGCCGTCATCAGCCTTTTCGTCAGCGGACAGGTTCGCCGAGAGCCCGAAGGCGAGTGTGAGAGTGAGCAGAAAAGTCGTTGCACGTGTCATCGCAATGGTCCTTCCGTAGGGGAATTCTGATCAAAGAATCGTAGGGAGTCCGGGCGAGGCTGAGAACGGAACGCAAAAACGCCGAGGCCTCGCAAAGAACTGCGAAACCTCGGCGTTCTGAACTCAATCTTGCCAGACAGCTACCCGACTACTTTCCGTCAGTCGCCGCTGGCTTTTCTGTGGTCGCATCAGCCTTCTCTGCTGGCTTCTCTGCTGGCTTCTCTAGCTCCGGTGAAGCCTTGGCGGGTGCCGGTTCTTTGGTCGGAGCCTTCGGTTTAGCCGGAGTCGGTTTCGCTGGTTCCGCAGGCTTTGAAGCCTCTGGTTTAGCCGGTTCCGGTTTCGCTGGTTTCGGAGGCTTTGCTGCCTCTGGTTTTGCTGCGTCCGGCTTCGTCGGTTCGGGTGTGGTTGCAGCGGGTTTCGCGTCATCTGTCTTCGGTGCGTCGCCAGCTGGGGTCTTGTCGTCAGTCGCCGGGGCTGCTGGTTTAGCGTCTTCCGGCTTTGCAGGGGCTGGCTTTGCGGGGGCTGGCTTTGCTCCCGGTAGTGAATTCAGGATCGACGCGGCAGGATCGCCGACTGGTGCAGCAGCGTCGCCTTTGTCATCGCCGTCTTCCTTCTCTTTTGCCTTCACAAGCTGATCGCGGCTGAGTCGCAACTTGCCGAAATCTTCTTCCGAAATGACGTAGTACCAGTCAGCAAATCGATCGTTGAGTTCGTCAACTTTCTTCTGGCCTTCTTCAGCCTTCTTCTCACGATCTTTGACGTCGGACTCGTACTTCCTCTGGTCAGCGCGGAATTTCTCGATCGCTCGCTGATAGATGTCGCCGAGATTCGGTTCTTCTTTCTTCTCTTCAGCCGCCGCTTCTTCCGTCTTCTCCGCGGCTGCTTTCGCATCGTCAGCGTTGGCGTCGTCCGTCTTGTCTGCGTCCGCATTCGCATCGCCAGCTTGTGCGTCATCAGTTTTTTCAGCGTCATCAGTCTTTTCGGCGGCCGCAGCGTCTTCTGTTTTCTCAGCGGGTTCTTCTGCCGGTTTCACAAAGTTGCCATCGGCGTCAACTTCGACGCCTTCCGGCACTTCAGGTTTGACAGGAACAAGCAGTGCGGGACCGAGCAGGTCTTCGCTGAAGGAGGCTCGAACGATCAGGTAACGGCTCCTGGTTTTCTTCTCGCCGTCCTTGTCGTCTTCCTTTTCTTCGTCGTCGGCTTCTTCTGAGCCCGGAGGATCGGCAGGCTTCTGTTCGTCTTCCGACTTCTCGTCATCTGCATCGGCCGTCGTGCCACCGATTTCGATCTCGTCGTCAGAACCTTCGAATTCGTTTCCGAAGCTCATGTGAAACCGGACCCCGTCTTTCAACGAGGCGACCAGTTCGCCGGCCTTCGCGTAAAGTCGGAAATCGTTCTCTTCGCGATTTTCATAGACAAGAAAGCCCTTTGAATTCAGGCTGCTCTGAACCATATCGATGACCTGGTTGACGAACCGTGGGTTCTGAGCTGCCGACGGCGGAAGTGCAATCCCAAGGTCACCCTGCAGGATCGGCTTGCCGGCCAGCTCAGGCTTACGCCGCACGCCGGACAGTTTGAGATTGTCCAGGACGTTGACCATGGCAGTGACGTCATCTTTGTTGACTTCTTCCGTCTCTTCGTTGAGCCCGCCGAGTGCCCAATCATCCGTTGAGTTGGCACGAGAAAGCGTCGCGTCGACAACTTCCGAGAAACTGTTGCCATCAACCTTCGCCGACTTAGCTTCCAGTTTCGTCAGGTCGTCACGATCGAGCTTCAACAGGTCAGATTCGACCCAGTCGCCGAACTTCGTCGAGATGTCGACTTCCAGTTCGGTGATGTAGGTCTCTTTTTCTTCCGGATGACGGACGTAGTAACGATTCTCACCTTCGGGCAGCTTCTTGCCGATGATGAGGTCGGCGACGGCGATCTCGCTCTCTTTCATGAGAGTCAATCGTTGCCCGCGTCCCTTCAACGTATCGGATGCTTCGCCCAGCGGATCGACAACGCCGAAGCGTTCGTGGTCAGCAGCGACCCGGCTCGCCACCGCGCCGCGTTTGACACCGATGAGCGTCCGAGCGGTCTTGGCCAATCGATCTTCGCCGTCGGCCGGGTAGTTGTGATGCGACGGAATTCGCCAGGTTCCATCCTTCTTCTGGACGGTAAAGACGCGAGCTGACGCCGTGTCTTCGTTGTAAGCCACAACCCGGACGGCAGTCGCCAGATTCGGATCTTTAAAATCCGCAAAGAACGACTTGCCGACGTTGGCAAAATCGTCAATCGGGGTTGGACGACTCAGCACGCTGGTCAGTCCGGCAAGGCCACCCATGACAGCGGCGGCGATTACAAATTTAAGAGTCTGGCTGTTGGTATTCATTCTTCTCACCCGGTGAATTCAGGTTGAGGTGGATAGATTCAGTACGTTTGAGTTCTGCTGCGATTTACTGTCGGGAGAGTCGGCGAACTTCTTCGATATCTTTCTGCTCGGCAGTGAGCCGCAACCCAAGCACCAGCATTCCAAGCAGGATCGACGGAATCGGCGGGAAGAGCACGGCCCAGAATCGGAAGTTGTTCTCTGTCTGCTTGATCTGTCGCTGTTCCCGAGCCTTCAACTGCTCAAGCTTCTCTGCCTTTTCCCGGTCGATGTTCGCTTTCTCAACGTCGAGCTCGCGCTGCTTCCGCTGAGTGGCGATCTCCATCCGCTGACGTTTTTCGATCAAAGTGAGCGTCTCGTCCGAGTCGATCTTCTCGATTTCCTTGTCGAGTTCTCCGGTCACTTTCTCAAGAGCGTCGTCAGCTTCCGTTTCCGCTTTTTCACGTTCGTCCTGCGAAATCTGACGGAACTGATCCGCTTCGCGCTGCACTTCTTTCAGCGTCCGATGCTGCGGTCGACGTTTGCGCAGATCGACGTAAGAAGTGTCTCCGGCCAGGACGTCGACACAGTTCAGGATGAACTTCACATTGTCGAGCTTCAGGCCGTGCATGTCGCTTTGCACGACGTTGAACAGAGCGTCTGAGACGATGTCGACATCAGCAACGTAGATCACGTTGATCTTGTGCCGCTCGCCTTTTTCGCCAGTGATGTGAGCCGCAACGACGTCCGCATCGCCGGTCAGCTCGCGACGCACTCGTGATGGGTCTTTGGGCTGGATTCCGAAAAAGCTCGATCCCATCAGGTCATTCCATCGGGACGTTCCGGATCGCAGACCAATTCGAAGCAGCGGTTCGAAATCCAACTTGCTGTTTTCTCGAGGACGAATCCGCCCCGAGTAAAGCATCAAAAGTTCCTGCAGCCCGCTGGTGACGTCGCTTTCGGTGCTGATTGCTTCGGGGTTGCCATTCAAAGGCGTGATGAAGACATAGTCCGGTGGAAGATCGACGAAGGTCGGATGAGGATTTGTCTGATCCCAGACGACGGCATCGTTCTGCCAAGAGATGTCCAGGGCGTCAACGAGTGGTCCGGCGTTGCCATTGTCGGCTCGTGGCTCTGGCGGTTGCTGACCCTGACCGCCAAACATTCCACCACCGCCACCTTGCGGAGGCTTCTGCTGGCTGGGAGACATCCGAGGATCGACCAGCGGGAGCGGGTCATCCAGAACCAGAACCGGATTCCCGGCTTTCATGTAGTCAACCAAAGTTGCCATTTGGGGATCAGTCAGTGACGACGGCATCGCGGCGATGAGGACGTCGACTTCGTCTACGATCGGCGAATCCGGGCTGACTTCAACCACTTTGTACTGCTTCTTCAGTTCACGCTGGATTCGCCATTCCGGAGAACTTCGCATACTGGTCATGTCGAAGCCGCCATTCACTTTGGCGTCTGTTCGTAACATGCCGACGGTCAGGCGATCTTCCTGCGACACCGTTCGGACGGAGCGAGTCAGTTCGTATTCGACCGAAGTTCCGATGTCGAAGAACGGGACAATGACTTCGTCGAAGGCACCGCTGATGACGGCTCCCATGAAGACGTCGACTCGCTGAAATCGTCCGTCGACTTCCGATTGAACCGGGGTCGGCATGATTCCAAAATGTTCGGCTTCTTCGGCCGCTTCGCTGAAAGGCGTGACTTCGACGAAGCGAACTTCTACCTGATTGCTCATGCGATCGTACTGGCGAAGCAGGCCCTTCAAGCGAGTCTGCTGCCCGACGTAATCGCGAGGAACGTCAGGGCTGATAAATGCCTGGATCGTGACCTTGTTTTCGATTTTTCCGACCAGTTCGTGAGTCGTGTCGGACAGTGTGTAGAGCTTCTCGCCGGTCATGTCAAAACGCAGGCCGAGTGCTTCGCTGGCTGTCGTGACGACCGAGTTACCCGCCAGCAATGCAACGAGCAGGCAGATGATTCGTACGGCATAATGACCGCCAACCGGCATTCCCTGCTGATCGCTGACCCAGTGTCGCCGGCTGATAAAGACGGCGTTGAGGTACAACGAGAAGATGATCAGCGAGAGGAAGTAGACGATCCCGCTGAACGGAACGACGCCGATGGCGAACTCGTTCAATCGTTCGCCAAGGCTCAGTTCGCTGCAAAATGAGTTGAGCAGGTCGCTCAATGTGTCACCGAACGTTGGATTCTCGATCGTCGGACGGCTGGTCGCCAGGTCGCCGATGAAAATCGGAACCGCACAGATGGCCGCTCCCAGAACGAAAGCCACCGTGACGCTGCTCGTCAGGACCGAAGCAAACATGCCAAGACTGATGAGTGTCGAACCAGCCAGCCAGTACCCGAAGTAGGTTGTCAGCAGCAGGCCCCAGTCGGGATCGGCGTAGTAGCCAAGCACGATCAACTGAGTCAGCGAAAAGGCCAGAGCCACTCCGTAAACGACGACGAGTGACAGGAACTTGCCGAGCAGGATCTCAAAGTCCGTTGCCGGCAGCGTGAAGAGCAGTTCGTCGGTTCCCAGACGCTTCTCCTCAGCCCATGACGTCATCGTGATGGCTGGAATGATGAAGAGCAGCAGGTAAGGAAACGCTGCCGTCAGCTGGTCCAGGTTCGCCAGGTTGTTCGTGAAGAACTGAGCGTTGAACGCGCTCGACGCCGCAGCAATCACGAAGACGACTATAAAGAGGTAACCCAGCACCCCGGAGAAATAGCTCATCAGGTTTCGCTTCAACACAGCGAAAATCGTGTGAGTCCGCATTTCTCGATCCCGTTATATCTTGAGTCAAAAATTGTGTCCAAAATCCGCTACCGCTATTCAGAAAACCTGTCTGCAGTTGCGTAAGAACCGGTTCGTCTTTTCTCACGCTAAGCCGCAAAGACGCTAAGGTAGAGAAGAACATGTCGATAATTTCTTCGCGTCTTTGCGCCTTCGCGTGAGTCATTCATCCTGTTATGTCGCCACCGTTAGCTCGCGGAAGCGGTCTTCCATTTCCTGTTCCGTGCCAGCCATGTCGCTCACGGCACCGTCGAACACGACTCGTCCCTGATTGATCAGAATGACTCGGCTGCAGACGGCCTGCACTTCGCGAAGGATATGCGTCGACAGCAGGATGGTCTTTGTTTCACCGAGACTGGTAATCAGATCACGGACACCGTGAACCTGATTCGGATCCAAACCGCTGGTCGGTTCGTCAAGAATCAGCACGTCAGGGTCGTGAAGCAGTGCCTGAGCCATGCCGACCCGCTGCCGAAAACCTTTCGACAGTTTGCTGATCGGCTTGCTCCAGACGGACTTAAGAGCACACCGCACAGCCACGTACTCCATGCGGCTTTTCAGATCGTCGGCGAACATTCCACGAGCATTACCGAGGTACGAAAGCAGCCCCTTTGGCGTCATCTCTTCATAGAGAGGACCGTTTTCCGGGAGATACCCAAGCATCTCGCTGGCGGCGATTCGGTCCGACTGAACGTTGTGGCCGCCGATCGTGGCGAAACCTTTCGTCGGAGCGAGATATCCGGTGAGCATTTTCATCGTCGTCGATTTCCCGGCACCGTTCGGCCCCAGAAAAGCGGCAACCTGCCCGCGCGGAACTTCAAACGTCACATCCTCAGTCGCGACGAACGGGCCGTAATACTTGCTGAGCCCTTTGGCCTCGATCATCGCCTCGCCCGAGGTTTCTGACGAATTCTTTTCGCTATCTGTCATGTCAGGTCGTTCTCGAAAAAGATTCGTGATTGACTTCCAACTGCTGCTGCAAACGACGCTTCAGTGGTCAGCGCGCAGCCTCTGTAATAACTCACGACCATGTGTAACACTGGCATTACTCATTAACGCCAGATGACTGAGTGCGGGACGTGTCGAAATCCGACCGCCGGCAAACAGTCCAAGAGACTCCACCGGCACAAAACCGGCTCGTCTCGGTCGCTTAGAGAAACTTTGAAGTTAACGAACTCCGAGTCTCGCCAGCAAAGGTGGGAAACGCCGATGTTGACCAAAAACGGTCTCCATCTTTGTCGTGTGGTATGCACAGTTTCGATTCGCTTCCGCAAGTTCTTAACTGTGGTCGAGGTGCGTATTTCAGAACGTTTCCATCTCGATTCGTTGGCCCACGATCGAGTCAGAATTCAAAGCAGATTCGATCGACCGAAAAACCAAAATTCCATTCATCGCACGCGTACGGAAAAAATAATTCGACTGTTGGAGTATTTCCAGCAAACCGAAGAAAAAGTTATCCAGACATCCCTGTCGCCGAAGTCGCCGGGAACAGTTCCGCTGTTCGAACACCCGGAATCCTGTTTACAATCGTCGTCAGTTGGGCGGTCATCATTGCGGCTGCCCCCCCAAACATCCAGCGACAGCAGCCCATTGTCGAAATCAACGCGTTTTTTGACGCAAGCAGACTGGAATCGCCAGCGACCATGCTGAACGACCAGGAAATCATGGAACGAGTCCGGTCCGGGCAAGTCGAACTGTTCGACGAGCTCGTTAACCGCCATCGAGCGTCCATGCTCCGGGCGGCCGTCAGCAAGCTGAGAAACCAGGCCGTCGCCGAAGAAGCCGTCCAGGACGCATTCCTGTCGGCATTCGCTCATCGCCACACCTACCGATCCGAGCACTCGTTTCGCGGCTGGTTGTGGACGATCCTGCTTAATACCTGCCGCGGACTGGCTCGGCGCGAGTTTGGCCGAATCGATCGAGCCGGCGGTCGACCCGAGTCGCCAACAGCGGTCGAGCCATCGTCGACCGGCGACGCCCTCAGCCGACTCGTTCGAGCCGAGCAGACGGCATTGCTGTTCCGCTTTCTGAACGAACTTCCCGAAGCACAGGCGGACGCACTGCGACTCCGTTTCTTCGGTGAATTGAAGTTCGACGAAATCGCCCACGTCATGAATTGCAGCACGAACGGAGCGAAACAGCGAGTTCGTTCCGGGCTCGAACGACTCTCTGCGGCCTTACGCCGAGCGGACGTTTCGAGCATCGACGCACGCGACATATCGGGGAGCGACCGCTCCGAAGGAGATAACCAATGAATTGCGACCAGGCATTTGACGCACTGACGGACAACGACCTGCGAGGCAGCCACGAGCTGATTCAGCATCTCGACGGTTGTCCGCGCTGCCGCGACATGGCCGACATGCTCGATCCGGCCCTCGACCTGTTCACCGACGTCCTCGAAGCATCCGGCGATTTTGAAGCTTCGGCGCCTGCCGACAACATTGGGAATGAGTACTTAGACAGCGCCGAGCTGGCGCCGACTTCAGAACATTCGCCGTCAACCAGACCACGCACGACAAAGCGACCGTGGCTGCACACCGCGAACCGGCGAGCGGCTTCTCAACGAGACGGACTTCGTGTCGCCGCATTCCTCATGCTGATTGCCGTGATGATGGCGGCGATGGTCAACGTCGACCCCGACGGAAGAAACGACGCCGTTGCAATTTCACTCCCCGCCGACTGCCAGCGCAGCACGAACACCGAATCAAGTTCCGACAACGTCGTGGCCGGCTGCGTGGCCTGCCACTTGAAGGCCGAATCGCTGGCCAGCCTGCAACCAACACAGCGGACTCACGCCAGGCAACTCGTCCAAAGATGCGTGAGCTGCCATCTCGACATGACGACTGATCAATACCTCGCCGAACTGACTTCCAGCACTCATACGACATCGAAAGCAGCAACGCCCTTTCAGCTGGCCTCATGCCTCTTCGGCCGCGATAGCGGACCGTCTCAACTGTAGAGCCGATATTTTCCAAATCAGGAATCTCTCGCCAAGGTCTTGCCACAGAGAACACAGAGGCCTCAGAGAAATCTTCTTCTTTTCTTCTCCGTGGCCTCTGTGATCTCTGTGGCAAATTCTGACGGCATTTCGTCAGTCTACCTGCTATCGGAAGTCGCGGTCGGTTTCGCATCGCGTCAGAACGTTAGTTCGCTCCACATCGCAAAACAAAAAAGCCCGAGCCTCGACAAGTCGAAGCTCGGGCCAATTGTTTTCTCGTAATAGCGATTACGAGGAGGTGGAGGGCGAAAACACCCGCCGGTGAAATCAGCCGGTCGCACCTCTCATAGTAAAGCCAGAAATCACAAACCACCTCCTTTCTAAAACCTAATTAAGTCGCCCGGAGCCTTGCGGGTAAATCCCCACTCCGCACAACGGAACCACACTCGTGCCGCGTCAGCACGAACGACCCACTCATCCTGACGATTTCTCAAAACAGGGCAACCCCAGTTTGGCGAGAATTGGCACTTCGACAGTCGACAACAACGGAACACTCGTGTCAGGCCAGAATCTCTTTTACCGGATGATGATCCTCGACTCCGGTCAGCCGCACATCCAGCCCCTGAAATCTGGCCGACAGACGACGGTGGTCGATGCCCAGGCAATTCAGAATCGTCGCATTCATATCGTGAATGTGAACCGGGTTCTCGGTGACGTTGTAGCTGAAATCGTCGGTCTCCCCGTGAACGACTCCCGGCTTGATCCCGCCACCAGCCATCCAGATTGAGAAGCACCGAGGGTGATGATCCCGCCCATAGTTTTCTCGTGTCAGTTTTCCCTGACAATACGCCGTCCGACCAAACTCTCCTCCCCACACAACGAGCGTATCCTTCAGCATGTCTCGCTGTTTGAGATCCTGAATCAGTGCCCACGACGCCTGATCAACGTCGCGAGCCTGGTTCGGCAAGTCCTTCGCAATGTTTCCGTGCTGATCCCAGCCTCGATGAAAGAGCTGCACGAATCGAACGTCATTCTCAACCATCCGCCGAGCCATCAGCGCGCAGTGCGCAAACGTGCCGGGCTTCTCCGCGTCCGGTCCGTACATTTCGAGAGTGCTTTTTGTCTCGCCGGAAAGTTCCATCAACTCGGGAACGGAACTCTGCATTTTGAAAGCCATCTCGTACTGATTGATCCGTGCTTGCGTGGCCGGATCGCCGACCTGCTCGAACGTCTTCTGATTCAATCTCCCCAGCGAATCGAGCATCCGTCTTCGAACTTCCGTACTGACTCCATCCGGATTTGAAAGGAACAGCACGGGATCGCCTGATCGGCGCAAAGCTACGCCCTGATGCTTCGTCGGCAAGAATCCCGATCCCCACAAGCGGTTGTAAATCGCCTGAGCCTGCTTACGGCCAGTCCATGTTGGAGTCATGACCATAAATGCTGGCAGGTCACTATTGAGTGACCCAAGCCCGTAGTTCAACCACGAGCCAAGGCTTGGCCGACCCGGCAGTTGACTGCCCGTGCAAATGTACGTGATGGCCGGGTCGTGGTTAATCGCCTCGGTGTGCAGAGATTTCACGATGGCAATGTCGTCGGCCATCTTCGCGGTGTAAGGCAGCAGTTCGCTCATCCACGCACCGCTTTTCCCGTGCTGAGCGAATTTGAATTTCGACGGAGCCAGCGGAAAACGTTTCTGCTTGGAAGTCATCGTCGTCAGCCGTTGGCCGTTGCGCACCGACTCGGGCAGATCCTTGTCGAACATTTCCGACAGCTTCGGCTTGTGATCGAAAAAGTCGATTTGACTGGGTGCCCCGGCCATGAAGAGGTAGATCGCACGCTTTGCCGTCGGAGCAAAGTGAGGCAGCGACGGCAGCCCCCCGATCCGATCCGGCTGTGCGAACTTTGAATCAGCCGTCGCCGCGTGCGACTGTTCGCCCATCAGCGAAGCCAGCGCCGCCGTGCCGAGCCCCAACGCTCCCTGCCCGAAAAAGTGCCGGCGAGTCATCGCTGAGTAGTAATCGTGAAAATCGTTCATAGCTTGCCTCACGACCGTAGGTCAGGCTTTGCCTGACGAAGTTCATTGATTCGAAAATAACCACGGAAGAAACGGAAAGCACGGAAGTCAGGCTGGCATTTCCGAGTCATTTCGTGCCTTCCGTGGTCCTCTTTTGAAATATCAGGGGGCGTAAACAATTCGTCAGGCGGAGCCTGACCCTACGACAATGTTCAAAACTCGTCGCCCGTTGATGGCTGCTCGGGCCAGGCCCACTCCAGATTCAATTGGCCATTCGACACAGAAAAGGTGACGTCCACAAATCCATCTCCTTCGTGAAAGGTGTCGCTGCAACCATCCTGAAACGTCCAGTCGAAATTCAATGCTGCCTTACCGGTACTGCCTGATTGAAATTCGATCGACTTCACGGACAGGCTTCCGTCGACATACGAAGCGTGACCGTAGTGAAGCCTCGCCCAGATCGACGCCGCTTCCGAACATGCTTCCACTCTATCGCTCAGGCATTCGTGGATCCGTTTCTGAGATTCCTCAGAGACAGTTTCGCCAGGCAATTCAAGTGGGATCAGAATCTTCCGAGTACTCATCTTGTCTCTTATAGAGTTACAAGTTCGCAACCATTGTTGAGTAATCGCTCACGCAGCCGTTTCAATTTTTCGTCAACACTTCATCGAGGTTCAAAACAAGATTCGCACCGATTATCCACGCAGCCCGTTCGGCAACCTGGGTCGATCCACCACTCTTCGTCAACGTCGCTCCGACGAGCTTCGCCGCCGCATCGCCATCTGTTGAATAGGCGGCTTGAAGATCAGCAATCGCCGCTGCGAGTTCCGCAACTTCTGAGCTGTCGGGCGTTCTCGACGTGCACAAACGCAGTATGAACGCGGCACGCGACTCGGTCGTCTTCCCACCTTCCCGCAACACGCGATCGGCAAGCCCGCGAGCACACTCGACGTATTGCGGATCGTTGAGCAGCAGCAACGCCTGCAGCGGAGTGTTGGTCCGCTCGCGGCGGACTGTGCAGGCCTCGCGCGACGGTGCATCGATGATGCTCATCTGAGGCGCCGGTGCGGTCCTCTTCAAAAACGTGTACAGAGTCCGGCGATGAACCTTGTCTGCCCCTGTGTCCGCCGCAAATCGAACGGTGTTTGACCCGCTGTAGCCAACAGCAAACCACAGTCCGTCCGGCTGTGGCGGCTTCACACTTGGACCACCCAGTTTTTCAACAAGCAGACCACCAACGAACAACGCCTGGTCCCGCAACACTTCGGCATCGAGCCGGAATCGCGGCCCGCGAGACAGCAGCCGGTTATCTGGATCAAAGTCGGCCGGTCCATGAACGGTAGCGTCCTGTCGATAAGTTGCGGACATGACCATCCGACGCAACGTCTGCTGAACGTCCCAGCCATCGTCCTGAAACTGCACGGCCAGCCAGTCGAGAAGTTCCGGATGACTCGCCGGCTCGCCCTGCGAACCGAAGTCCTCGGACGTTTTCACCAAGCCTGTTCCAAAAAACTGCTGCCAGAAACGGTTGACCGTCACGCGAGCCATCAACGGATGCTGCCGGCTGGTCAGCCATCGTGCGAGCCCCAGGCGATTGGCCGGAGCATTATCCGGAAGCGGAGGCAGAATGGCCGGAACCGCTCGCGGCACAACGTCGAGCGGCTGGTCGTACTCACCTCGATTCAGAATGTGTGCCGGCTTCGGTTCTTTCTTCTCGCGAAAGACCAGCGTCGTTGCCGCCGCCTTTTCGACGTCGGTGACCTTCTTCTCCGACTCCGCAATCGCCTCGTGCAGCGGATCAAAGATGCCTCGCGACGCCGAGCAAACATGCTCAACAAAGTAGTCCAGTACTTGCTTCTGCTGAGCATCGCTTCGTTTTGCCGGGTCCAGCATCACGACCGTCTTTATTTCCGCAGGCAACGATGCCGCTTTCGCAGCCTTCTGATCCTGCTCCCACACGAGCAACGAATCATAGGCCCGTGTCTGCTCAGCCTTGCTGACGATGCCGGCCTTGTCCCAGTACACCGTCCCGTCGAACTGCGTAAACGCCCAGCCGTTGATCATCGATCCAGCCTTCAGGCCGACTTCCGCAACCGGAACTTCGAGCCGCACCCATTTGCCCTTCTCGGGTAACGCTCCCTTACTGAATCGACTCGGAGAATCCTTCTTGCCCCAGTCGATCGAATCGCTGCCCCAGAACGCTCGATGATCCCACGAGCCATCGTTGAACTGCAACATGATCTCTTTGGGAGGATTCTTCTCATCGAGGTAGACGTAGCAAAAGAAGACATCGCCATCGGCAATCTTCAGCGGCGTTTTAGCTCGATCGAAAAAATGCTGACTCAGTCCCTTTGCCGTCCGAGTCGACGAATTCTCGCCACTGAAGACCGGCTTTGGTTTCGCCACAAACTGCCAGCCGCCTTGAGCCCGTCCGCCTTCCGGAACGCTGTCGTCAATCCAGACAAATTCTTTCGGCGCGGCAGACTTCACCTCCGTTGGCTTCTCCGGCTCAACGTATTTGTACTCGGCGAGCTGCTTCCGAATTTCGTCTCGAACGTCGGTCGCCTTCTGCTTCAATTCCGCGATCTGCGTTTTCTGTTCAGCCGTCAGCACCTTGACGACGGGCGCATGGTCTTTCTTATTGCCGTCCATCGGTGCGCCTTCGATTGAGTTAAAGAAGGCGAACATCGAATAAAAATCTCGCTGCGTGAACGGGTCGTACTTGTGGTCATGACACCGTGTGCAGTCGAAAGTCATTCCCAGGAAGACGGTGCCGGTCGTCACGACTCGATCAACGACGTTGCGAACGTGGACTTCCTCAACAATCGACCCACCCTCGCCGGTCGTCACGTGACAACGATTGAATCCGGTTGCGACGAGCTGATCTTCGGTCGCGTCCGGCAACAGATCACCAGCAAGCTGTTCGGTCACAAACTGGTCGTACCGCATGTTCTGATTGAACGCTCTCACGACCCAGTCACGGTACGGCCACATTTCGCGATAATTATCCAAGTGCAGCCCGTGAGTGTCGCCGTAACGTGCCGCGTCCAGCCAGTACCGACTCATGTGTTCGCCGTAGCGGTCTGACTTGAGTAGCCGGTCAACAACCTTTCCATAGGCGTCCTCCGAACTGTCATTCAGAAAGGCATCGACCTCGGCCAGCGTCGGAGGCAGACCGGTCAGGTCGAGCGAGACTCGCCGAATCAACGCTTCCTTCGAAGCAGCCAGCGATGGCTTCAACTCTTCCTCGTCCAGCCGCTGAAGGATAAAATTGTCGATCGAATTTCGAGGCCAGTCCGCCTGCGAGACCTTCGGCGCATCTCGCTTAACCGGCGAAATAAATGACCAATGTCCCTTCCAGTCGGCGCCCTGTGCAACCCACTTCTCCAGCAGTTCAATCTGCTCACGAGTCAGCGACTTCGTGGAGTCCGGCGGAGGCATTCTGAGGTCTTCATCGTCCGTCACGATCCTTGCGATCAATTCGCTGAGTTCCGGTTTTCCCGGCACAACGACGACAGAGTTAGACTCGGCTTTCCCGAACGCACTGTCTTTCCGATCAAGCCGAAACCCGCCTTCGCGATGAGCCTCGTCCGGCCCGTGACAGGCGTAACATTTGTCCGAAAGAATCGGTCGAATGTCCCGATCAAATTCGATCTTCGGTTCAGCTGCAACTAAACGTGAAGCGTTCGCTGCAACAACGAACGATAGAATCCAGAAACGAAATCTCATTCTCGACTCCAGTGATGATTTCAGCTTCGCATATCCGTCATCCACGGTCAGTCACAATTCCTCTTGGCCAACCGAAACATTGCAGGACAGCATAGACCATCAAGGAACGACATTGGAAATCGAGGCCAGACGTTCGAGAAACGCAGGCTTCGTCTCAGAGAGGATCTCTCGAATGGCGGTTCGATCGGCGTCACTCAAATGACTGAATACACCATCGCCACCGGCTGGACTCACAAGTACTTCGACCAGCCGCGTATAAACAACATCAAGCGCAGGCTCGGGCAGCGAATCGAACGCCTCGGAGTAAATCAGAAAACTGCACGGATACTTGAACATCCGAGTCTGAAGATCGAAATCCCGCAGCGATCGTCCTTTGCTGTCGCGTGGTCCTCTGGTCGAAAACTCATCGGCAAAGCCGGACACTCCAGCCACGGGGGATGTCAGCCGGAACTCATCCTCGAACAGCAGATACTCGACGAGCTTTTCAGCGGCCGACGCAATTCGTCGGCCAGTGCTGTCACTGCAGTAGTCTTTCGGCCGCTCGAGTGCCGTGTTCATCACGTCGTCGTGATGCTTCGCTCGACGAGTTTCAAAGGACGCACGTGTAATCAGGTTGTGCATCTGCGCCTGATGCTCCAGCACCATCATCGCCACCAGATCGCTCGTTTGCTGGAGATACGGCGACGTTCGAAACAGTCGGCCCAGACTTGCAAGGTTCGCTCCCGGCTCCGGGTCGATCGGATCTTTTCGATTGTCATCGGCAATCGCATTTCCAAGATGCCGCATTTCACCATGCGTCCCGGTGACGTACCAGCCGCCGAATCGCTTCTCGAACGGCGTCGAGTGATCCGTCGTGATCGTCCCCAGACCGAAATGCGGCTGCCCGTCGCGCGACGGATAGACCGACCGAACAAGATGCCCCGGCACACCTTTCGTCCGGCTCGAAGCATGACAGATCAGACACTGACCACGATCCCGGACGAACTTCGGCGACTCAGTAATCTGCTGCTTGAGCGTGTAAAAGATCGCGCCTTGCTCAGGATCAACCGTCGATACCTCGACAACATCGCCGCGCTGAACCCAGCCGATGTACGTCTCGTCGCTGAAGTAGAGTGCCCGAGGTCGACTCGGCATGATCCGCCGCAACTGAAGGCTCGTCTTGGAGAATACCAGCAACTGCGATGACTGCGGCACGTTGAGCTGCTCCAACACCGACGGCAGCCAGCCGTGTTCATCGTCCCACTTCAGCGACACTTCGCCCTGGTCAAGCTTCTGCTGCAACGAAGCAACCGGGTCATGAACCGGCGCGGTGGCGTAGTTTATCGGTGCCCCTTCGAATTCAAGCTGCGCCACGACTTCGCCACTTGTCGACAGGACTAAAACGAACAGCCACACCGCGACCAGCATATGAATCCGGCGAGTTGGCATTATCTTCACAATTGGCGAATCGACGTTTTGATACACGACGGGAACCTGAGAACTCGAAGGCGGGGACGCGGTGAGGAGTCGCAGAATTCGACTGATTTCAGACACGAACTGAAGTCTGCGAGACAAGCCGGTTGAGGTGGGATGTCACTTCGGAAGTTGCAGGGCAAGCTGCGTGCCACAACATCTTCCACGCGTCAACGACGACGGTGCCGTGCGGACAGGCACGAAGCGTGCGAAACCGCACAATCATTCGACACTTGCCCGCTGGTCCATGCCGCACGGTCCCGCCTGGTTCACGAACGGGCATTAGTTCGGCATAATCCCGCCTCACGCCTGTTGAAAGCCTCGCCGCCCGCAGACATCCGCAGCGAAAATCCAGACTGGAGAGATCGTTGGCCGACCTGACCGTTGAACTGAATCGCCTGAAACTGCGCAATCCCATTCTCGTGGCATCGGGAACGTTTGGGTACGCGAAAGAGGCCACTGCGTTCGTCGATTTCAGCCAGCTCGGCGGCATCATTCCGAAAACCGTCACGCTGCTGCCTCGCGAGGGAAACCCTCCTCCGCGGACCGTTGAAACAAGCTGCGGGCTGCTCAATTCAATCGGCCTCGACAACGACGGCATCGACACGTTCATTGAAAAACACATCGACTACCTGACGAGTCTCGACTGCCCGATCATCGCCAACGTCGCCGGCCACAACGCTGAAGAATTCGTCGTACTGGCCGAAAAGCTGAACGCCTTCCCGCAACTGGCGGGCGTCGAGCTGAACATGTCCTGCCCGAACGTCAGCGGTGGAGTCGACTTTGCCACCAACCCGGACATGACTCACGCGGTGATCACGGCAGTCCGAGAAAAGTGCAAGCTGCCGATCATCGCCAAGCTGACACCCAACGTGACGAACATCGTCGAGATCGCCGCCGCCGCTGCCGAAGGAGGAGCGGACGCCGTCACCCTGATCAACACATTGATGGGAGTCGCCATCGACTGGCGCCGCCGCAAGCCGATCCTCGGAAACGTCTTCGGAGGCCTCAGTGGCCCGGCCATCAAACCTGTCGCGCTGCGCATCGTCTGCCAGGTGGCCAAAGCGGTCGACATCCCGATCATCGGCGTGGGCGGAATCCAGAAGCTCGACGACGTCATGGAATTCCTCGTGGCCGGAGCATCGGCCGTACAGATCGGAACCGCCAGCTTCTACTCGCCCGGCCTGGCATCACGTCTGCCTGCCGAGCTAAACGACCTGCTCGACTCCGAAGGCGCAGCCAGCGTCAACGACATCGTCGGCACACTTCAGTATCCGGAAGCCGCCCCCGCTGCGTGTGCGGCAGATTGATGACGTCAAGTTTGCAGTCTGTCGGTTTTCGACAGAGTCGCCAGACTGAGATGTGCAAAATCAAAGAGTGTGCCACTGGCTCTGCCAGTGCGGAACTGCATGCCAACACCGATCGCACAGGCACTGGCAAAGCCAGTGGCACTCTTTCTGGCAACTACCCCAGCGACGCAAACATCTGTCGAATCTCGTCTTCGATGTCGTCGTTGTCTTCCAGCGTGCGGCCGACTTCGAGTCGCAGCAATTCGCGATAACGTTTACGTAGACGAGACGCTGCCTGACGAGCGGCGGCTTCGGTTACGTGCAACTTCTCTGCTATTTCGTCGTACTTTGATCCTCGACCGACCGACGTCAGCGTTACCTTCAACGCTTCGAAGCGTTCCGCTTCTCCTGCTTCTTCGTGCTCGGATCGAAGTCGCTGTGCAACCCGGTCGAGTAAAGTCAGCGTCCACGCTCGATCGAAAATCCGCTCGGCAGTCATCGACTCGGCGGCGGCTCGGCTGAAATGCTGATCTCCGTCATCGAAGTCGAGCGAAACCTGTCGATGCTGTCCGCCTCGACGTTGGGCGTTTTCTGCCGCGTACTCGTTCGCCATGAAATTCTTCAGCGACACCAGCACGAACGACCGAAAGCGGCCACGATCCGGAGCTGCCTGCCGCAAAGAATCCTTCGCCACCACGTGAGCGAAGAATCCCTGCGTCAAATCCTGAGCCTTATGAACGTCTCGCACTTTGCTTCGCACATAGGCGTAAAGCGGTTGCCAATACTGCTCGCACAACTTCGCCAGAGCCAGCTCGGCATCCGGGCCGTCAAGCTGCCGAACAATGCTCCAGTCCGTCGAACCAAACTCCCGCTGCCTGACGTCGGACGGTGCTGCCATGACAACTCCAACTCTTTGAAAACAACGAAGTCACCACTGCGTTGACCTAACTTCCTCATTAGACGAGTCGATCACAAAGAAAGCAAACTCGACCCGCTTCCTGAATCGTCAAACGCGAGATAGAGTGCTGCCGTGTTAAATCTTTCGCGATCTGTTGGGAGACAACGCTCATGAATACGAGTCTGAAAACGATCACCGCCTGTGCCGCCAGTGGCTTGTTATTCCTCACTCTGGCCGCGCCGAGTTTTGGACAAGCTCGCAATGTCATGCCCGCTCAACGTGACGTCGCGTACGACGACGATCACGCATCGCAATGCGTCGACGTTTACCTGGCGAAATCAGACAAACCGACTCCAGCGATGATCTATATTCACGGAGGCGGATGGCGAGCCGGTTCCAAGAACAACATCCCAAACTGGCTGAAGGACTTTGTGGCCGACGGACAGCTCTCGGTTGTTTCCGTCGAGTATCGCTTCACCGATGTCGCAAGTCATCCTGCCCAGGTAAACGACTGCCTGCGAGCGATTCAGTTCGTTCGGCAAAACGCTGAAAAGTGGAACATCGACACGAAGCGACTGGGAGTGACCGGAGGATCCGCAGGCGGTCACTTGTCGGCGTACGTTGCTTTGCACGACGACGCGGCTGACGCGAAGTCGGACGATCCAGTCAAACACCAGTCCTCGCGAGTCGCCTGCGCCGTCAGCTTCGCCGGGCCGACCGACTGGACACTGCTCAGCAGCATCGACCACCGACACCCGGCTTACCGTCAATTGATCGGCTACGAACCCGGCACTCCCGCCGCCGAACTATCCGCGAAACTGATCAAAGACGTCTCGCCGATTTCGTTTGCCAGCAAAGACGATCCGCCGATCATGCAGGTTCACGGCGACAAAGACGTCATCGTGCCCATCGAGCACGCGACCAACCTGCATAAGAAACTGGAGACTGTCGGCGTGACATCCGAACTGGTTGTCGTCCCCGGCGGAAACCACGGTGTCTCAGGGGCTGGCGGAGCGACTTCGAAACGAGCGACCGCCTTTGTGGAGAAGCATCTGCTGGGTATTCGTCCCTGAAAAATCGACGTCGAGTTTTCGAATGCCCGTCCGATCGCACGATCAGGAAGCCACCAAAGCATGTTGAAACCAGCGGCAGAACTGAAAGCGAAACTTTGCACCGACGAACTGGTCATCGGCCTGATGGCCACCGACCAGGCGTGGCCGTTTCTGGTCGAGATCTGCCAGACCGGCGGGCTCGATTACCTCATCATTGATCGAGAACACGGCAACTTCTCCGATGAACTTGTCAGTCACATCTGTCAAGTGGGTCGGTTGGCGAATTTCCCCGTCCTGATGCGCACCGTTTCGTGCGAAGCGTCCATCATCCGACGAGCGATCGACATGGGCCCCTGCGGATTGCTGCTGCCCTGCGTCGAGACGACGGACCAGCTTGACGAAGTCCAGGAAGCCGTATTGATGCCTCCGCGAGGCCGACGTCGTCCCGGAGGCATGGGCAACTACTGGCTCGGCAATTACCAGTACGAAACATGGAGATCCGACTTCGAAGAACACTTCATCGTCATCCCGCAAATCGAATCCCAGGTCGGCGCTGACAATGCCGAGTCGCTCGCCAGGCACCCTCTCGTAACCGCACTCGGTCTCGGTCCGTATGACCTGTCTGCCGATCTGGGCTGCTGCTGGGATCCGGAAAACGAGAACTACACCCGAGCACTGACACAGGTTAAAGAAGCCGCCGACAAAGCCGGGAAAAAAGTCTGGGCCGGCACCGACGCCGCCGCGCTTCAAGCCGCCGGCTACACCTTCCTGTGGATCGGCACGACCACCACGCTACTCACCGGAGCGATCAAGCAAACCATCAGCGACACAAAGAAGAAACGTTCAGTCGACCGCACAAAATCAACCGCCGACCATCCACCAGCCTGACTTCTCGATCCCGTACGAAGGTCGCTCGTCAAGGAACCAGGTAGGCTGGGTCGCGACCCAGCTTTTTTTAATTCGCATCTGCTGGGTCACGACCCAGCCTACACGACTTGATCAGGTACCGATCGATGCTCTGGGGTATCACAATCATCAACGGATCGTCGCCGGATGACTCGTGCCTCGGTGCTCGCGATCACGTAGTCTCGCGTTTAGCAGAAGCGTTGCCCGGTGTAACACTTGAGCAACCGCCTATGATTCCGGACGAGTTCCTTGCCCCAATGCCGGAACCCCTTCGTGCAACGATGAATCGCCCACGACTTGAAGGCTGCTTCGACCACCCCGACTATTCCATTTCGTTCTACTTTCCGCCGATGACTCAATGCCGGCGAGACGACGAAAAGATCACCGTTACGGTCTACCCGGACGCCGGGCAACCGAATTCCCGCTGGCTTGCTGTCAGTCGGCTGACGGAGCATCGTTGGGTTTGTCGTTTGTGGTTTTCTTTCGTTTGCGGGTGGGTGGATTCTTTGCTTCGGTCGGGAGGCGGTTGATGCGGGTTTTGAGTGAGCGCTCGGACAGACTCGTTCGAAGCTTTGTAAGCAGCTCGCGAACGGCGGCGTACTCGAGCATCTGCTGGGCATGCTGGAAGTCGGGGGTTCCTTCTGGAATCACCGCGAGCGTTTCAGCAAGCTGAATGAAGCACTCGGTCAGCTCCCCGTCCGGAACGTGTCCGGTTTTGGGCTCGAACTTCCGCATGGCTTCGGCACGGCCGGGTAGACGCCGTTGGGTAAAGATCTGACGGGCCGGAGAGGTTGCCGGGCCTAGTTCCGGAAAGAGGAACGCCTGCAATGGCGAACTCAGCCGAGCCTCGGTCAGCAACGCAGCATGCAGCAGCTCTGAAACGAACAACGGATGGATCGACAGTCGCTTCGAAAGCCTGTGCTGAACGTCGGAACCTACTTTCCCCTTGCGCAGCTGCTGAATCAGACCGAAAGCCTCCGGTGTCGGCGGGGCGGCGCTGATATTCAGAGGCAGGGTCTTTCTCGCAAGTTCAATCTGCTCCAACATCGCCCCGAGATACGGAGCTTCTGGCCGCCCAACATGCTCGTCCATTTTCCCGGCGATGATCGACGGCAACTGACCGACCATTGATTCGACAATGTGCTCTCCAAGTTGGCGGTAAGCTTCGAATGTGTCCGGAGCGTAGAACTGGTTGGACGTCGGATTATGCGGAAACTTCTTGTCGGATTCGGCATACCGGATGAGTTCAGCTGGCTCGTCGCCAGTCAGGGTAGTCTTGGCAAAGACGAGCCATGAGGGTCCTTCGACATCCGGATAGTGAATTCGCAAGACGACGAAGTGACGAGCCGAGAGACGGTCCGGCGAAAGTCGCTGATCGGTATTCGGAGCAAGGTCGTTCCAGGCATCGATCGCCGAACGAACTTCGCGTGCGGCAACCGTCTTACCGGCAACCGTCGTCGCCAGTGCTCCGCCGCTGACCGAGTCGATGGGCTCGATGTGACTGTCGACCGGCTGCAACCTGACGTTGTGCTTAACGCGAGCCCAACGCATCAAACGTGACAGGTCAGTGAATGAGTAGTCCGAGTCTTCGCCACCATCAATCGCAAGAATAAAGCGGCAGCGGCGTTTCAACAGTGGACCGATCCCAAGGTTTTCGTGGTGGCCGCCGTCTGTCACAAACACAAACGGTCTGCGTTCGGCCACCTGAAAAACTCGCCAAAGGATTCGCAGTGGAGTGACAGGAGTTGTCGCCACCAGCTTGCGGGATTTCGTCGGCAGGAACGTTCCATGATTCGGGTTTGGAAGCCATTGCCCAAGCCTGAGATTCGACAACCAGAGCAGAGCCTGAAGCAGTGGGTTTCCGTGTTGAATCGGCGACACGGCTGCGCCGGAAATTG
>Ga0316208_1000700_pt1 | contig 37388 bp, 56 predicted proteins | sample 3monopyrite_MG_FD_204944 | JGI IMG/M metagenome (GOLD analysis project Ga0316208, IMG submission 204944) | Microbial mat bacterial communities from mineral coupon in-situ incubated in ocean water Damariscotta River, Maine, United States -... | ecosystem: Environmental > Aquatic > Marine >...
AAAAAAACAACGGGGCGGGTTTGTCGCATAAAAAAACCAAAACCATTCCCGCGGGGTGGAGCAGCCCGGTAGCTCGTCAGGCTCATAACCTGAAGGTCGTTGGTTCAAATCCAACCCCCGCAACCAATAAAATCAACGGCTTAGCCAGAAATGGCTAGGCCGTTTTTATTTGTCAGGTAGCAAATAGGTCGCTTTAGGATTGCCCATCTCTGTAGCGGGTCGGTGGAATTTAGAGTCCCCGCAGCTTGAATTTTTAGCAGGAAGCAGGGCCTCAAAAGCGAATTTAAGGCCCTTATTCTTACTTATAACTGTCCATTTGAACGCCATTTCAAGATCATTCGTGTGCACGTCTTCAAACTTGGTGGTTTAATGCCATGCTTTCCTGCTTCAACAGCAATTTTTTCATGTAATTTTACCCCTGTTATGTCCGTATTTTCGACGAGCGTTTTTTCAATGAAAGCGGCTATTTCGGGATGGGCAGATATGTATGAAGCCGTCCGCCCCTTGTGTTGAGGAAGCAAGCCTTCGCGACCGTGCTCACCGAAGGCCTTTCTCCAGTTCCAGAGCGTCGTCTCCGTCATCGGTGAGACAACACCATAAACCTGCTTTGGAATCCCTAAAAGTGTCTTTCCAGGGTAGCCTTTTGCAACCGATTCCACCGCGTTTCTGACACCTACACCATTATCATTCATATACCGCTCTATCGCCTCCAGGATGGTGAGACGCGCATCGGCAATTAGTTGGTGCTTATCCTGTGTTTGTTGGTTGGATTTATCTTTATTAATTCTGTAGACGTCTGTTCGGCGCTCCACACTCTGTTCTTCATTCGCCTTCATCAGCGCCAAAACAGCTTGTGTGTACCGTTCCCGGGCTTCTTCAAGGGCCTCACGGGCTTGTTTAATTTCATCCATCGGCATCATAGTCCCCCATTGCCACTTTTGACCCAGTGTGCCTGATCCCTATAGAGGGTTTCTAAGCCCAAGATATTATATACCACTGACTTTTTCAGCTCCACGCTGTCCCCCGGTGACAATCACCTCGCCCGCTTTTTTCGACTTACCCCCACCCCCCACGCTGTAGGTCGTTTCCACGGCCTGAATATCGGCCCAGGCAAACAGGTCGCGCACCTCGGGAACATCGTTTAAAGACAGGATAAAGCGGCCTTTGAGGCCCTTTAAAAGGGCTGCTAAATCGGTGAAATCTTCGCGTTTGAACAGCTCTTTTCCGTAGTCGCCTTCACAATTCCAGTAGGGCGGGTCGAGATAGAACAGCGCGTTCTTGCGGTCGTAACGGGTAATGAAATCGCGGAAATCCAAACATTCGATCACCACCCCCGCTAGCCGTTCATGAACGTCGGCCAGATCTTGTTCCAAACGCATTAGGTTAAATCTTGCGGGCCGTTCTGGTGCCACGCCAAAGGTACGTTTGGCGACCTTGCCGCCAAACGCGGTGCGTTGCAAATAGAGGAATCGCGCCGCACGTTGCAGATCGGTCAGGGTGTCGGGGTCGACCTTCATCAAGCGATCAAAATCGGCGCGTGTGGTAAGTTGAAAGCGCAGCACATCCATGAATTGGGGAAAGTGTTCGCGCAGGATGCGAAACAGGTTGGCGACGTCTTGGGAGGCGTCGTTGATGGCTTCGTTAGTGGGAATACGGGTGCGGCGCAAAAAGATGCCCCCCATGCCCATAAACACCTCGCGGTAGGCCGTGTGCGGGGTGGTGTCGATGATCGGAATCAGGGTCTTGGCGAGGTTGCGCTTGCCGCCTTGGTAAGGTGCTACGGGATTGGTCGGAGCGATAGCTTTCATAACAGAATCGTTTCATAGTGGCCCCGCCTGTGGCTACAGGTGGCGGGTCGGCCTGAATGAGGCCTGTTTTGGTCGAGGGCGTGTCTGCGCCCGGTTCGGGGTGTTAGCGCACCCCGGCCCCCGCCAGGCCGCTATTGGCCGGTTGGGGAAGTTGATTTTAGCCACCGGTCCCGGTCCATCCATAGTGTCGGCTCTATGGCGTAGGGGATTCGCAGCGGGTGTTTGGGTTGGCCGTGTTGGGTCAAGCCGAGGCAGAACAGCGGCGTGCCCATGTCATAACAGATGATTTCAAGGGCTTCGCGCCAGCGTTCGCGATGGTGGCCCATGAGTTGACCATCGTTACCCCAGGCCGCGATCGTCACCTCGCCATCTGCCACGCATCCGCATAACTGTCCAAGGTAACGCCAATTCTTAGGGCCAACGGGATCATCAATCTGGTGTAACTCACGCGGGTCTGTGGCGCGATAAGCAAACAGGTTTAGTACGCGGATTCCGCCAAAACCCATGCGTTTGGCGCGGCCAATGCACACGCGGATCGTGGCGTCGTCGGTCTCCGCGTCTGCCGTTGACGGGTTGAGCATGATAAACACGAGACGCGGCTTGGATTTGTCCCAGCTCCGCCACAAAGCGTAGCGGTACTGACCACAGTCTGACAAAACAGCGCCTTTTTCCATCATGTCCACACAATCGCCGCCAAAATAGCCTCGACTTCCGCCGCCGTTGTTGCGGCTTTGATGTCGGCCTTGGCTTGGACGCGGGTGCGGTTGATGACGGCTTCGATGGCCAACCAGGCGGTGCGGGTGGCATCAACCACCACGGCGACCTCATAGGCATTGGCGGTGATGGTGCCGTCAGCATTGGCCATAATGCCCACCTCGGAATCGAGCAACACATAAACGCCGCTGGCCGGGGGCGTCGCGGCGGTGTAATTGGCCAGACAATCCATCGCTTGGGCTGCCTTTTCGCGGTAGCTCATGGCCTGGCCGTTGCCGGGCGTGATGTAGGCCAGGCGCGACCGTTCGGCGGCGGCGTCAACGGCCATTAAAGCGGGAGCAATCTTTTCCGCCACCGCAATCGCCGCAACGCTCGCCACGACCTGTCCGGTTGCGGCGTCAAACGTGTAGCCCGTCTCATACTCGATGGCGGGATCGAATGTTGACGAAATCGGATATTCACCATATTTGGCCAACTCAGCATCGGGCCAGTGTCCCGCGCCAACGATCACCCCAGGGCTGATTTCAATTTTTGCCGGTTTGGCATGGGGGGCACCAACGACGGCATCGTTTTCAACAGTTGCGTAGCGCATTTTTTTTCTCCTTTAAACAATCAATCCAGTGCGTGTGCCGATCGCAATCCACGTTGCGTTAATGTTTCCATTAACGGCCTTTCCAGCGCCACCGCCATATCCACCCGTAATCAACCAGCCAACCCCAACACCATCGGCTCCGGCCAAACCGGGGCCAGCGGCTTGACCACCATCCCCGCCGCCGTTATACCCAACGCCCCCGGCACCGCCGGTGGTCAAGGTGCCGTTGGCACCGGCGGTTGCCGTCCCGCCGCCGCCACCATTTCCCAACCCAAAAACATCACCTGCGCCGCCACCACCACCGCCACCGGCAACATTACCCCCGACATTATTGCCACCACCACCACCACCACCACCGCCGCCCGTGAGAACGCCAATATTGTTAATCGTTGTGGGTGTTTGGATATTCAACGCAGTTCCGCCACCGACTCCGTCTCGATCCGGATGTGGGGCTGTTTGACCTGCACCTTGGCCCCCACGTCCACCGGCACCCCGAATGGTGCCGTAATTGGTAATGTCAATAACCACACCACCCGGCCATATGCCTGTGTCAAAGCCAGCCAAGGCCGCATCAGCACTGTTGATGATGACCCCCGCATTGACGACACACATCACCGTGGTTGCTGATAGGCCGTCATAGCCAAGAGCATCAATCGCCGCCCGCAGATCAAAGTTTTGCGTGTCCGCGGCGATGATGATTTCGAACCCACCGCTCGCCCGAACCGACGTCAACTGCGGCGCTTGAACCTGGCTCATTGCGTCAGCCCTTTAATCGAGAAGGTGACTTTTTGACCGGCAATGATGGAGCCGATTTGGGTGATTTTAAACTCCAACCGGTCCCCGGCGCTGGCCGCCAACGGGTTTGGCGCGGACGTCAACACTCCTGCCGTGAGCACATTGGCCCCGGCGGCGATTTGGGGCGCGGTGGTATAGATCGACACGCCGTTGAGCAGCACGTCAAAAATCAGCGCCGCGCCGGTCGGGGCAACTTCGGCATAGCCCACTTCGGACAAAATATTGATGTCCCGGGTCAATTGCAGCGCCCCATAGGTCTGGGCCGCCACATCATCGCCGGTGCCGTCCGCCGCCCGTCCCGCCATAAACGCGATGTCGTGGCCGGTCATGGCGCGGATCGCGGCCACCAACTGGCTGTCGTCGGCTTTGTCCAACGCGATGCCCGCGCTGGTAATCGTGTTGACAAGTTCCTCAGTAACGGTGTTCAGCCAGTCCTGCGTGACGCTGGTCGCGGGCACCCCGGTGGCCGGATCGCCATCGGTAAAATATCCGGGCAAACTCGCCGCAGAGTACGCGGGCTTGGATCCGGCGGCGGTGGCATGATCGTTGCGAAACATAAATTATCCTCCGTAAGCAAAAATGACGTTGGTGTGGGCTGGGGCGGTGGCGGAAATGGCACATTCCAGGATCTCATTGCCCCAATCGCGGATCGGTTCGCCCGCGGCCCCCTGACCGGCTTTGAAATCGCGCACGGTGGTGCTGGGCGCGCCCACTTGCCACGCAAAGCGCCAGTTTTCGGAATAACACGGGTCCCCCGTCACGGACCCCACAACAAACGGGGTAAATTCGCGAACGGTCACCGCATAGCCAAGCGCCGCCGCCAGATCGACAAAATATTTTCGCGATTGACCTCCGCGTCTAGTGATCTTAGCCGTCAACACGTCTTGGCGTTCGCCGATGGTGTCGGCCACTTGAGCACTGCACGCATCGGGCAGGCCCGCCATCCGTTCCCAATCTTTGAGCAGCTCAGTCGCGCTGCGCGGATCCGCCTCATCGGCCAAATCGTCCGCCCGCGCATCGACGCCGGCCAGCCCTTCGGCCATGGCCGAAAGCAGCCTGGTCAACGTGGCGTCGGTATCCCGCGGCCACGCTTGGCCGGGCGGTAACAATTGTTGAAGTTGGGCGAGGTAGGCGTCGGTGCTCATTTTTTCAATTCCCTAAATCCAAGTGATCGCGCCCATGGTGGCGATCTGTCCGGTGGTGTGGGGAATGTCGGCGACGGGACTGACCAGAACGTGATCGGCCTCGCCCGCGGCAATCGAAATCCCTTCGCGAATGTGGCTGATCAAGATCGTTCCCCCGGGCACCGCCTCGCGCTTGATCAGATCGGCCAGTTCCGCAGTGATCGCGTCTTTGACGGCTTGGGTCGCCGGGTCAAGTCCGGAAACGGTCACATCCAGCGCCACCGCGATCGGGGCCAGCACGGTGAGGTCGGCGGTCACCGGGCGCACGGCGTCCATAGACGTTTGTACAGCGTTAACGTCGGCGGCCAGCGGGATGCCATCGGCGTACGCCTCATCCATCATGAACCGCACCGTGACGGTGCCCAGCCCAAGTTCTTGCGCATAGACCCACGCGCGGGTTACACCCGCCACGTCCAGCGCCCACGTGACGTAATCAAAATCGGCCCCACCGTGGGGCGGCTGTTGAATGCGCGCCAATACCCGCGCCAACAGATCTGCATTGGTCTCTTCGTCGGTGCCGCCGACCAGCCCACCCGCCGCGACCAAAGCGCCGCTGTCGATCCCGGCGATGGGCGACGTTAAATTCAACGCTTGGCCAGCCGCCGCCACCCCATCGGCACCGGCCAATTGAGCGGTCACGGTCACACTGGCCACACCGCCCTGAATGGGGACATCGGCCCCGATCACGTATTTAAGACCGTCGCTGCGTTTTAGCTCAGAGCCCCCCGCGATCACCACCCCATCGGTGCCGGTGAAATCAACCGTGCCGGTGGCAAACGCCGCCGCCTTGCGCTCCACGCCCCAGATCGACGCGTGGCGGTCCAAAAATTCACCCTCGGCGGTGTCGGGCAAAATCTGCCTGGCCATCCAATCCAGATAGCCATATAGCCCGTGCACCGCTCCGGCGTTGACCCGTGCCAGCACGCCCAAAACCGTGCGCCGCAACGCCGCGTCGGCACCTGGCAAATTGGCTTCGATTTCTGTTTCCGCCTGGGTGATCAGTTCGGATAATAAAGCCCGTTGAAAGCTCATAATTGTTCACCTTTCTGCGCTTGGGCATCCCACATAAACGCGCACTTGGCGCTTTCACCGGATGGCCGCTCAATGACAATTTCAAACGCCAACACGTTTTGGCGCTGGGCCTCCACGGTGACGTCGATGCGCCTGGCCATGCCGTCGTCGATCATCCACTGCAACGCCTCGCGAATGTAGGTCTCGGCCCGGCTAATGGTTTCGGGCACAATTTTTTCGCGGCCCAAAAGCCATAACCGCGACCCGATGCGGTCGCCCACTTTAGGCACCCCGTCGATGGTGGGCGGCACCGCATCGCCCCACCATCCGCGTCGGTTCGCATCATCGTCCAATTGATCATCCGCCAACACATCATCCGACTGCGCCCGGGCATCGGTGAACAGCGACACCACCACGGCGGTTTCCAAACCGCCGTCGGTGGCCAACCCACCACCCGACAACGCCACGTCGATGGCCATGGTATCGGGGTCTATAAAAAGCCGCGCATCCATCAGTTGGCCCTCACTTTTGGCGATCCGGACACAATCGGCCACTGCCCGGCGCTGGACCCGGTCCCGACGTTGACCAAATCGCCAACCCGGGCGATCTCAACCCCACCCATACCGGCCAGATCAATGCTGTCGGCATTGACCACCACGTTTGGTGCGGTGACGGTGACCAACGGCGCGGTGACGGTAACGCCTGCCGCTTGGGCGGTGGTGATCTCGATCCCGCTGCGCGCCAGTTTGATCACCTGACTTTGCTCGTCGTGCAATGCCACTTCGCCCGCCGCCAATCCGGTCAGACGGTACCGCCGGTCGCCCAGCGCGATCACCACACCATGATCGCGGTTGCCGCCCACCGCCACCACCACCGCGTCGGCCCCGGGGTGGGGGTGGGATGTAAATCCGTATTCGGTAACCCGTTCCACACCGTCCAACACCTCGCCTTTCAGCGCCGTGATCTGCACGGTCTGGCACTTGGTGCCATCGTCAACGGCCATCAACACCGCCCGGCCCACCATCAACGCCACCCGACGGCGCAGCGGGGCGGTCAATTTATCGACGGCGGTGATGATCGGGTGGCGGTTTACCATGCCAGTCCCTCCACAGCGGTGGTTGGCACGCTCTCACCCAACACGTCAAACGCGTTCGGCAACGTTAAATCAAGGGTGCTCAAGGTGCCGGTTGGCCCACGTGAAAAATTCACCGTGGCAATCAACATCGACCCCTTGAATTTGGGAAAATCAACCGCCACAACGTCGCCCGGCCGCCACGGACGACCGGCCCGGTCCAGCCACCCTTGAACGGTCGCCGACATGCGTTTGCCGCGCGCCCAACGCACCCGTTGTTCCCACCGGGCACGCTCTTCAAAACGGGGGCCATCGCCCGGTTCTTCGGCCAAAACGATCAACGGGCGATAGCGCGGGACCGACCCGTCCAGCACCACCGCTTCATCGCCCGCAATGTCTTCGGCGGACTTTTCACCGCCGCCGACATTTTGGCCCTTCACCGTATAGCTGGAGTAACGTTCGCGTGATGACGCCTCAATGCGCAGTTTTAACACATTGCCGCCGTCGCCCAGCGCCAGCGCGCCGGCATTATTGGCCACCCCCGCACCGGACCCGATCACCAGCCCGCCGGTGCCGGTGGAGCGCACCAGCAAACCGCGCTGGCGACACGCCCTCTCGATGGTCTCAAACACCGTTTCGCCTTCTTGGATGCGGAAACTTTCGAACGCTTTGCCCGTCGATGTGCTGGCCGTCACCAAAACGCCAAACGGGCGGCACAGATCGCTGGCGATGTCTTCCAATTTGGCGTTTTTCCATTCGCCTGATTTGTAAACCGCCGAACAGTCCACCAAATCGCCAGCCGCGTCACGACCCCGAACGCTGAGCTCATGGGTATCCGCCTCAAACGTCTCGGTGGCATCGTCGATATAACCGCCAATGATCGGCTGGCCGGAAATTTCCACCCGGCACGCTATGCCCGGGTTGATGGGACGCACCACATCTGACCCCGGCCAGCGGTCGGTCAGTTTCAAATCAAACGTCCCCGCGGCTTGCTCAATCGACCGGGTGATGGTGACCTCTTCCCAACCCCGCCACACATCGCCGCCAATGATCAATTTGACTTCAGCCATTGCTCACGCCCCCGATCGTAACCTCCAGATCATCACCGCCGGGCACAAACCCCGGATGACGCACCCGGTTGCGTGCAACCAAATCAGACGACAACGCCAGCGCTTGGGACGGGTCGTCGCCGTACAAATCATGGGCCAGCGCCAGCACCGGTCTGGTGCGGGCGGGGCGGATGGTTTTCAGCCGCGGCAGTCGCGCCGCCTGCACATCGATGGCGCGGATTACCTCGGCGCGCAGCGCCACCAATTCCCGGTAGCTGGCGTCTGGCGCGGTCAGGGTTTCGGTCTCAATCACATCTGCGATCTGGTCGCGGCGCACCAACGCCGATGCCCGGTTGGGAAATTGTTCGCGCCCACTGGCACGCGCGGCATGGATCACCGCCGTTTGGCGCACCACGGCGGTGAACGCATCGCGGTTGGCCACTTGGATCCGCCGCGTGGCGGTGGTGGCGGCAACGGCAGGAACATCCCGGCCAAAATCAAACAGACGCGACAATGATCGCGCCAGCCGCGCGCCAGGCAGTTCCAAATCGACACCGATCACATCGGCGATTTCGACCGCCAATTGGGCCGGGTCACGGATGATGGTCACCGCGCGCGATTTGATATCCGCGCCACGCCCGACCCAGCCCGCAGCGGATTGCTCACTTTGACGCAAATCGGCAAATGCGCCTTTGATCCGGTCCACCCCAGTGGTGACCTGACCGGCGGCATCGGTGGCGATAAATTGCGGCAATCCATCGACGTTAAAAGCCTCTTCAAAGGCCTTTTGGACGGTGCTTAAAGAGGTATCCGCCGCGGCGTCGATGCGCGCCACCGGCAATGGTGAAAGTTGCGGTTGACGCGCAGAACCGGTTTCTTCGAATGTCAGCGCAAAAGTGACCAGGCCGCCCTCGCGGGTGCTGGTGCGCACCCGGGCGTTGGTCACCATCGCCAGCATTTGGCCACGGACTGGATGCACCAGTGTGCCAGCACCCGGTGCTTCAATCGCGGCTTGCAGATTTGCGGCCAAAACGTCGGCGTTGTCGCCCCACACATAGGCGTTAATGGTGTGCACGCGGGTCTTGAGGCCCAGATCTTCGTGATAGGCCACGTCCTGGCCCGCGTATTCGTGGCGCTGCGCGCGCCGGCCCATTTCGCCATCCGTGTCGTCATAAAAAAACGGCACGCCCCGAAACGACACCTCGCGAAGGTTGTCCCGCCAGCTCATTGTGCTACCCTCCCGGCCTGAACCGCGATAAGGACACGATCATGTTGAAATTGATTTTTGCCGGACTGTTCTTTATGGCCTTGGCCGGGCAAGCCCGTGCCGCAGAATTTTTGGTACCAACCCTGACCACGTGGCAGCCGATCTCGGTGGAAAAAAATGACGGCATCGTCACCATCGTTTTGCCGGAAAAAATCATCACCGATGCGATCTACAGCGCCGTAATCAAAGCCGGAGTTTGTCCCGCCATCATTGCGAACGAAACATTGCTTGATGGGGTACGCGAAATTCGCGTCCTCAACATGTATAAATTTCGTGGGTTTGTCGCTGAAGGTGGAAAAGAACTTTGCCTCAAACTCAACGCCGAACAGTCCGGTCAAGCTCGAAAATTCACGTTGCTCGCGGTTACATACACCTACTGACATCTCACCCTCCAGACATCACCAACCCAGTATCGACGTTCAGGTCAAAACTTGGGTTGTTGCTTTTGAGTTGAGCGACTTTCGGGCGGCCTTCACTGTCGATCTTAATGAACAATTCTCCGCCAACATCCGTGCGTTGATCACCACGTGATCCACCGCGACCACGCCCGGCGTAGGCACTGGCCACCGATGGTGTGGGGGGCATTTTTGCTGAAACATCAATGCCCATTTTTTCTTTAAGCCAGTCTGGCAACACGTTTGCAAACGCATTCCGTAACGCGGTGATTTTGTTCACCACGTAATCCAGCGCCAGCCCGGCAAAACCACGCAAAGCCTTTAGTGATTTTTTGATGTCGTCAAATCGGGTGACCAATAAAAACGCCGCCACGCCAATGGCGGTGATGATCAGGCCAATGGGGTTAAGCAATAATGCTGCCCCCAACGCCTTCACCCCGCCTGCAATGGACACAAACAACGCGCCCAATTGCATTGCCTTGAGGGCTGAAAACGCAATGGTCAAACCATAAATTCCGATGCCGATCTGCCCAATGCCGATCAGCAACGGGCCGATGGCCGCCAGGATCAAGGCCAGGACAGTTACAAACCGAAAGGTCGCCGGAGACGCCTTGGATAGTTCACCAAGCCATGAGGTGACGGCTTCAACCATTTTCGTAAATGCCGCGAGAACACCGGAATCAGCAATAGCAAGTTGCAGACCCTCAAACGCTGAGGCCAATTTGAGCGTTTCGCCCCGTGCACCGACCAGCTGGGCCTTGGCAATCTTTTCCGCAACGTTACCAATTTCTTTCAGTTTGTCTGTAAACTCGACCATTTTGTCGATGCCCTGGTCCATCAACGCTTGCATATTTGGCCCAGCTTCCGTACCAAAAATCGCCAAGACTTGCCCGGTTGTCGCCCCGCGTTCTTTTAAAAGACCCATAATATCTGCCAGTGACCGAAGAGCGCCTTCGGAATCATAGAGATCGCTTTCGTTGATTTTGAGACTTTTAAACGTCCGCATGATTTCTTTGGTTGGGTTGAGCAATTTTGCGATGGCCATACGCAATGACCGCCCGGCCAATCCACCCTTAACCCCCGCGTTGCCCATCATCGCAATGGCCGCGGCTGTTTCCTCGAATGCCATGCCAGCACCGCGTGCAACAGGGGCGACAAATTTCATGGACTCGCCAAGCTCTTCCAGTGTGGTGTTGGAATTCGTAAACGTCCCGACCAGCACATTATTGACGTGACCAAGTTCGTCAGCGCTCTTACCAAAACCGGTTAAAATATTTGACGTGATATCCGCCGCCCGACCCAGATCAATGCCAGCCGCAGCGGCCAATTGCAATGTGCCTGGCAGAGCCGCCATAATTTTATTGGTCTTAAATCCAGCCATTGCCAAAAAAGCTTGGGCATCCGCAGCTTGGGTGGCCGTGAAAACCGTCGTTTTCCCTAATTTCAGAGCTTGAGACCTAAGGCTGTTCAGCTCTTTTGCTGTCGCCCCGCTCAACGCCCCCACCTTGTTCATTGCCGCTTCAAAATTTGCCGCGGCACGCAAGCTTAAAGCCCCAAAAGCGATGACTGGCGCGGTGAGTTTGAACGACATCGATCGCCCGGCAGAGCCCATACCGCGCATGGCCTTGTGGACCCGTTCCATACTTTTTCCGGTTTGCTCTGCCGCGCGGCGGGCACGCCCCATCGTGGTTTCAATTTGGCCTGAAATGCGCCGAAGCGGTGCCGAAATTCGGTCGCCAAGTTCAATCCGAATTCGGGCTGTCATGTTCGTCATGAATATTCCTTAGTTCATCGTGCCAGCGGAGCGCATCCACCAAAGACAAGTCCCAAACCTCTTTTGCCCCAAATCCGTAGCCATGGGCCAGTTCGGCGACCAGCGGCCAAGGATCAAAAAATTCAGATCCTGCGGGGTCGTCTAATTGTTTGCGTCCGTGGAAGGCCGTGGAAAAAAACCACCGATGACCTCCGCCAATTTCAAAAAATCGGTCACGTCGATTTCGGCCATTACGGCGCGGTCCAATCCCGACAATCGCCGCACCAACACTTCAAGGTCGTCGCCTTCCAGTTGTTCAAGGTTAAGGCCTTTGATGTCTTTGACCTTGGGTCGGCGCAGTTCGACGGTGTCGATGATTTCATCGCGCTCGGTGCGGCCATTTTTCATTTTTAACGTGACGGGAAACTCAAGCTCGATTGTGACGGTGTTAGACAACGGTCATTTCCTCCATTGCGGGCCCATAAAATTCCAGCTCGACCTGTTCGGTGGTGATCGGCGGGATTTTGGTGAGGGTGTAGTGCGCGCCAACGTAGGTCTGGCCGCTGTCGAGCTCACAGGTGAGGGTGACGTCGCGCCATTTTTTGAGGATTTCGATGCTGTTGCTTTCGCCCCAGTCGATCTTGCACTTGACGCGTCCGGGCGTTTTTTTCTCGGACCAATGGCCGGGAAAATTGCCGTTTTCCTTTTCACTGATTTCAAAGCCGCCGGTGTCGATCTCGGCGTCCGCGTAACTTTCGATCACGTCACCATCGACCTTAATTGTAACGCGGCCCAGTTTTTGATTCGGGTTCATTTATCAGTCTCCTTAGAGGCGAAATTGCACCTTGCCCGCAAATACGCGGAACTGGTTGATGACGTCGGGCGGGATCACCGCGTTGACGCGGTTCACATCCACGGCGTCGCGCTCCACAATCAGGTCGGCCTTGAACTGGTCGATGCCCTCGGCCAGACCCGCGGCTTCCCAATCCTTAAACAGGGCAATCAACTCGGCCCGGATCACGCTGGGCGTGATGATGGCTTGGCCCGCACCGTATTCGGTGCCGTCATTGGCCAGCTTGTGGCGTGGATATTTGGACAAGATCCGCGCGCTGACCGAATAGCGAAGATACGCCAACGTCGCGAGCGTGTTGACGTCCAGATAGGATGGGTCGTCGATGCCCCCGGCGTTGGTTTCATAAGTGGTGATCGCGCGCTCGATCAGCACCCGGCCACCATCATCGACGCGGTGGGTGGAAATGCCATCGAACAGCAATAAATTGCGTTCTTCCAACGTGAACAAATCCGCATCGGCAGGCGGCATCATGCCCAGCGCCAAGGTCTGCAAGGGCCGGGCGGGGTCGATATTTAAGTGATATTCGGCCACACCCGCGTAGGCTGCCGCCCACGTCCACGGCGCGGATGGGCTGCCGGTGGCGTACATGATCGACAGGTGTTCCAAATTGCGCGAATTGCCCAAGGTGGTCAGTGTGGCGTGGGTGCCGCTGGCGGCACTGTATGCACGCCCATCCATCATCACCATGGGGCCGAAACGCGCGCTGAGTTCCGTTTCCAATAGCCCCAAATTGGCCGCGTCGGTATATGGCACGGCGATGGATGTGTACCATGTGTCGCCAAACGCGGCGATGGCGGCGGTGAGGTCAGGGTTGGCGGTGCCGCCAGACATGGCGGTGAGGACAGCGGTTAGGCCGGCGGGTAGGGCCTCGCCAAAATTATAGTTTAAGCGAATGTCAATGTCGTTGCCGGCAGCGCCTTTACCCCGCGCTGTGATGTCCACCTGTTCGGGTGTGATCCCGTTGACGGCGGCGGTAACCGGCAGATCGGTAGCGGCGGTGATCGCGGCCACGGTGGCGGTGGCGATCACGGCGGGCGTGTCGCCGACGCTCACACCGACACGCACGCGCTGGCCGGCCAGATATAAATTCACGGTGCCCGCCTGGGTAACGGCACCGCCGAATAAAACCGATCCCGCAGCCGCCGTGGCCGCGCCATCATCGTCCAACGCAATCGCGTAGGTTTCGGTCCAGGTGTTGACAGCCTTGAGCGCCTTGAACATCAAATGCAGCATCGATCCGCGACCGAACGCGGCCTCGGCGGCGGCGACGTCGAGGATTTTGACCGGGGTGTCTGCGGCTTGGGTTCCGGTGGCAAGTTTTTGGCCCAACACCAGGATCCGCGAGGGCATGCCGGGCAGGCCTCGGTTGGCGCGAGTGTTGTCCATTTCAAGATACGCGCCGGGCACCCGCAAATTGATGGGGATTTGATTGAAACTGATCATTGTTCAGTTATTCCTTTTCAGCTTTGGCGGATTTTGCGGCTTTGGGCTTGGCGGCCTTCACCACATCGCCATCGCGCAAACGGCGGTGCCAATAGGGGCCGAGATCGATCTCGGCACCGCCCGCGGGCAGATGCTGTCCGCTCTTGGGGTCGCGGACCTTGAGCCCGTCCGCTGGTTTTACAAATTGTTTCACGGCAATGTCTCCAATGTGATGGTGTCGGTGGCGTCGATGGTGCCGTCCACGGGGACGTCCCAATCGGCGTTCAAGGTGGCAAAATCGTCCAGCGTGGCGGAGTCCGCCAAACGCGGATTGGCGTCGTAACCGACGTGCAATTCCAGGGCATAGATCGACGGCCCGTCGTCTTGCATCACGGAGCGCACCGCGCCCGGCTTGATCGGGTCGATGGCCAGACCCAGCGTTTGTTCACTCAACAGGCCACGCACGTCTTCGATCATTTGATACGTCCCGACCTTGCCGTCTTTTCCACTGCGCGACGATCCGTCGCCCCGGCGGTTTTTCTGGCACAGGAAAATCGTAAACATCGGGCTGTGACGGGTCTTGCCGCCGGGGCCATCGGTGGGCCGCGGCTCCCCGGCAAAAACCACCAATGCGGCGGGAAACGATTGTGTCGATCGGCGCAAATTGTCGGGCGTGATGGTTTGGCCGAAACTCTCGACCGTTTTGAACCGATAGCCCAACGCGCTCGCGTCGGACGCGGCTTGAATTTTCGCGATGATGGCGTTTTCTATTGCCCCGATCATTGCAACGCCTCCATCAAATAATCATCAATCAGGTTGCCGATCTCGGCCCTGTCGTCGAACGAAATGCCCAGATAGGGCCGCGCCGGGATGGTGACGGATTTGCCGCGCCCAGCTTGCCCGCCGGCTTGATGGATGGCCCCATAAATCACGTTGGTGCCGACCTCGACCTCATTGTTGCCGGGCACATGGGTGATCGACGTCATCAACCGCCCGGTATCGACCAGCGTCTGGGCATTGCCCTGGGCGCGGGTTACGCGGTCCGATTGTTTCCACGCCGTGCCTTCTGGATCGACACCGCGCTCAAACCGGTCTTGGGTTGAGGTCACCAACATCGCGCCGATGTCATCCATCAACGGCGTCGCGTCAGACACCCGGCGCAACAACCGGTCCAACCGTTTGCCGACCCGGCCCAAATCAGACGCATCAATGTGAAGAACCGCGCCGGTCATCAAAATCCCCCCATGGTGTCTTTGGTGAACATTTGCGGCCCGCTGCTCAGTTGCGGCGACCCGGTGGTATCGCCAGCGGGCTCGGCCCCGGCAACGTCCAGTTCGGCCACGCCGCGCGACACATCGCGCAAAAACGCCACCGCGGCTTTATAATTGTCGATCACCTCATCGAGCGGCTGGTCTTTGAACAGGTGCTTGCGCGCAATGTCACACGCGACCTTGATCAGACGCGCCGGGGTGGCCGCCAGCGGCAGGGCATAGCGGACTGAGATGTAGCTATCGATTTCCGCGTCGGCATCCGCCAACGCCAGCCCGACCACCGTCACGTCGATCAGCCCGGCGGGCGGATCGGCGCGATCGGTCAGCTCGATCAGTTCATCGGAGCCAAAACGGTCAACCATGTTTTGTTGGGTGGCGTAGCTCAAAATCCGGGTCCTTATATATAAGGTGTGCTCACCCGAAAGCCGGGCCACCTTGCGGCTCCCGGCTTAGGGCGATTGATCGCCGTTTTTTTGTGCGGCGTTATTTCTTCGCCGCTTCCTTCACGTCGACTTCGTCAACGATCAGCTTCGGTTCGCTTTTCAGCTCGGCCAATTGCGCCGGGGTGAAAGCATCCAAATCAAAATTTGTGGCTTGGGATGAATGGGCTTGGCCGCAACGGCGGAAGCCCTCGACCTTGGAAACGATACGAATTTTCTTAGCCATGGTTCAGTTGATCCTTGTCAGTTTTGGGGTTACGTCGGGCTTATGCCAGCCACGGGACGACGACCGTTTCAGCGGTGCCATACCAAGGGTTGTCGCCACCACCGGCCAATTCTTTTGAACCGATAATTTTGCGCGCGACTTCTTCGTTACTGGGGCCAACAATCAGCTTGCGCGGCTTAACGCCCAGCGGGCGGCCATGATCACCCTTCATGCCGATCAGCGACGTGCGCGCGGTGGCGTAAGCCGTCGCGTCCAAAACCTGTTTGGAGCCCCAGATGAACTGCCAAAACCCGAACCCGACGTTGTGGCGCGCATGGGTGCCGTATCGAAATTCACGCGATGAAAACACTTTTTCATCGGTGTCTTGATCCATCGACACAAAGTCCGGTTTTTTCCGTTCTTGAAAGATAATCGGCTTAATGGCGCGGGTGTCATCGACCAGAAACCAAGGTGCACTGGCACCGCCATCCGTGTTGGCCACGGAAACGGTTGCGCCGGTTTCGTCCAAAACCGGATGATCGATGTCAAAGAAGTACTGACCGTCATAGCAAGCCGTGGTGAACCCACCCTTGAGCAGATCCCACACCAACTGGTCGGGGTGCGCGGTGATGGACTGGCCCATTTCAGCAAACAGCGGGGTGTAAACGCCATAGCTGTCGTCATCGATGTCGTTACGATCGACCCCGATGGTCAGTTCAAAATCTTTGTTGCGAACGGTGTAGTCGTGCGACATCAGGTTTTGTACGACACGATCCCCCAGCCATTCACGCACGTTGGGCACCTTGCCCATCCAGGCGTACTGTTCGGATTTTGTGGAACTGGGCACCACCATGGCCACTTGTGTGTATTGCGGCTCAGCCTGACTGAGCGCATTTTTGAACGTGGTTTTGAAACCGATAAACAAATTGTTCAGAGATTGACGATTAACGAGCATGACGTGGCCTCCTTAGCCGAGTTCAACCCAGACGCCTTGGGCGTCGATGTTGATGATTTTTCCAGCGACCGACCGGGTGGCCGTGGCATCGGTTTTTGCCACGGTTTGGTCGTCGACAAGGTAGCAGGCGTCGCCGATCTCGGCGGCGGTGATGGCGTCTGCCGCTGCCGAATTGGCAAAACGGAACACGCCACGCTTGGTCCTGACCGTCACAGCGCCATCGGCGCCTGCGGTGTTGTCGACCTGTTCTTCGGCGCGACCAGCAGAGACCAACGTGGTGGCTGTGGCCCCGGGGGTGGCGAAACCGGTGGCGCTGAAACACACCAGCGCCCCGGCGAAGATTTTAACGCCGGTGGCGACCGGGATATCGCGCATCACGCCGTCGATTTCCGGCGTGTTGCGGTCAGTGGTGAGAGCGGCCATTAGTCGATCCCTTCATTTTTGGTTGCGAGGAATTGTTCCTCGGAAATGCTCATGGCCGCACACATGGATTTTTCGTCGGCATCCAGTGCGGTGGCTTTTGCCGTAATATCGCCGGACGGTGTAGCGGTGCCCGGCGCGATGATCACCGGCGCATTTTTGACAAAATCGTCAAAGCTGCCCGGGTCCGTGCGGGCCAGCGCCAGTGCCCAATCCCGATTGGCAGGGGTCACCTTGCCCGCCGCCATGGCTTTTTCAACGACATCATTGGCCGTGGCGGCGGCGATGGTATCCTGCAAGGTTTTTAAGGCCCCGCTTTGTTCTTGAAACGCCGCCATGCTGACGAATTGGGCTGGGTCGGGTGTGCCACCGTTGTCGATAGCCGTGGCCGTGGCCGTGGCTTTCAGGCTGGTCACCGCAGCGGTGACGTCTTCGACGCTGGCGTTTTGGTCCAAGTCAAGCGACGAACACAACGCGGCGGTGGTGTCGGCGGCCTCGGTGGCGACCGTTTGCGCCGCCTTGGCGGTTTTAATCACGGCGTCGACCGCCGTCCCCTCGGCCAGACCGAGGGCCTGACACAAGGCCAGATATTGTTCTACATCCATGGGATCGGTTCCTGTTTGTTGTGATTTGGCGAGAGCGGGGAGTTCGTGGATGGCCGGGCTGTTTAGCAACGCCGCACGCAAAATGCGTTGGACGTTTCCAGCTTTGTCATGAAGAAAAGTTGGGCTTAAATAGCGAAATTCTTTCGCGGCAAGGTAGGCCTTGGCCTTATCGGTCCATTCCACCCGGCCCCAAATGCCATCTGCACGCGCCGCCAACTCCTTGATCCACCCGGCGGCGGGGGCTGGCTGGCCATTTTGCTTGGCATAATCGGTCTGGTGTTCATAGTCGATCACCAGATCAATCTTGGCGGCACTGGCCTTGACAACATCGGCGGTGTTGGCATTTTTAAACTTACGACCGTCGTCGGCATTGATGTCACCAGATGGCATCAGCATCACCCATCCGGACACACCACCCGGTAAGATGACTGAACATGTGGAAAGAAAAAATTTCATCAGGTCTCTCAAAGACAAAATTATGACCAGCGGTGAAATCACCACTGGGGACATTTTTGCAATGAGAGAGGATACAAATAAGGGCGCAACAGTTGCGCCCAGTGCGCCAGACAGCAATCGTCCGCGCTTTCAACCCATAGCGCAGATCGATGGCTTTCACAACGCTAACGGCGGCGGCGATGCATTTTCGATCTGAAACAGGCCTTCAAACAGGGTTTAATCGGCCCATTAAAGGGGGCACTAAAGGGTGTCCTGAAGCGCCCGGCTATAACCGGGGCCAAATCGCCGCAAAGGGCCTCTACGACGATTTACGGGCGTTGTGGATTTTGTTAAGAGGGTGGGCTATAATCAGAGCGTTGAGGCCCAAGCGGGTGAACCGCGACCGAAAGCCCCAACACAAACCCCATCGTCACCGGTGGGGTTTTACTTTGGGGGGTCTTTGCGCCGCCACGCCAGCAGCTCGCCACGCTGTTTATTCATGTACCGATCTTGGGCGGCCTTTGAGCGGTTGTGATAGGGCGCAAATGAGGTGATGCCCATCCAACCATCTTTGCCGTGTTCAAATACCGACACGGCCAGGGCTTGGCCATCGCCCATATCCCAGCGCGCAATGTGACGTCGCCGCAAAACCAAACCGGGTTTGTTTTTAAGCTTTTCCCATATCCACCAAATTTCATCGGGGTTTTTGATGGCGGCGGCAGTCAGCAACAAATAACGCTGACGACTGGCCCGGGTCAGCTTCAGCGTATTTTCGGACGTACGAAACAACTCCTCGGAAATCACCAACCTCTCACCCGCCTTATCGGTGAAGTGCATAGCCTGTCCGCGTTTGACCCCAAATTCACCTAAAAAACTGTCAATATATTCATCATCGCTGAGACCTTTTGGCAGCAACTTCGCTGGGGCTGGCCGCGGTGCGGGCAACGGCGGCAGATTGACGCCTGCCGGAAACGATGTGGGCAAACCTCCCGTGGGTGGCGGGGTGAGGGCGCGATCACGCGCCTCGCCGACGTTGTAGGAAAATCCCGGGTCGATGCCGACCGGCACATCCGTGACTTCGCCGGTACGCTTGTTGAGGTATTTGCGGGTCTGGACCGGCGGATCGGGTGAAATCTTGCGACCATATCGTTTGAGATCACGTTCTGATAACGTCTGCACGGTGCAGCGACAGCGCCACCCATTTGGCGGAAAATGACTTTGCCAAAACTCATGATCGATGGGCAACACCGTGCCGTGCCACGCGCTGTGCTGGGGGCGGGTGCGACTGTCGCGCACCGCGATGTAGCGCAAATAGGGCCGCGTTTTTTTGGTGCGCTCGGCACGCTCCCATTTGCCCGCCGCATAGGCTGTTCGCATGTTGGTGTCAAAAATGGTTTGCAGCCGCCGGCTGGATCCCAGTTGCGCACGTTTAAATTTTTTCTCAACCGGGTCATACATCGCCCGTTTTCCCCACCAGCCTTTGGCTTGGAGAATTGGCTTGAGGTTCTTTTTAAACTGCGCCGCCGTCACACCGTTTTTGATGGCCGTGTCCATCGCGCCCCGGATATCTTCCAAAACATCGAGGCGGCTCACTTTGGCCACGGTAAACGCGGCAGCGTGTTCCTGCTGCCAAACGTCGCGCCAATCAAAGCCGAGCGCGTAGCCCTTTTTTTTGAAAAAAGCGACGGCCTCTTTGGGCGGCAGATTTTTAAATTCAACCGCCATCGTCAATCCAGATCCACATCGACGTCACCGGCCATGCGCGCATTGAACGCGCCCCGGGCAATCAGCTCGGCCAATTTATCGGCATTCATGTCGGCCAGCGCCGTGGTCAAAATGTTTTTCATGTCATCAAAAGTTTCAGCGCCGTTTAAGGCCGTTTCAAGGGGTGTTAAAATCGGCTCCATGGCCGCGTCCAGTTCGCCGCTTTCGCGCAACTCGGCAAAAAACAATTCGACCGCATCATCGTCGTTTTTAAGATGTGCGGCGGCCATGGCCTTGGTGGCGGATTTTCCCGTATCGTCCACGGCCACTGGCGGTGGCCCAGACACCGGCAGTGGCCCAGACACCGGCAGTGGCCCGGCCACCCGCAACACGTCGTCGCCGTCGTCCGGCTCTTTCAGCCCTAATTTATCGCGAACCTGTTTGGCCGAAACGCTCAGCCCCAGCGGCACCAATTTGGCGAGGCTTTCGGACATCAGCGCGATATCGGTTTCTTCTTCGCGGCCAATCCGTAACTTCGGATATCGTTTTTGCGGCCCGCGGTTCAGGTCAATGATCGGGCGCGCTACGTCGCGGTTGAGTGTTGCCGCCAACTCCTTGGCATCGGCGCGCTCAATATCATCTTTGACACCGCCGTGCACGGTGGCCGCAGCGTATGAACCGCTGTCGCCGACCTCGGTGGTCAGGGTCTGGCCCAGAACCGCCTTGGAAATCTGCCGATCAATCCAATCGGCAAACCGCTCAAACAAATCCAAATTGCCGCTGATCTTGGTCTCGATAAATTCCAATTCCATTCCTTGAGGAATGATGCACGCCGCGTCCGACGCGATGTCGGACACCGCGCGCAGCAAAATGTCTTTTTCTTCCCTTGTGGCGTTTGCGCCGTATTTGCCCACGCGCAGCGGGTGGCCGTAGCGCTCGGCAAAGATCACCCAATCGCGCACGGTGAAGTTTTTGAACAGATAGCCCCACGCCGCGGCCCGGGCGAGACCGCCGCGGATCGGCAAGCCGGACTTGGCCTTGGTGCGGTGGCGGATGAATTTAAACGGGGCCAGCGGCTCCAGCCGCCCGCCTTCGTCAACCAGGCGCAGAGTCTGGCCGTCGTCGGGATCAAAACGAAACCAGCGCGGGTCGCGGTGAACGATTTGGCTGGGCATCCATTGATTGGCGTCTAAATTCCAAATGATTTCCGAAACGGAATATCCTTTTCCCACCGAATCGAGGATGTCGAACAGTTCGTCCTCCAGCTCATCACGGTCCAGCCAGGCGCGCACCAGATCGGCGTTGTCGATGTCGATTTGGTCGTCGCTGGCGGGCACCACGGTGATCGGCAGTTGTGCGACTTGGCGCTTGCGCGTGCCCATGACGCCCAGATAATGGAGGTCTTTTTCTTCCATTTCCTCGGCCAGTTCCAGGTAGCGCACCGGGTCGCCGTTTTCGGCCTCGCGCAAAATCGCGGCCAAGCGTTGCGGCGTCAACCCTTGGGCCGGGTGGCCGGAATGATACTGGCGCACGCCGGTGACAGTCGGGCCGGACAGTTCTTTGATCAGTTCTTGTTTGCGGATCGGTTTGCCCCATTGATCAATGAGGCCGCTATGATTTTGATCGGCCATCACCAGGCTCCTTTTCGATTAAATGCCGCGCGCCCGGCCATGCCGTCGCCGGGGGCGTCGCGCTCCTGTTCGGCGTGATGGGCGGGGGTATATTCGTATTCCATGGTGTCTTGGCGACTGGCGAAGTACGCCATCACACCCGCGATGGCGCTGTCGCCGTGGCGCTGCCCACCTTTTTTGTCTTTGGTCCGCGCGTTCTCGGGGACCCGCGCCACGCCCCGCTCCATAACAATGGCCCGGTGATCCGCCAGCACGTCGGCGTCTTTGGGCAGGGTGATGGTGGCGTCTTCAAACGCGGCTTTGTAAACGGGCATGTTTTCCCGGTACCATTCGACCGACAGCATCACCTGAAAAATCCGCGCCGCGCCGTAGCGCTGCATGGCGCGTTCCGCCAGATACTGACCGTTGCCGCGCGCATCAAACGCGCCCGCGCCAAAACGCGGCAACCGGTCACAGATATAAAAGAGGATCTGTTCTTGCTGCTGAAACGGGATATTGCGCAGTTCCAGCAAAAACGGGGTGCGCCGCGTCAAGTCCTGGTCCAGCACCAACGGCCACATGACGGTCAGATCGCCCGAGCGGCCAAAATCCTCGCCCAAAAAATGGCGCAGCTTGGGATCGAGATTTTCCAACAAAGGCATCAGCGCGCGTTCGCAAAAGTCCCGACACTCGGCCTCGCGAAGGTGATCCGCAATTTCTGCAAAATCAGACGGTTGCTCCCACCGCACCACCGGGATCTCCGCCTCCATCCGGGCCTCAACCAGCGCACCCGACAGATAGGTGCCGGAGCCCTCGGACGGCACGCAAAACAATTCTTCGTCGGCCCCATCGCCGTAAAAATTGATAATGTCGTCACGCCAAGCGGCCTCGGCGGCTGCGGACCAATTTTGATCTTGGGTCTCGCAGATGCGCTTGTACAACCCATCCGCCAGCGCATCGTCAAACGTGGACCGCAACAGGTGATAATTTTTGCGGCCCGCGCGAATGTCATTGATCAGGGTGTTGAACGCGTTGGTGTCCCCGTCGTGGGTGGAACACACAACCACCTTGCCGCCCCAGATCAACAGCGCGAATGCGGCCTTTAAAACTTCATCCAAATTGTCATGGAACGCCGCCTCATCCAAAATGACCAGCCCCTGCATGCCGCGCAAGGACCGGGGGTTGGACGGCAAGGCGATGATTTCAAAGCCGCTGCTAAACTTGATGCGAAAGGCCAGGACGTCTTTGTCTTCGTCTTTGAGCACAATCTCTTCAACCTCGCGCGCGGCTTGGTCGAACAGGCCCGCCCACCACGCACAGACCTCAATAAACTCGCGGGCCATTTCCAGATTGTAGCCCATGTAAAACACATTCATGCCGCCCGCCGCTTTAACGGCGGCGGCGTGCAGTACGGCCACGGCGGCGAGCGCCCAGGTCATCCCGATACGCCGCGATTTTTCAATCACCACCACGGCGGAGGTGAAGATCGCCGTCAGCGCGGCTTGCTGGTAGCTGAGGAATCCTTTAACGGTTTCCATCAGCCGCCCCCCAAAATACTCTTGATAATTGCCGATTGAGTTTCTTTGGTGATGCCCTTGGTGGTGTCTTTTTTTAGCACCTCTTCAACCCGGGCGGCGGCTTCGGCCTTGGCTTTTTTCTCGGCGTCTTCGCGGATTTTCAGCTCACGGTCTAAATCGATTTTGCTGGCGCTCGCCATGTCTTTGAGCGCCTTGGCCAAAAACGACAGGTCGCGCGATTCCAATCCAGCGGCGTCATCGTCACCACCAATTTGCGCCGACAGGTGGTTGAACACCAGCGTGCGCAGAACCTCCACCAACAGCCGGCCTTGTTTGCCCTCAGTAGCGTCTGGGCCGAGTTCTTTGACCAGCGCCTCGGTCATGGCGCGGGATTGGCGCAGTTTGGCCCCCATGCGTTCAACCTTACTCACATGGCGATGCAGCGCCGAGCGTGAGATGTCATATCCACGCTCGCCCAACCATTCGAGCAGAGCCATAAGGGTCAGCTTGCCCCCAACGATCAGTTGATCCAGCGCTTGGCGGTCGTCGTCCTCCAGACTGGTTTCAATGGTACTTTTAATGCCCATTAGAGCTCCCCTTAAACAGGGTCAATCGGAAAGTCCACGCCACGCATGCGCTCGTGGCCGCCCGCCACGGCAATGCCCAAATCCGTGACCGTCGCGGCCAGATATCCGGTCATCAGCTCTTCGACCGTCACAAGTCCGCGTTGTTCAAGCCACTTCAGGTCACCTTCCAGAGTGCCCAATGTGACGTTGTGATCCCAACGCGGCAGTTTTTTCCGTAAAAGAACGTGATTGCACCGGCGATCATGTTCGTCTGAGAGCAACTTCAATATCGCCCAACGTCGGTGTTCAGCTTTAAAGTCGGGAAAGTTCATTTGCCTTCTCCCAGGTGGTGACGGTTAAGCAGTGCAACCGCGCTCTTGATGGCATCTACGGTGGCCTTGATGCCGGACACCGACGACTGCACTTTGCCAACATTCTCATTCACCCGATTGATGCGCTCATGAAGGTTTTCCAAGTCGTCATGTTTCGGCATAGCCTTCATGCGCTCATCAAACTGGGTGAGTTTTTCAGAATGGCGATCCAGCCGTTCGGTGTGATTCTTGCGGACCTCATCGATTTCAGCACGGTTGACGGACCGGCTGCGTGTCACCGCAGTCCAGACGAAAAAAAGAAAAATCAACAGGTCGCGAAAAACTTCGTACGCCAGCTTGGGATCGAAATCGGCCATCATTTACCCCGGATCATATTGATGATGCCCGCGATCCCGTTGCCCGCAGCCGCGATGGTCGCGGCGGAACTTTGCAGCGGTTTGCCCGCCTGGATCTCAAACTGCTGGGCTTTGTCGCGTTCGCGCACGCCAAAATATTTTTTGATGATCGACGCGCACACCCAGAAACTGGCAATCAGCGGCGGCCAGATCATGGTGGTGATCGGCTCGGCCTGGGCGAACAGACCCCATAACGACACATTGGGATAAACCAGCCCTTGCACCGCAAACACCATACGCAAAAACCATTCGGCCATGGTGAAGATCAACAGCGCCGCGAACACATTTGAAAACATCGCGATCACCCGCATGGCGGACCGCGCGATTTCAGGGCGCGCCGTGGCGCGTTGCTGGTCGGCATCGCCGGACGCCATCGCGACAAACCGCCGCGTGTCTTCGATCTGCGTGCGCACGCTGGCAGCAATCAATTTGGTGCTGATTTGCAAACGCTGATCTTCGGGCAACGCGTCGATCCGCGCGCTCAAGTCGTCGGCGGTGATTTGCTCATCAACGCTGTCGCCGGTAACCGCCTCAAAAATATTGCGGCCAACGCCGATCAGCGAGGGGACGGCCTGGAGCAGGGTCAAAATGCCCATTATATTTTTCCGTCTTTATATAATGACCATAAAGACCGGCCTTCGGGATCGCCGCGGGTGTCAGTTGCTTTGACGAAAACCAAAAGCCCCATGAGCCCAAGGTTAACGACCCCGCCAAAGCCCAGTCCCCACCAATAGCCATTTAACACATCCGCATAAATCCAGCCCACCAACCACGTCACCATGGCGGGAACAACCAAAATCAAAATCAATGTCAGCCCGCCCAACGCGGTAAAGCCATAGCGCCAAAGATCCTGACATGTGTTGCGAACAGAAAACCAAACCAATCTGACAAAGCTCATGCGTAGGCCCTCCTCAGCCAGCCGTTTTGATATTTTTTGAACTTGGGTTTTTGGGCGATCAGCACCCGATAAAACCCCGCGGCCTCGGATCGCAAAGCGGTCAACAGTGCCCATTGATCCAGCCCCTGGATGACAAAACGCGTTTGCGGCCCGATGATGCCGTCCTCCGCCAGGTCCGCCCCGGCGGCGCGGCATGCGCGTTGCAGCAACTTGTGGGCCTGCTTGGCCCCCATGTTGACGGCGAGGTCAAAAATTTTCGGGGCGATTTTGGCGGGCAGGGTGTCGTATTGGTATTTTGACCACCAGTGCAGGTGGTACATTTTTATGGCATCGGCGGCGGACATATTTTTGATATCCGCCACATCGACGGTGCCGTCAAAATTGAAATCGCCGTCCATGACGCCGTCGTCGTCCAGATCCAACTCTCCAACAGACAACAAAAACCGCAGGCTGACGCCAAAGTTTGTGGCCCCGCCCGGATCGACCGGGTCGTTGACATAGCCGCCCTCATGTTTGAGGACGGTCTCAATGGCTTTAATGAATAATTGATCTGTCATGCCGCGATTTTGCGGACTTGTGGTGCGTAACGTCAGGGCGCAACCGTTGCGCCCGGTTAGGCCCGCCCGGCCCCTACGTCAGGCACAGTCGTCGAACAGATCAGATTGTCGGGTGGGGGTGGTGCCGGTCAGCCAATATTGGATCGAGCGGCGCGATATTTTCAAACGCATGGCAATTTTTTCTTGGGACCACCCTTGGGCCGATAGCCAGAACGCCAGCACCCGTTTCGCCAACGGGATGGTCAGGCGTTCGTTCGCCAAATCCTTGACGATATCGCGAGCGGCGTCAATCCCCACAATGTCCGCCAGCAACGAACCATCCGCTTTTTGCGGAATTTGCAGCCGCGATCCGCCGCGCACCAACGCGATTTTCAGCGCAACCTCAACACTGCTGGCATCTGCGATCACTTGCAAACCGTGGGGAAGTTGGGCGTTCATGATGACCGCGCCTTCCAGTCCTTGAGCGTTTTGCAGTCGTGGTCGGACAATGATTTGCGGATTTGCGCGCCGAGGTTTTCGATGGCTCGGTCCGTCTGCGCATCGGTCAATTCAGAAAGGATGGCCTCGCCGAAAGTGCTGTCCTTGAGATACGTCCGCAGCGATCGGTTGGCGCTCAAGCTCGGGCAGATATCCATAAGGACGCGCCATTGCGCCTCGATCACGCGGTGACGTGGCATGTAAACCGGGGATTGACCGACAAGGCGATACGGTTCCCAGCTCACGCTGGCCTCGCGGGTGGCCATGGCCTTGAGCGCTTCGATCATCTTGTTGGCCTGATCGGTGTCCAACCACTGCAACGCGGCGATGCCGCGATCCCGACCACCGCTGACCCGCTTGGCAAAATTAACCAGCGCCTGTTCGGCAGGGTCGCGGACCACGCCCAGATGATAAAGTGAAATCCAAAGTGCGCGCATTTTCGCTTGCATATCACCATCGGCCAACGCCCGTTTGCCCGCACGCGCCGGGGCCTTGCGCTTGGTGAATTTCGCGCCTTCGACTTTAAGCTGTTGCACAAAATCCTCCAGCTCACGGATGTTGAGTTGGGTCGCCGATGTCTTGCCGCCGTACAACCCGGCCAGCTTGGCGCGGTAAATATCGTCATCCAGCCCAAGCTGCTTTTGCGCAATCTTAATCTTGGCGATCAAGCCCCGGCGCACCGGCGTGGTTTTGAATTTGCGTGCGGCTGACATTTTGATGGTCCCTTGTTTCAGTTCACAAAATAGCTGTTGGCAGCCGTACACGATGGGTGTACACTAAATCATCAAAGACGCGGTGGGGTTGGCCCGCTGTAAGAGGTGAAGGACCTAGAAGATGAAAACCGCATTTGTTTACAAAACTGCTTTTACAAATGGCCGGATCGACTTTATGGATTTGGTTGTTGGCGATGACGCCGCCGATGCCGAAGCCACGGCGACCGACATTGTGCGCTCGATCTGCGATGAGCGCGGTTGCGACGAATGGGCCGAGGTTGAAATCGTCGGCGCGTTGGCGGCGGACCCGGCTACTTTGGCCGAAGACTTGAGCGCGTAAATGGCGACCGTATTTTCCCTTCTCTGTCAGGTGTGCGGCCTTTCCCAATCGGAGGCCGCACGCCTTCTTGATGCCCGCCTGGACACGATCAAATCGTGGTCGTCCGGACGGCGGCACGCGCCGGGCGATGCTATCGAACAATTGGCCGAGTTGGCCGCCGCCATCGACGCGGCTGCCGACGAGGCGGTGGATCATATTGTCGCTCAAGCCGACGCCATGGGCTCGAACCCCGAGGCCATAGAGCTGGGCTTGGCTGCAGATGACCACGAGGCTCGAGGTCTTGGCTGGCCGTGCGTCGGCGCGCACCGAGCGGTGCTGGCGCTGACCGTCGCGCGCGGCATGGCTGAGGGGTTCAATTTTAATATTGTCCCACGCGGATCGACCGTGGCGACGGCGGCATCTGCTGATGTGCACGATAGGCATAAAAAATAATCCTCGTTTGCGCCAACTCGAAGAGCGGCAATGGTTGTGCTATACTTTCGCTTTCTCAAAGGAGGCGTATATGGCACTGATTTTTAATGATCTTGCCACCGCGCACCGCGTCAGCTTCTTTCTCAACCTGTTCCGCTGCATCAATGAGCACCGCGCGGACGGCTGGATCCGTTTCGGATTTGGCGCGGTCGCGCAGATCGGCGGCGTCGCGCATGAGCTTGATGATCGGCTTGGTCATTGCGCGGCCCTCACTTCAAATTTATCGACCTCAAAGCCCCAACTGATCCAGCCGGGGTAACGCTGGCGCGCGAAAAGCTCCACGTATGGGCCTTCGAACATGGTTTGGATGCGGGTGTACTGCTCGTCTGGTTTGCGTGAATGGCCGTCGAGTGGCTGGCGAATGCAATCCAGTGGCATGGCCTCAACAAAGTCTCGCACCGAGCGCACGCCTTGGGGCAGTCCCGCGCCAAGCAACGGCATATCTATGGGCGGGCGCATTTTCGGTTTGCCGCGGGTCGCCATCAAGCACGGCTCCAAATTTTTGCGGGTGCCGTAGCCGGGGCCAAAGGCATATTTCCCGGTGTCGGGATTGAACTTGATCCATTCCCAAGCAAGGCTTTTGAACTCAAATCCCCATGCGGTGATGACGTCGTTCCAATGCGGCATCAGCGGCCAAGTGCTCCACAAAAAAACCACCGCGTCATTTGCCGCCAAATGGCCGATTGGCATTTTCTTGATCTCATCCATCGACATGGTGGCGTACTGCGCAGACGCCCCCTTGAAGTGCCCCTTTTCTGAATAAGCCTCAAAACTCCACGGCGGATCGATCAACAACACCCGTGCGCCGCCAGCCGGGCGAATATCTTGAAACTCTTCGAGTTGTTGATCACGCAGATAGGGCATCAGGCTTCCCCAGTTTCATCGTCGGAAACGGGATCGGCATGGGTTGCGTCCAGCAAATTCAGGCCCAACGATTGACGCTGTGCGTTGTCCAAATCCATCTGGTAAACATCGCCACCGTGATGCAGCGATAATTGCGCTTGACCATCGACACCATGTAAAATGCTGAATTGAAAATCGGTGATGTTCATAGCTCGATAATCCCGGATTGAAACAAAATGAAAATGGCACCGGCGGCCTCGACCAGCGCCAAGGCAAGACCAAATTTTTCCCACAGGGTCATGTCCCGTCTCCCACCGCTTTGGGCATCGCCACCGGGCTGGGATTGCCCCGTTGGTGGGCATTGACGATGTCCATGATGTCGAGCCCGCACACCCCCCGATCCGCACATGCATCCAGCGCCAGTTTGAGCAAATCGCGCGGATCTCCGACCACCACCCCGGTTTGGAGCGCCAGTCCGTGGTGGCGCAGTTCTTTTGTAACGGCACGAAATTCGCGGCTTACTGGCGAGGAGCGCCCCAGTGGAAAATAGCGCGAAATCAGCGCAGACAGGTTCAACAGGGCTTCGTTAAAGTCAGCGGTCAAAGTGTTCATGGTCGGTCCTCCGGCTGGAAGTCGGTTACACGATCAGTTTGGTGTGGATACGGGATCTGGTGATTTGGCACTGGCCAGATCAATGGTGACGGCCCGCCACGCGGCCCCGGGATTTGCGCGTTTGTAAAACCGCACATATTCGCGTGACCCTTGGATGCGAATGGAATCGTTCAGCGCCCGAATGGCCGCTTGCCAGTTGTCATCATCGATGTTCAGCCGCCGCAAGCTGAACAAAGCCGCGCGGTTGATCCGACCTTCTTTATCGACCTGAAATGCGTGATCGACCAAAACGCGAATTTTGTCATCCGCGCCCTCGGCCCAATTGGTGATGCACGCATCAAACAGTCCCTTGGCGATCTGCAATTCGGGCCCGAAGGTCAAAAAATCTTGAACTTGAACGACGACTTTTTGGCAACCGTCAAACGACGTCAGCGTGACGTTGCCCTTTTTGCCGCCTTTGGAAGCGGCGTATTTTTCAGCCAGAACGTCCAAAAAAGTGGCGACGTCGTTGAACGTGTGGCCGCGAAACCGGGCGATGCGTGCATTTAAGTCTTCGGCGTATTCGATGATTTTGCGAACGGTCTGATCCTCCAACCGGCCTTTGGCGTCGGCCATATAACCGTCGGGGGTGGGTGTAGTGTTCATCGTGGGGTCCTTTCGTGATGAATGTGAAGGCCGTTCAACAGGCCTTTAAAGAGGCTTTTGATGCCCGTCCAAAGGGCCTCAAAAGGGGCCGCGATGGGATGGAAAAAACGATTGCGAATGCGCGTTCGAGTGTGGCGGTTCATGCGTAAAGCCCTCCCAGATCGCCGCCCGCGAATTGCCGGTTGGCTTTGGTGCAACTGGGGCAGATGCGGCGGTCGTGGCTTTCAAACGACCCCTTGCATTTCAGGCACCACCGAGGGGTGGGCCCACCGTCTTCATGATCCTGCTTGGTGACATTGAGGCCGGAAAAAACGTGCTTGGGCAATTGCGATTTTTGCTTCGAATTGGACACCCGACGGTGGACATGGGCCAGAGCAAAAACGGCGTCCTCCCAAGTTGGGTTTTTGAAGGCGTCGGGCATACCTATGCTTTCGAGAACTTGGCGTGGTGTCATACCATGTGCGCCCATGCTCAGTGCATGTTCGACCGCGCACGAATAGCTGGTGTCGGCAATTTCGGCGGCAGCGCTTGAAAATTGGTTTCTCATGCCGCGTCTCCCGGACCAGAGGTGACCGGCCAGCCGACGCGTTTGGTCGCGATCCGGACCACGTTTTCCGGCAGATCGCCGGTCTGCCGATCGAGCGCTGGCACAGTGCGTGCCTCCAGTTCTTCAGCGTCCTCAATTGCGGACTCAAGGATCGCGCAAATAATCACCACTGCGGATGATTCCACCGTCATGCCCGTAGCGACATAGCGCCGTAGTCCTTCTGCAAGACTTTGAAGATTTTCGCTCAACATGGGTCCTATCCTCCGATACTTGAGATCGGGCATTGGCGACACGCCAGCACCATGCTGGCCCGAAAAGAGCTGGTGCGGTTTGCGTTTTTGGCGTGTTGTTGGTTGTCCAGACAGACGGAGAGGGAGATCTCTCCGGTGGCCGGACAGCGCACCGATGCAGACATCAACTCGCCCCGCACGCGACGTTCGACCAACGCCATATCGCCCTTGTAGGACTGGCCGATGACCGCGCTGCAAACGGACCCGTTGGTGTATTTGAGCCTTTTTCCAACCATGGACTGGGTGCCGTCATCACAAGCCTGGGCCAAGACAATCACCCAATCGGGGCAACTATCGTCCCACGCGGCGCGGGCTTTTTCGACATTGGTGCGGTCACGTGATTTGAACGGGGTACTCATTTTTGATCCTCCGCTTTGGGCCACACAACCGTGTTTGAGTTCGGATCGAATACCTGTTTGATGCGTTGAATTTGCGGCGGCTTGGGGCCGGGATCACGCTGGCGCGCAAAGGCAAATCGTGTTGGCTTTCCCGGCTTCATTTCGACCGTGCGCACAAATTTTGCCCGCGCCATAAATTTCAAATAATCTTTTGCCGCGCCTTCGCTGATCTGCACTTTGGACGTGCTGGCCATCAAGGCCAATTCAGCCGCCGTAAAGGCACTCATTGTTTTCATGGTGCGCCACATGGCCTCGGTGCCAAGCCCCTGCGTGACGTGTTCCCCGCGCCGGTTAACCCGGGGGGCCTCTGCCCCCAAATCAGCGGGCATCGTAAAATGAACGGCCTTTCCCGGCGCGGCCATGGTGTTTTTAAGTATCCCGGCGATGACCAAACTGGTCATGTACGACCGAACCGTGTCGCGATGAATTTCCTTACCGCATTCAAACCAGACATCGGAAATGGTGAATGTTTTGCCGTCCCGGCCAAGGGCGCGAATGTGCTTCCAGATCTCATCACGACCTTGGGGAAAGCGGGCGTTGGCGACAACGTCTGCGGGTTTACGCGCCATCAAACTGCCTCCACCGGATCCCACGCATCGAGCGTGATGGTGGTAAGATTTTCCAGCGCGGCCTTTTCGCGCAGCCCGTAAAGCTTGGTAACAACCCGCCGGGCGCTGCCGTTGGTGCAACTGCGCAATTTGGCAATAACCGGTTTTTCCAGCGTCAAGCTGGGGCACACCAATTGCGCCAAAACCCGCACGTCGTCCTGATCGGTCGGGACCGCTTTGATGCCCTTGAGGATCCGACTATCGACGCGTTCCCAAATTTTCAAGGCGTTCGGCATGTTCTCTTCACCGATCAAGATGATCGCCGTCCCCGCCGCAGCGCAGTGTTTGTAAATGGCCCGAACGATTTCGATCATGCCGCGCTTAACCAGAAAATCGGCCTCATCAATAATCAACGGACGGCGTGGATGGTCGGCCAGATGATCGCCGATCTCAGCCACCGCGCGGTAGATCGGTTTTTTGAGGATCGTGCGCGGTGGCAGCAATCCAAGCTCGACCATCAGCGCCTCGCAGAACGCTTTTTGCGTCCAGGTGAAATCGCATTCCACGTAGAACGCCCGAAACTCGTTGATCGCGTACCGGGCCGCGAAGCTCTTGCCCAACCCGGCTCGACCAGAAAATGTGCCGAAGCCCGGCAACTCCGATGGGCGGTTGACCAGCAGATCGACCAGCTCGGTAAAACGCGCGACGTTTTTGAGCGGGGCGATGGTATTGACGGTTTGAAAATGTTCTGTCATTTTATCCTCTGTTCTCTATTGAAACGTCCGCCCCGGTTCCACACTCGGCGGGCGTTTTTCTTATCCGGCGATGTCCGACCGGCTCCCAAAACTTTTCTCCATGCGGCGACCGGTGCGGTATTCAGACGTCTCCTGATAACTTTGTAACCACTGGCGATCTTCAAGGCTCACCACGTCACCGTCGCCAAGCGCCGCATCAAGCGCCCGTGCGTGCGCGTACCGCGTCTCCGGTGTGTCTTCAGGCTCGGCGGGGCGATGGTCCGATAACCGCTCAACCACGCGCTCAAGGGCGAGTTCTTGGCGGTCATTGAGGGCGGTTGTTTTTGGTTCTGGGCGCGTCATCAAAGGGTCTTTGATGCCCGCCATTTGCACGACTTTGCTTTCCAACGGCGGCATGTTGGCCGGGGTGGGCAATGTCGCGGCGATCTCTTCACCGGTGAGCGTGCGGTGCTGTTCGAGCAGCACCTTGGCATTTTTCTGGAAGGCCTTCCGGGTGCGGTTATGATCGCGGGCGGCGGCCACATTGTTGAAACCAGCGGCATCAACCACTTCGGCATAGCCGATGTAGGAACCGTCTAAGCGGTAGACGTGCAGCCCCGCGTGCAGACGATCAGGATCAAAACGCACCACCAATTTCTGGCCCATATGGGCATGCAAAAAATCGCCCCAAAACCGGTTGCCCATCAAATTTATGGCCCCATCGCGCCGGGCGCAGGTGACACCTTCGGCGGCCAACAGCCACAAACGTTTTTGCTCTTCGGTGGCTTTTTTAATCGGGGCTTGCTCATAAGATTCTTTGAACGTCTGCGTGAATGATCGGCCCCGGCAAATGGGGGCGAGACGTCCGACGCGGTCGTTGTGGTGCTGGATCTCTTCATTGACGATGCGCACAAAATCGTCCAGCGGCACCGCCTTGGAGGCATAATTTTCAGGCTTGTTCAGCGGGGTGTTGCCCGTCCATGCACCGGCAAACGCGGGGTGTTTTGCGATGTCGTCACAGAAATCTCTAAAGGCCCTTTCAATGGGCTTTGATTGGCCGCTATAAGGTAACGTCCAATGCACCTCGACGCCCAACTGGGTGAGAATGCCGACCGGTTCCTCTTCTTTGATTTTGAAACGAAACCGATTGGCGATGCCGCCCGTCAGCCACTTGGAAGCAAAGCCGCGCCCGTTGTCCAGCCAGATGTGGTCGGGGATGCCATAGGTCTCAACAACGTCACCGATGGCAAGGCGGACGGCCTCTTTGTTCTCCGATTTATCGAACCGCCAGCCCAAAAACATACCGGAAAACAAATCTTGGATCGCGACCATCATCGGGCGGATTGGCTTGTCTTCATCCGGCCATTGCACCCAGACGTCCCACTTGTGGCCATCGGCGTTGACCGCTTCTAACGCATGAAAAATCGACCGGTCCCGCTCTTGCGCCGGATACATCGCCTTGAGCGCATCCACACCTTTGCGCGCCAACACCCGCACCGGCGCGGCAATCTCACGCTCCATGCGCCGCTCCAATGCGCGCGATGAGGGGACGCTCCACCCTTGGGCATCCGCCGCACGTTGCAAACGGCGATAACAACTTTCAAATGTTGGTCGCTCGGCCCGCAGCCAATCGGATTTAAGAACCTCCCAAGCTTCCGGTGTGCATGGTGCCGTCTTGGTGCGGCCAGCATGACGCGGGGCCAGTGCGGGCAACCAATCGGCCCGCGGCACACCCGCGACCAGCCTGTACCAGTTGAACACCGTGGCCGGCGTTACGCCGTGGCTTTGCGCCACCGTGTGCACTGCTAAATTTTTCAACACACCGCCGCGATACAGCCCATCGACCTCTTCAATGACCTGCAATTTTTGCTTGGCTTTGTCTTTGCGCGCATCGGGCAATGCTTCGTAAAAGGCCCACAAATCGGGGGCCGCAAGGGCAGATTTCTCAGCGGCCTTAGCCACTTTCACCGGGGCCAGATCGGCAACGATTTTCGCCTGGGCCTTCATTGGCAACAATGTGTAGTGATACTCAACCCCGCCACCCCGACCAGCCCGCTTGCGGGTCAACCCGCCACCGGCGGCATTGTTACGCGCGGCCCAACATTCTCGCTTGGCAAGCGATTGAATGCCACGATCTGTGCCGGGCAAGGATTTCAACGCCATTGATGCCAGTTCAGCAGCGGTGAACCATTCCCTCATGACGCCCCGCCTTTCCAGCCTTGGCGGTATTGTTTTTTCTGTTTTGCCAGCTTTTCGATCTGTTCCGCGACCATCGCCTCATTGACGGCGTTGACGTATTTCGCCTCGATCACCGCGTGACCGAACATTTCGGCAATCAACTGCAACAACCGCACATCACCTGTCGCCTGGATCAAGGCAATGGCGCGCGGCAAGCTGATCGCGTGGTCTTCTTTGGCCTCACTGGCATAATTATCCAGCATCGGCGCGGAAACACTTTCGCCAAGCCAAGCGCTTATTTTTTCAGCAATATCTTGGCGGGACGCAGTGGCATCACTGAGCGTCTCTGAAACGGCCCGCGACAATTGCGCCCGCAGGGTGGCGGTGCGTACCCGCTCGTCCTCAAACCGCACGACGACGTCACGTGGCGGTGTCCAGTCCAAAAGGCTGGGCATGGTGTTCGCCGGTGGTTTTGGGAAACTCCGGCGGGCCATCACTTGATCCCCTTAACAGATCCGGTCGCCAGAATGCCGTTCTCGATCAGGTGATCAAGAAAACGGCGTGCGGCTTTCGGTTCTTTCGAGACGGTGCGGTTCCAGCTGTCCAGCAGCTTGTTGGATAGGGCCTCAACAGGATCGTCCGTGGCGGGGGCGGTGTGCCCTTCGATGATTTTGACGGCCTGGGCAACGGTCTTGGGGGCAGCATCACGCTCGTCGGTCAGAGCCGTGATAACCTCGACTTGGCGCTTGGGCTCAAGCTTAGCCAACGCCTCAAGTTCGGACTGGTTGTCTGCGAAATCCGTGCCGCGCAGCTTTTTGGCGGCTTTGTCGGTCAGCGTCGCGCCAATACGCGCCGCCCTCTCAATGGTGGTTTTACTTTTTTGCGTCCGTGTCACGACCGTGTCAGACCAAGTCGCCAAGTTGGTGTCTTGAAAATCGTCACTACGCCGATCCCCGCCGTGTGTGCTGCTGGGGTTGCTTTTCTCAAACAAGTGCTTCAGTTCTGCGTAAAACTGCGCCCGTTCCAACATTGACAATTCGCTACGTTCCAAGTTTTCCAGTAGTTCGTCGGCGCGCAATTCCAATTCACTGCCAGTCAGAACGATTGCAGAGACCGTTTCCAAGTCCACGGCTTTGACTGCGGCAAATCTGTGCCCACCGGAAATCAATCTGTAGGGCTGACCCTTGGCCTGTTTTGCAACCTCAATAGGTTGGCGCAAACCGCGGGCCTGGATGCTTTCGGCCAACTGAGCGACAACATCGTCATCGACCGGTCGCTTGCGGTTTGTGGCGTCAATTTCAGAAGTTTTGATTTCGATGATTTTCATGTCAGGCGGCCTTTCGTTTTTTGACATGTGCAAACGCACCGCACCTGCTATTCTTCCGCATCCAGATGGAAGGCCGCAAAGGCTTGCCGGAGGAGACGTAATAACGGGTTGGCCAAATGGCTTGAGGCGTGGTGCTGAGAGCTTTGGCTATGGTGGCTTGAACGCCCGCATTGGGACGCCAGCTCACCTTGGAAACGCTGACCCGACTGATGCCGAGCGAAAGAGCAATCTCCGCAAGGTTTGAGCCCTGTTTTTCGAGGGAAGCTTTTACGTCGCTCCAGTGCATGTCTTCGCGTCTTGCCATCGGGTCTCACGGAAGCGGTTAGGGCCGCTTTTTTTGAGGTGAATACTAGGTAACTTGTAACCTGATGTTGTGCAATTTATTTCACAACATCAAGCATTATATTTTCCTTCGGTGTTCTTTGGTGGGAAATTTAATGCTCAATGTTGTGAATTTTGTTTTATTTCAGGGCGTTATGAAAACTACGAACGCAAAAAATAATGAAGCCACAGATTTCGGAGTTTCGGCATTAAAGACCGAAATCGCGGAGCGAATCCGTGTGGCGATTCGCGAATCGGGGGGCAACTCCAAGATCTCAAGGGAAACAGGAATAGGGCTGAAGACTGTCAGCAATTACACGGCTGGCAACACCGAGCCAAAAATCGTTGCGCTGTCACAGATCGCAAGGGCTTGCAGGGTTTCTTTGGATTGGCTCGCGACCGGGCGGGAGCCGAAGCAGCCTGTAAACCCTGCCACAGCATTAGATATGGAGGTTCTAGAGGCGAGCTATGAAATCGCGGAAGAAATGTTCACAAACAAAGGCTTTACGCCTGAGCACAAAGCGAAAATTCTAAAAATTATTTATGAAAAGGGCTTGGAGGAAAAAGGGAAAGACTTATAGTCTGTGCTATCATAGTACATCACGGAGGTAGCATGTCGGGCTTTAAGGATCGTCTTCGGAACGCAGTTGCACAGGCCACAGGCCTGAATGACAACAACACACTTGCTCACATGCCGTCACAAATCACAATCACCGGACCGGTTACTATTTTGCTCTGTAAAAATCAGGCCCTTCATCAACATATCCATGATCCAGAACAAAAAACAGAAGCTCTAAATTCAAGTGCCGAAATGGCCTGATGGGCGATTAGTCTAAAAACAAAACACCCGCCGACCCATTTTTAACGAGACAACAACAAACGGCGGTTTTTGGGGGCTGTTCCACTAAATTCCGCCTAATCCCGCCATATCCCGGTTACTCTAATAACAAGTGTCCCCGCACAATCTCGAAAGTAGTTACAACTGTGGTTACACCGTGTCCGTCCGGTTAACCAGCTCTGGCGGCCCTGATCAGGGTTGGCGATAGTGTCCACTAACGATAGTGGACACCAAGGGGGTAGGAATGGTCGTTCGGAAGCGTCGGTTTTGGTCGGATGTGG
>Ga0316208_1000701_pt1 | contig 37383 bp, 38 predicted proteins | sample 3monopyrite_MG_FD_204944 | JGI IMG/M metagenome (GOLD analysis project Ga0316208, IMG submission 204944) | Microbial mat bacterial communities from mineral coupon in-situ incubated in ocean water Damariscotta River, Maine, United States -... | ecosystem: Environmental > Aquatic > Marine >...
CATACGCTCAAGCTCTTTAGGGTGCATGTATCCAGCAGAAGATAACAAAACGGTCAAGTTCGCTCCTTCGTCGCCGGACTCTTCACTACGCTGCGCTTCGTTCATCTCCGCTTACCTCTATCGTTATATTTATCCGTCGTAATCTATATCCAGATCAAACACTTTGTAGCCGTGAGTGCTTTCACCTGACAGCGAAATATTGATTACTTCTGCGTGCGCATAGCTTAAGTCATGCTGCTCTGAAAATTTATTAGCAACAAGCAAAGCTAGTTCGCTCTCTTCAATTTCAACAACGCCATGCACTTTGTTTGTTTTAACTCTTGCGTCTTCCCAAACCATCACTTCAACCTTAATACCCATATCAAACTCCAATAAAAAAATATAACAATAAGTTCAATTTGACGCTGAGATCAGCGTTATTTTTTCTTGTTCCGTTGTGGCGCAAATTAACAGCGCCGTTATGTATTTTTTCTTACAACGGGTACATCTTCCCATTCTGTCCAATCAAAATACCCGCTAGTTGGTGTGGTTCCGTCAACCCACTTTGTTTTTGTTCTTTTCTGTAAAACTTTTATTGTTGCCGTTCTTTCTGTATGAGTTATTCTTTCTTCAAATCTAAGCTCAATCATTTTTTTCTTCACTCATATAACATTTCGCAAAAGAACCCCTTTTATCTACAGCCAACTCATTAAATGGTTGGTGTCGATAAACAACATGTGTCTGGCAAACAGAAAAGACTTGTACCTGTTTTCCTTGTCGATTGGCGTAGATCATACCGATCTCGGGACGTGGAATTTCTGTTGTTTTACTTTGCATCAACTTAACTCTAAGTTAATTAGTTTTCCCCAAACGTTCTGAATGTCTTTAGGCATGTTGTCGCCCTCTAAATCACTTTGCTTAAAGAACGGATAGAGATCGTCGGCTTCGCCTTTTGTGGCTTTTGTCCAGACTGCGCCGACACCAATATCTTTATTTGTTAATTCACCCCACGTTATTAATTCTTCTTTGCTGAAGAGTTCTAATAAACGGTTATCCATTTTAAAGAAGTCATTAAGATTCACTTTTAGGTGGGCAGCTAACATACCTAAACTTTGAAGACCCATATTCATAATGGCGTTTCTAGCTATAATAGTGATGCCTTTCATTGCATCATTTTCTAAAATGCTTTTTAGGTTTTTCATATTTAATATGTCTGGGAGAGATTCATTAAGATGGTATTCCACGTCGCAACCAATATGTCCCTCTGAACGTCCAACCAGCTCAACCGGCCATCCCATTGCCATATAACCTAATAAATTTAATTGAAGTTCTTCGTTGTTAGGTAGATGCCTTGCTGCTATGTGCTCACGTAACCGAGTCGCTATATATTTTATAAAGGGGAGTTGACGTTCATGATCGGCAAATTCTTTTTCTGTTTTTTCTTCAAAGCAATGCACGTCAAAACAAACGTGTTTTATAACTTTTGCACCTTCATCTTCACCTAAAAGGTAGTTAAGTTCTTCGCCTTGTGCTTGTTTATTGTACTTGCAGCCCTCACAGGTTTTTAGATTAAAATCTGCGTCTTCTAACAAGCGCATATCATCTTCACCGTCGATGTCGTCTCGCTTGTCTAATTCAACAATGCCTTTTTTATTGGCTTTAACTTCCGTTGCAGGTTGCCGTGTTTTCCCTGAACCAGTGTGAAGAGGCTCGTTGTCTGATTTGCGTTCGCTGGTTGCTTTCTCTGCGGCTTTAGCTTGTTTTTCTCCGTGGCATTTTTTATCTAAACAAAAGGCAATTTCAGCGCCCCAAGACGCGGTTAAATTTTTCTTCTTTTTACAACCTTTACATTCTTGCTCAACGTTAAACTTTGAAATACCTAAATTTAGCTCTAACTGTCTGTAGGCTGCTAAAATTTCATCTTCTAACTCCCTAGTCGAAAGATCTTTATAGTACTCATCTTCTAGCAAGACGTTTTTCATTTCATCCATAACAGCGGGGGAAGGCTTCGCGGCAAGGAGGTATTTTCCATGTGCGGCGGTTAACTTGCCTTCAGTGATAAGTTGTTGGGCCCACTCGGGTAAGTCGTTCAAACGAATTAAGTTACTTATGTAGGAACGACTCATGTTATGAATTGCGTTTTCTGTTAAAAAGACTTCCATTCCGGCGACTTTAATTTGGTGATCATCGCGCAGTTTCTTGAGAAACATGGCCCATTCCATCGGGTTTAAGGCTTGTCTTAAATGATTTTCTTTTACCTGGCTTAACAGTCGCGATACTTCGGGAGCCTTGTCTTTTTTGTCGTCTTCTTTTAACAGACAAGGAATGGATGTTTTTAAGGCCAGTTGTGAAGCGCGAAAACGGCGTTCACCTTCAGCAATAATGAGCTTGTTTTCATTGTCGAAGCGAACCTTTATAGGATCTTGCACGCCGCGCAAATTAATATCATCGGCGAGTTCTTGTAGTGGCACTTCTTCAAAATGTTTTCTTGGTTGGTTTGGATCGGGTAATAAATCACTCAATGGTATTTCTGTTACTTCACCTGGGTTAATTGTTATGTTCATTTTTTTTGCTCCGGTTGTTTATTAATAAATGGCCCTTGTGGAACTTGCAGCGCGTGTTGCTAACCTATTTTTCTATCCATGACTTTGATATTTTCAACATTACTAAATATCATCATCGAAAAGTTGGCCATATCTACGGCTTGCTTTTGTACTTGATCAAAATCTCTTTTGCTCAAAGCTTGATTAAGGGTGTAAAACTGTTCCAGACAGCAGTTTTTTAGCGTTGATAAGGGAGTGTTGTGCCACCCACCTTTGTGATCGCAGTTTCTTAGCATTAATTCCATTGCCATTGCGAAATTACCTACTTCGGGTCTCAGTTCTTTTACGAAGGTGCGTGCTTTGCAGTTACCATGCAGCGACAAAAAATCCCAAGCATTTTTTGCCCATCGTGCATCTGCTAAGGCATTGTGCAATGGTGTTGCGTCAGGGATGGGGATTGGGTAAAGACTTAGGTCGTCGGCGAGTTGCTTTATATCGCGACAATATTTTGGGAAGTACTCTGGCAAGTCCATCATAGTTCCGAAGAGTTGACACAAAATAATCCAGTCATAGTCTGCGAAGTAAGCCCAGAATTCAGGGGCATCGCCAACAAAAGCTAATATGTCCTGCTTGATTTGCTCGCGAGGCTTCCATGCTCGGGTTATTCGCGACTCGTCGCCCCCAATCTTTTGTCGTATCCTGCTACCCATAGCAGGTAGGTGGGATAAAACATTTTCTTCAACCCACTTACTAGCTTTGGCTGGGTTAAATTCATTTGATATTGCATAATATTCACGGCCATCTTCTGCGACTATGCCAATGCTTATAAGCTCTATCGTTGTTCCGTCTTCTATAAACTCAGAATCTAAAAAATATTTCATTTTTCACTCCCTTTTGGTTTTAGTGATTGCGCTTCGTAAGCCGCAAGCTTTAGTTTCATTGATAAATTTAACGCCTCTTTTGGCGTTATTTGTGAGTCGGGCGTGTATGTTGTTAAAAGCACTTTGCTTTCTCCGTCTATACAACACGGGACTAAGTTAATTTGTGTTTTTTCAAAAGTTGAACTGTAAAAAAGTTTGTTCTTGTCCATGATTGGCCCCCTTTGAGAGATCCATTTTTCTTCTTTGTAACTTTGAAAGAAACATCTTGACACATTTATATCAAAAATGGTGCAATGAGTGCAACACTTAAATAAAAAAAAGATGATTTTGTGCTCTGAAAGCACCTAATTAGACAAATAGAAACAAAAAAACCGGCAAAAGCCGGCTTTTATAGGGAAGGGGGTTATTGAGGCGTGTTATTTAATACTGCGTTTTCTGTACTGAAAAGCATCGGCGGAATCTTGAACCATATTGGCGACGCGCTCTTTTGCTTCGGTATCAAGGTAAGAGTAGGCAAAAAGTTCAGGAGGAAGGAAAAGATCAGTGTAGTTCTTTATACCCAGCGCCTTAGCCAGCCTCATAATAGTATCTCTGGTCCAGCCATCGTTATTTTCAACGCGGCGAATGGTTGTGTGAACAAGCTCAGGTATGCATCTGCTACCGAGTTCGCGCAGCGACAACTCTTGCTCTTTTCTCAGACGGCGAATGTTAATGCCTGGTGGCTGGTCTGCTTCAGTATTGTACGGGGCTTTATTTTCCATACGAGAAGTGTCTGCCACGTGGAACGGTATGACAACCGCTGTAAAAGTTCCATTACTGTTTTTGTTTGGGTACTCTATAGTTCCATTGCGTTTACGATAATATATTAGGTTGGTTTCCATGCTTATTACTCCCTTGCAGTTTTTATTGGTGAAAAAAGTGGTTTCTTTGTCTGTTATTCGAGAGAAGACAGGTTTTAACCGTAGCACGGTTTTACGCTGGAAAAAAGGTTTAACCCAGCCGGACAAGGAGACTGCGAGAATCCTCATACGTTTATATAAAGAACATGATCTCGTTATTAATGACGAAATATACGCACTTGACTTTAATGGTTGTTACGACAAAACAGTGGAAGTCCCCGATGATTATTTGATGTCTTTATCAGGGAGTTCCGTTAAATGATTAAGTGGCCAGAATCGAGAGAAGATTATTTAACACTCGGCGAAGCGGTTATTGAACTGGTTTGTGGGCGTCGTGATGTTGCGGCAAGGCATTATGATTTTACTAAGTCTGATCCTGAAGACCCTACCCAAAAGATACGGTTTAAAGGTTGGGCTCCGTGGAAGGGTGCAAAAGTAAAAAAAGATTATCAGGCGGCGGAAGGTGAACTTGTTAGTTCATTTAAAAATCACCAACAGGGCGGGCTTGAGTATCGCATATTAAACCCTTTAACTGCGGAAACGTATTTAAACCATTTACGCGGTAAAGATCGCCTTGGTGTTTATGTTCTGGATAAAAATCTTTGTGTTAAGTTTTTAGCGGCGGACTTCGACGACCACGAAGGAACCCTTGAACCGGCGGCGGTTTGGGAAGAGGTGCAAAAATTTATTGATACGTGCGAGACGCATGACTGGATAGTTCACGTTGAAAAATCTAAGAGTGGCACGGGGTATCATGTTTGGTTATTTTTTGATGAACCGATTCAGGCCAGCAAGGCGCGTGCGATAGGGCGATGGTTGTTTGAAGAGTCGCAAGTTTTGCGCGACGACGATGATTTTTCTACCTTTGATCGGTTTTTCCCTGCTCAATCTGCTTTACCGCCACATGGCAAGGGCTTTGGTAATTTAATTGCTTTGCCGATGTTTGGTTTTAAAGAATATGAAGAGGGGAAGGCGGCATGGCTGGATAAAAAAGCTAAGTTAATTACTAATCCGATGGCTTATACATTGGACATTGTGCAGCATGGCCGCAATACGTCTGCTCAGGTTGAAACCTTTTTAGCCGAGTGGGAACTTGATCCTGAAGAAACAGAAGTTTATGAAGGTAAGGCGCGGGACCCTGAACAGGCTTTAGGCACACAGGAAGAATTCGACGCGATGTTTTCGCGCTGTAAGTTCATGCAGTTTGCAAGTAAGGAAGAGAATCAACCAACGCTTAATGAACCGCAGTGGTTTGATATGGTGAGCAACGCTTGCCGGTTTGATGTTGACGACTGGATTCATAATGCTAGTGGTAATCATAAAAGTTATAGTTCGATTGAAACAAGTATAAAAATAGATCATTGCCGCGTTTCGGCGGGGCCGCATACGTGCAAATCAATTCAAGAAAATGGTTTTAAAGGTTGCCCTTCGGGTGGCTGTAAGTTGCCCAGTAAAAAAGTAGTGAAGAGTCCGGCGGGCTTAGCAGGCTGGGCTTCAGGCGGCAAGTCTAAAAAAACTAATCGTGTTGTGAATGTTCCCTCTCCCCCTGTTGATAATGAAACAGACGATCCACAAAAGTTTCCCGCGAATATTTTTCGTTATGAGGAAACCGGCTTACCTTGGCCGCGAATGGATAACTGGGATATTTCTGCTGAAGGTGTTAAGGATCATAGTGGCTCTATTATTTGTTTACGCCCTTTATGGGTAAAAGCTGTTACTCAAAGCAATCTTGGTTTGTTTGGTGTTGTTTTGGAGTTTTTCGACATATATTGGAAGTTGAGAACGTGTACGATGCCTTGTGACAGACTGCATGAACAAGGCGGGATTTTAGGCAGAGAATTAGCTGCGCAAGGTTTACCTGTCGTGCCAGGGAAAGAAAAATGGATAAGTCGTTTTCTTGTGTATGGCGAAATGAGCGCCAAAGAACAAATACGTTCTACAGAGCGGCTTGGTTGGTTTAATCCTCCCGATTCCCCCTCCGTCTTTATATTGCCTTATCAAGTTTTAGGAGAATCCACTGAAAAAATAGTTTATCAGCCAACCGTGGCTATGCATCTGGAGGATAGATTAAAAGGGAAGGGAACACTCAAGGAGTGGAATGAGAATATTGCAACTCCCAGCAAAGGAAATCCTGTTTTAATGTTTGCGATAATGATGGGGTTCGCCGCCCCCCTGCTAAAACTTTGTGAGGAACAGTCGGGTGGTTTTCACTTGTACGGAGTAACAAGTGGCGGAAAAACTACCGCCGCTCAAGTAGCTACATCTGTTTGGGGGTGCGCAATCGATCCTCAAGAAGGCCCCGAAAGAACATCAATAAGAAAGTGGAATACAACAGGGGCGGCGCTTGAGGCTGTGGCCGAAGTACACAATGACATCTTATTGCCCCTTGATGAAATCAGTGAAGTTGATCAACACGAGCTTGGTAAGATTATTTACTCTTTAGCTGGAGGCATGAGCAAAAGTCGTTCAACCGCTGGGGGAGGACTTAGAAATATGCAGCATTGGCGATTACTTTTCTTTTCCACGGGTGAAAAATCAATAAAACAAATGTTGGCTCAAGTTGGTCAAACTCAAAAAGGGGGGCAGCGTGTTCGACTGCCTGACATCCCTGCCGATGATGGAGGCTCGGGTAGTCCGTCAATTATTGTGGAAACAAACGGGCTACCTTCCAAAGATTTTGTGCGAAAATTAAAAACGTCTTGTGCTAACTATTATGGTTTGGCGGGGCCGGTGTTTGCTACTTATTTGCTCGCTGAGGCACAGAAAAGTGATATGGGCGAGCTTGCCGCCGAGCTGAGAGAAGACTTATATGAAATGGAAAAAACACTAATTAAGGATCATCAAAATAATGAAAAGATAAAGCTTCCTCGCGAAGGTGAAAGGGTACTTCGTCGTTTCGCTTTGGTTGCTTTGGCTGGAGCCAGGGCAGCGAAGGCGGGAATCATTGATTGGACGCTGGTTGATATTTTAAAGTCAGTTATGGATGTAAGAGACCGATGGCTCTCTGAACAAGGAACAGAACGCAGTGAAACAGATCGAGCACTATCTTACTTCCGAGATCAAATCATGAAAAACGTCGGGCGGTTTTTGCCCTTTGACGCGAATCCCAACCAAGGCCAAAAAGATTTGTTAGGTTTCCGAGTACCGGATTATTTCTTGTTAACAAGTGACTCTTTGGATGAGTTGGCAGGGGAACATGATAGAAAGACTCTATTAAATTTGTTGAAAGCAGAAGGTTTTCTTTGGCATGATAACGGGCGACTAACTAAAAAGGCTCCAAAAACGGCCTCTCTGGGGAATATAAGGCCAAACTTATACTGGATTGCTTTAGAATTTATTGGCGAGATTGATGCGATGAATACCGAGTCGGATGTTAAGTCCGGCGCGGCGGAACAGGTGGATCTTGCTTTGGGTGTTTCTCAAGAAACAACTAGAAAACTAGGAAAAGATGAGCCTATCCCGTTTTAATTAACAAAAAAGGAACGGGTGCATTTTATTTTTTTATCCAAAATAGCTCTCCTTGTTCATGTGATGCGGTAACAACTAAAACTGATTTATCTTTGAGTTTTATAGTAGTTTCGTATTCAGTTATAGAAACTGTATCAATATTTTTCAGGAGTTGTGCTAACTCAACTGAATTGGTTATAAATTTTTCCATAGTCGCTCCTAAAACTTGCCCCAGTTTAACAACCGATAAACTGCCAACAGACGCATAACTGCTCGGGGTGTTTTCATTCCATTTCTTGCTTGATTCCAATTTTTGAGGGAGCCGTAAGGTTCCCCCGTCCATCGTTGTGCATCTTTTAATGACCAACGCAACCGACGGAGGCGCTTTGCTAGTGGGGTGTTTGGTTGTCGGTTGCGTGTTGTCATTTTGTCATTATATCCCTTTTGTTAATCTTTATCTAAAATCAAAAGGCAAGTATTGATACTTGTTCCCGATTCCTTGAAAGAACCAGGAGGAAGGTCAATCGTTTCGCCTCCATGAGTGTCAACAAAGGATCGGAAGTAACGACTTTTTTTATCGTCCCGATAGAATGCGCTGGGTGACATGACAGAAACAAGCCTTCCCCCCTCCTTTAAAAACTTGAACGCATGTAAGACATGATCAACGTCTTGAAGGTTTTCAAAGGGTGGATTCATTAATATTTTTTCATAGCTTGTGATTTCTTTTGTATCCACCGTTAAAAAGTCTTGTCTATGAATTAAATAATCTTTGGCCTCGCCGATTTCGGCTAGTGTATGGTTGATTTCAAAGCCTTTCACTTCTGCACATAAAGGAGCAACACGATCAGCAATCGCGCAGCTCCCTAAATTGGGCTCTAAAACCCGATCCGTTTCTTTAATGTTTGCATAATCAAGCATGGTATTTATAACCTCGTTTGGCGTGGGAAAATAACCCGCAATTTTAGAAAACTTTAAACCGTCAACTTTTCTTTGTAGCTCTTCGGCTTGTTTGTCCTCTTCGGTTTTACCTGTGACCAGCGACCAAAGCGCCTTTGCTACGGGGTCGGTATCTGTTGGCTCACCTGTACAAACTGAATATTCGTGAAAGCCGTTAGGTACGTGAGTTTTTTTAGTACCCATAAGATTATAGATCTGTGCCTTGCTATTTATGTGTGATAAGACAGTCGGCACTGTTCCCATCTCGCACAGGTCCGCCAGCTTATACAATGCTTCTTGCGTTCGTTTTAGTTGCTCCCCTTCAAGGCGGGCATGGTTGGCCTGTTTCAATCGCTTTGGTGTATTTGTTAAACGGTCCGCTAGTTTACCCTCGATCTGTGGTGTGAGTTTATCCGCTAGATCTCTGAACTTGTCCGCCTTTCCTTTGGTGGGCTTTGGTGGTTCGTCTGTTGGCGTGTTGCCTGTTATATCTGTTAAGAATTGATCAGCCTGTTCGACTTGTTCAAAAGCAAAGCCGCAAGGAGTCGCCCCCCATTTTCGAGAATACCAGCCGCCCGCGCTTTTAGCTTGTGAGCGTACTTCGTTGAATTCATCCCGATCTAAACTCATATCCAGTACCACCATATACATGGTGAAGCCCTTTTTAGTATGAAGATGATCTTCTCTGTGGGCTTGAATACCGCTAGAAGATTGACCACCACTTGAAGCTTGAACCGTTGTTTTTTCTGGCTCGTTGAAGCGCGCGACATAATCAGAATTTACTAACTCTAGTTCTTTGAAGGTTGCCCCGTGTGGGATACTTGCGCGGCAAGTAATGCGCCATACTAGCTGGCTAATATATTGCCCACTTATTGAGCCGTTTTCGCTGTACTCTTCCCCGTGTTGTTTGCATAGTTCTCGCCCAACTGCCTCGGTAATTTCTTTTGATACTGTGCGACTGGTTGAAACATATTTAGAGCGGCCTAACACGCGATCAATGGCTTCTCCTTTTGCGCTTGAGTCGTGTTCGTATATGTCCTCCATTCCGTTAAAATTGCCGTATTGATATTTTTTCGCGATGTTGTCCACTTCCTCGCCTGTTGGACCGTTTGACCAGGAGACGCGGATCGCATTTCCCATGCTGAAAGATTCAGATCGCACCGAAAAATTAACCAAAGGAAAAGCAATTTTTAATTCATTTTTTAAATTCTTGGCGGCTCTTGCTTGCCCTGATAAATTATCATCACTCGCGATTGCCCACGGGTACGACTGACGAAGTTCAGCTTCAAACTTTCGGACCTCTTGCGCTTTTGTCTGGCTTGCTTCTTCTCGTTCTTTTTCTAACTCCAGAAACTTCGCTTTTTGCTCGTCGATTTGTTCCGGTGTTTTTCTTTCATCTTCTACGGGGATCGCCGCCTGTGCTTTTTCTATTGCTTCATTAACTGCTTGTGTTATTTGGTCGGCGTTCTCCCGTGTGATGTTCCAATCGAAAGCGTCGCCTATATCATTATAAAGCGCGTTTGCTGTTTCATTAACGACACCGCCAAAAAGTATTTGAGAAGTATGCGATCTCTCATCAACACCTTTAATCCCCGTTAATGTTTTTGTTTCATACTTGCATCGAGATAATATTTGCAGTGCTTCTGTTGTGGCCTTGTGCCATTGGTGGCGGTTAGTTGTACCTGCTGGTAGTGTGAATTTCTTTGACATTTTTATTACTCCGTTTTGGGTTTTAGTTAATTTTAATAAGTTTAAGTTTCTTTCATTGTTCCACGTGAAACACTCTAGGCGCATAATGCGCCTATGTCAAGCGCTTGAATGAAAAAAAGTTGCTCTTAGAATAAAAAGATCGAATTAGTCCCGATTCAGTCCCTACTAAACAAAGGAAAACGGATATAAATATAGCTATACTTATCAATGGCTTATTGTTGCTTGTCCCTGTGTCCCGCTGTCCCGTATTGATTAAGGACACAAAGCAGGCTTTTAACAGCCAATAAATAAAAGCAATCAAAAAAAACTTTTGCTTTCTTTTATACCGCGACCAGCGGGACAACGGGACAGCCCGCGACCAATACAACACAAGGGATTAATATAAGTTTTTGAGTTTAAACACTATTATTTAGTATTACGTCTGTTTTATTCATAGCTCAGCCTTACTCTAAGCTTGTCTCAGTGGCTTTTATCTGTTCGGGACTTGCGCGACAATTAAAATGTTTCTTTGATAGTTACAAAAGTTCTAAAGCTGTGTTATAAATAACCACGCTAAAGCAGGTTAGGGCGGACGAGTTAGAACAACAATCAAAGGGTTTCAAGATGGCTGGACACGGTGGACACAGAGCAGGCGCGGGAGCACCAAGGGGTGGAGTCAGTGAAACTCGCCGTTTGTTGCTTGCTGCGATTGAGTCCGGCGTCGAATTGGCGGGGCGTTCTAAAGGTTTGAAGGGTACACGCTCGGAAGTTATCGAGCAGACCGGCGCCAATATGGTTTGTGATCTTATCCTTGCCGGTGATGTAAAAAACGTGCTGGCTATTTGGGGACAAAGTACCGGCAAAGATTCGGCAAGCTCTCCAGCCACAGACAACAAAAGCGGACTGGCAAACGCACTTAACCAAGCATCTAAAATGCTTTCTGGGCAATCAAACGGTACAGAATCGGTACAGAAGATACCCGCACCACACACAGAACAAGGCACAGCAACACATCAAGAAGAAAGCACAATGGATACTGAATCAAACGCGCCAACTTTAAGAGGTAAAAACGAAATGATGTTTATCCCTCAGCAAGCATTGCCGCTAGAACTTCCAGCCGCCGAAGAGCCACCCAAGGGGGAGGGGGCCGCCCCCACCCACCCCCAGTCAGATATTCATTATAGGGTTGAGCCAGAAACTCTTGAAAAAAATTTTGAAAACTCCGGAAGTGAAGAATGAGCGCTTGCCGCCATACGGGACATTACAAAACAGATTTAACGTCCTTCGTTGAAGAGGTTTTAGGGCTTTGCTTAACTCCTTTCCAGGTACGGTTTTTGTCGCTTCTCGAGAAACAAAAAAAATCCACACGTCGACGGGCATCAAATGACTACCCATCGGTCTCGGTTGATATGAACCGCTTCGACATTCGGGCGATATCAGCGACGCGCGCGACATCAGGCGCAATAAGTGTCGAAGAGGAACGGTAACGGGCATGACATCTTTTGCAGAAGATAATATGAATACCGTTAACGGGGAGGGCGGACCTCGGACAGAGTTTCATAATGAAAACTCCACTTTGTCTCAACGGCCCACAAATAAATGCCGAGACTGGACAGCAGAAGAACGCGCTGCATGGTATTGGACCTGGCAATCGGCAAATACGACCGCCGACACCCTAATTTGGATGTTAATTCGGTGGCGGGTTGACCCCGTTCTTTTTGCGATTGAATGCTTGCGAATTACTTTACATCCTTACCAAGCGCAGATTTTGCTTGACCTCGCCGACGCACCACTTGAGCTTTATATTTTTTATAAGCTCGACCCCACCTTCCCTAAACGACAAGTGTTAGTGCCTTCGGGTCATGGTCTTGGTAAAACGCGCGTGTTAGCCGTAGCAATTATCTGGCATTTACTTACGCACATGTACAGCAAAACATTATGTACTGCTCCAACCAGTGATCAGTTGACGGGTCAATTGTGGGGTGAGATACGCAAAATGTTTCGCCGCATGAAAATGAACTACGCCGAATTGGCAAACGAGTGGGAAATTCTTAGCTCATCTATTACACACATTAATCCTGATAATGCGGACTGGCATGTTATTGCGAGAACGGCGCGTCCTGAAAAACCAGAAGGTTTACAAGGTGCTCACGCACTCGACGACGACGACGCTTTTGGGCAGATCGCGGAGCTTTTTGGTGAAGAACCTGATAATGGCTTATCTGGTGGTATTTTGGTTATCGCCGAAGAAGCCTCGGGTGTTCACGATGATATTCGCGAAGTACTTGAAGGTGCGCTTTCAGAAGAAGGCGCTCGGTTCCTTGCGCCAGGGAACCCAACTCGCCCCGACGGCTGGTTTGCAAACGATCTTGATAAGACGGATCGCTATGCGGTGCATAATTTAGATTGCCGTATATCCAACCGCGATAAAGTTTATACGTTGCCTTACCGCCGCTACGATGGATTAGTAACTGAATTAAAAATAAAAGGGTTTGTTCGTCCAAACTATTGGCTAGATATTTTAAAAGATGTTGACGGCGACGAAGACGTTGATCGCTTTCGTGTTCGCGTCAGAGGATTAAAACCCCGTTCTGCTTTTGACCAGTGTATTAAAGCAAACTGGGTTGACGAAGCGATGGCGCGCGGACCCCATGAAAAAAGCGCAAATGATGAAATTGTGATCGGTTTAGATTTTGGTTTAACGTCAGATAAACATGCTAAAGCTATTCGACAAGGCTTTAATATTCGCGAGCTTGATGAATGGCTGCCTAAAGAAAAACCCGAAGAAATTACCCTCGACGCAGTAGACAGAGCTATTGACTCTGTTAAAGCCTACGCATCTTACGGCAAACGCATTTACATCATTGGCGATTCAAACGGGGTGGGCCGTGGTGCAATGGAACACCTTTATCGTTGGGCCAACGAAGAAGAAAACAAAAAATATCGCGTTACCGTTATTCATTACAACTCAGGCAAGCAAGCGCTCGACAACAAACGTTATTATCGTCGCCGCGATGAGATGTGGTACAAGCATGGTCGCACGTTCTTATCTGATCCGCGTACATCACTACCTAACTTACCAGGACTTAAGCGCCAATTCACCGCACCCGGCTATCACGAAGACACTAGCCGCAAAATTAAGGTTGAACCCAAAGAGTCTATAAAAAAACGTACCGGCCAAGACTCTGGCAATGGCGCAGACGCTATTTTGGAAACTCTGTTGGTCCACATCGTACAAGAACAAGCGAAGGAACCCAAAGAAGAAACATTGCCAGCAGTATTTAAGCATCACTTTGAAAAAATAAGAAAAAAACAGAACAGAGGGAGATATATCCAATGATTAATCAAGGCATTATGGACACACTGAAAATTTATGCGGACGCTTACTCTATCCCTTTAGATATTATCGTTGCCATTGTTAAAGTTGAAAGCAACGAACATATTTATGCTTATCGCTCAGAACCACATTATCGTTATCTGGTTGATGTTAAAACGCAAAAGCCTTTCCGCCGGTTAACGACCAGTGAAAATACCTCTGAAGTGGCAGCAAAAGATTTCCCTTATTTCGGCAGAATTAGCTCACGCAATACCGAGTGGTGGGGCCAGCAAGCAAGCTGGGGACCTATGCAAATTATGGGTGCGGTTGCGCGCGAATATGGTTTTGAAGGGGCGTTTCCTGAATTATGCACCTGGACAAAAGGCATCATGTATTCGTGTGAGCATTTACAAAAATTAAAACATCGGTTTCTTGGGAAACACGGATGGGCAGGGGTGATTGCTGCGTATAACGCAGGTAGTCCGCGTTATGTTGATAATGGCGACTTTGAAAATCAACACTATGTTGACAAAGTGCGCGAACATGGCGGATTTGAGTTTATGGTTGATTAACGATGATGGTCGAAAACATGGTAAAAAAAGTTATTAGTCACTATTGCGGCGGTGATGTGAGCAAAGTAGAAGTAGATTGTTTTTTATTTGACGACTTAGCTTTTGATTCTCTGGATCACATTGAATGCATTATGAAATTAGAAGAAGAGTTAAAGGTTGCGTTTTTAGATAGCGATATTGACGAAATAAAAACCGTCCAGGATGTCATTGATTTTGTTTACAGAAGAAAAGAGGTACATGATGAATAAGGAAGAAATAACAAAAAGGCGGTGGCGTGTTCGCCGACGCATGGCTATTGCAGCTTTTTTGTATTTAGTTTTAATTGTGCCTACATTGCTTTTTGTTCCAGAAAAAAAACTAGATGTTCTTTCAAATGTTGCCACCGTTGTTATAGGCGCTATGGCTACAATCATTATGGTTTATATCGGATTCGCTACTGCCGATGATAAATGGCAAAAAGAAAATGACTATCAAAGAGGAATCGATCAATGAGCTATAAAACACTCGCAAGCTACTTAGGTATGATCGGCGTTGGCTGGTTGTTAGCTTCCTGGTATTACGGTGAAGACATTGCCGAACTAAAACATAGTTATGAAAAAGAAAAAAAAGAAGCGGTAGAGCGCACTGTAATTCAGCATAACGTTTTAGCTGAAGAAGATAGAATATTGTTTGAAGGCGTTGTTGAGAAAAAAATAACCAGCGCTGATTATTTTACGAAATTAGAAGAGGAGACTCGCAGTGTTAAAATCAATAATGATGGTTGTTTGGTTAACCCCGACATTGTTCGCTTGTGGAACAACGCCAACAGAGGGGAGTTTGAAACCAACGCGCCAGGAACCAACGGCTTGCATGGCGCATTGCAAAAAAACACTTCCGCCTTTTACCCCTTCGACGTTGGAAGCAAGGAAATTTTCAGTGGAGGCAAGTATCAATCATACGATTTCGGCAAGAGCCTATCACGCTTGTAAATTAAACCACGAATGTTTAGTTGACTGGATAAAAAAGGGACGCGCCAACAATGGAACAAACAATAAACATTAGCCTTGAGTTTTTTTTGATGATGCTTTTTGGTGGTGTTACGTTGTTTATTACTGCCCCGATGGCGTGGATTTTGCGCGCTTCGGTACGAGATCAAAAAGAACTAGAAAAAGAATTTGTTGGTTTTAAAGACGAAGTTAATAGAGATTTTGTCCGGAAAGAAGACCTTAATCGCAGGCTCGATCAAGTCAGTAGTGATATTGAGTCCATTAAAAATACACAGGCAAGTATTTTTGCTTTATTAAGTAAAAAGGCAGACAGATGAAAGAACCTAGCACACTAGAAAGCTTGTGGAAAAAACGTATTGATTCCTCACGGGCGCGTCGAGATAAGTTTTCAACCAACTGGTCGAATTATGCCATGTTGTATACCAATCTGTATTCTTCGGCCCAACAATCAAATGACGACGATACAGTGACTTTACCAGAAGGCGACCAGGTTAAAGTTGGTCTTGTTTTTCGTAACATAGAACAAACAATGGGTATGTTAGAACTCGATGAACTGGGTGTTCGCGCTACAGAAACAGATTATACGCGTGAACTGACACAAGATGACACGCATCGCGAGGCGGTAGTTGAACAAGGCTTGATATTAAGTTTATATAATTCTGGTTTTGTTAAAGAGTCTGAAGAAGTTGACTACATAAAACGTGACGGCATTATTATTGGACACGGCATTAACTATACCCAGTGGCGTATAGTTGAAGAAGAAATTGAAGTACCCGCAATCCCTATGATGGTTGAAACTGAGGCGGGGATTCAGCCTTTACTTGATGACGTAACAGGTGAGCAACAGTTTGAAACTAAAATGGAAAAAGTGGTCGCGTGGGAAGGCGTGGAAGATATACACGTTTTACCTACTCAATTTTTATTTAGTTCATCAGCTAAAAAAATTCACAAGTCGCCTTGGCATGGTTATGAAGATGTCATTGAATTAAAAGAGTTAAGAAAAAATCCTCGATTAACTATTCCTGATCATATTAAAGGCACAGCTTTTTCTGAAAAAGATCTTTATGGGCATGAAGATGACGAATTTAAAATCGAAGATGGTGTTAAAGTCATTACTATTTTTGATAAATTAAATCGTGAGCTATTAGTCTTTATCGAGGCGAGTAGTTCAGAATCTGAAAAGAAACAAACAGGCTGGTTTAATAAAAATCAAGAAATTAATAAAAGTCGCAAGTCACTTTACCTTGTTAGTTCAACAAAGTATCCGGTGAAATTTTCCCATCCTGATGCTTCGCCATTTTCTTTTTTTATTCCACAACCTGCGAACGATCAGCCTATGGGTATTTCGCAAATTGAACACATTCGCAACCAGGCAACAGAAGCAGATAAATTACGCACTCGTGCAGCTAATTTAACCCGACAACTTAAAACGGTGCTTTTCTATCAAAAGGGTAAAATTGATAAAGCTCAGCTAGAAAGAGGCCTTGAAAATCCCGAAGGCAATCCCGTAGGTATAGACGTACAAGAAGGGGAAAGCTGGAAGGACTTAATTAAAGAAGTTGATCTAGGAAAGCTCCACCCAGAAATTTACCAACAGATTAGCCAAGCGATGAACGACGTTAACCAAACGACCGGCATTGCGGAACAACCCTTTAGTGGGGCCGATACAGCGACCGAGTCTGATAATCAAATGTCGATCGCTGGAGTTCGTCCAAAACGCAAACAACGACTGCTCTTAAAGTTTATGTCTGAAGTAGCAAGTCGACACAAAGATTTTATGGCGGCATTTGCTCCTGAAGGCCAACAACTTCAATTCATTTCTTCGGATGGTACGCCTGTTATTCAAAGTTATGGCCGAGACGCCTTTCAAGGTAAATTTTCGATAGAAGTTTTACCAGGGGGGGCCGCAACAAATATATCACCTGTAAAACAAAAAATTATGGCTGAAACTTATGCGCTTATTGACGGTAAGTTTGGACCAAAAGTTGATCTCTTATTTTTACGTCAAGTGTTATCAATGACAGATGCGCGCGACATTAACGGTATTATGAAAGCAGCACAAGAAGCATTAGGGCTGGGTTTTGGTTTTAATCAGGAAAATGGGCAAACGCCTGACATGAATGTTGTCCCCAATGATATGAACGACGGCCAAGCACTTCGCGCGGCTATCAACTTAGCCAGTGAAGGAGGCTTATAGTGAAAGCGACAATACTTTTCAACAGTAAAGATTTTAAAAAAGGTAAAGAAAAAAAGACAAATAAAAATAAATATTCTTATGTGGAAATAACTTCTCCGCGTAATGAACTGTTTACTTTATTTGGGCAAGGATTAGAAGGCTTGAAAGATAACGAGGTTGTCAAACTTCAGGTTTGTTGTGCGGAAGATCCGGACGCCATAGAAAACATCGTTAACAAAGATGAATTTTACAGTGACATAGTGATGTTTGGTTCTCCGGTGGTCCTTGATGTAAATAACACCCTTGTTAATCTTGATATTTCTGGAAAATTTCGTCTTGCTATTCCAACACCACAGAAAAATAAACATCTAGTAATCGGGTTTTATTAAGCCCACTTTCAGCAAAAAAAAATGAAATATTTGACTTTTAATTCAACTAGCGTATAAGGAGTGTAACTATGACAATTACATCAGATACAGAAGAAACGGCCAACATTGACACCAGCTCGTTTACAGCGACGGAAGCGTCAGCAACTATTAGCGCCGAAGAAAGCGCAGTAGATCAGGGTTTAGTAGGTGCGGAAGCAGCGTTTGCTCGTGCATCTCAGAGCATAGAATCTGAAAGCGATGAGTCTCAGTCAAGCGAAAAGACGACTGATAGTAATTCTGAAGAAACCAATTCTGGTAAATCAGAAGGAACAGAGGCGGCAGGCGAGAAGGACGAGAGTTCTTCTGAAAGCACCGTGGAACTTCCGGCTGATTGGCCACAAGAGCGGCAGGAACAGGTGAAAGCCTTACCTGCCGATGCTCAGCAGATCGTCATGGATGTTACCCGTGATATGGAAGCAGGGCTAAACAATGGACTACAAACCATTGCTGATATTAAAGAGCAACATCAAGGTATCGTTGATTCTATGCAAGAACATGGGTTTTCGGGCGAACGTGTATCTGAAGTGCTTGCTACGGCAGCGGCTTTTGATTCCGATCCGAAAGGAACCATTGAATTGCTTGCCCAAGAAGCAGGGATTGAACTTTTCTTTTCTGGTGAAGAAGCACAAGGAAATCCGCCGGAAGATGTTTTGAACGACCCTGTCAAGTTTCAAAAATGGGTAAGTGACAAAGCAATAAGAGATTTTGCTAAGACACAAGAACGCAATCAAAAGCTTGAGGCGGAAAAAGCGCGTAAGGCAGATGCTAAAGCCCGACTACAAACTGAGTTTACCGAAGCAGAAAAAAATATTCCGAATTTTGCTGAGCATAAACCCAATGTAGTCGCAAAGCTTCAGGATTTGGCCGAAGGCGCTAGTGTCGAAGATGCTTACAAGTTATCGGCTTTTGATTCTTTGTTTGAGATGGCAGAAAAAGGTCAAGAAGCAATAAGCGAACTCGCCACTCTTAAAAAGGAACTGGAAACGCTAAAAAAGAATGGTACTCGATTACCTAGCGATGGTGGTAATGGTGATGAAGCCAGCATAGACACAGAAAAGATGTCTCCTGGTGACAGAGCCTATTACAAAGCTCAGAAAAAACTTAGTGCTCAGCAATAACAATAAATAATAGAGGACATAAAAAATGTCAGTTAATCCTTCAGGTGTACAACTTTTTTCAGGCATCGAAAGTGCCGACGATATGTTTATGGCTACAATGGAAGAAATGGATAAAGATCCAATCAACCTAATAGACATAAAAGATCCAATTTGGGAATATTTAAAGCGTCATAACATGATCGAATACGTCGATGATATTGGGACTTATGTTCCCGTTCATTTGCTCGACAAAAAAAATTCAACAGTTAAAGATTTCTCTCATTACGATGATGCAGATAATACGCCGCAAGATGCACTGGAAGAAGCTAAGTTTTCTTACGGGCATATCAGCGGTGTTCAAATGTATTCCCGCGAAGAACTTGTTAAAAACCAGGGTAAGACACAGATGATTGATCTTGTTAATACCAAACAAGAACAGTTATCAAGCTCAATGACCAATCACGCTGCAAGCCGAATAAAAGGCACTCAAGACTCAGATGGAAAGAAAACAATGGGCATGGGTCGCATTATGACATTGGATGCAACTTGTGGCGGCATTGATCCAACAGACGGTAAACATGCTTACTGGAACCCACAAAAAGGGGTTAAGGCTGGTGGCGGATCATATTCCCTGGCTACTGAAATGCGAGCAGGCTTGCGCCGTTTAAATCGCTTGTGCTCATATCAGGGTGAGCGTCCAACTTTCCTTCGAGCAGGCGAAGATCTTTATGATTCAATGCAGGCATGGGCGGAAGAAAAGCTCCGTATGACAATGGATGAAGTCAAAGATAGCGGTGGCTGGGGCGACCACGAAATGTTTACCATTAACGGACAAACGGTCGTGTATGACGCGGAACTCGCTGCAAAGCGTGGTGAGTTATACAATATGAAACGAACTAAAGTTCGCATTCATAAAGGAACCAACTTTCAGTATACACCTTGGCAGATGATGGAAGGCAAGGTGGCAGCTAAGAAACGTAACTGTTTACTTTATGTTGCAGTATATTGTCAACGTCGCAACTCGAACGGGTTTGTTGATTTCACATAATAATAAAAAAATATAGTGTGTTTATTTGGGTAGCCTTATAAGGCTACCCGCTTTTTAAGAGGCTTAACTTGCAACCATTCCCTTACCAAGATAGTGAACGAGAGGCCCGCGTCATTCAGGATGTGCTCGACACATTGAGGAATAAAACTGTTTACGACCCTGCATCTAAGGAAGTCACTATAATACGGCAGGTAAAACGGTGGATTACACATGTTTTAAGCGATGCGAATGAGCGCCGCAAGTGGTGGTTTCTTGAGAACGTCGCAACAAAAGAAATAGCTGCAAGTAACGATATTATTGATTTACGTGGCCACGTTGACAAAATAAGCGCCGTTTATTGCCCACAACGTTTACGCATTTTAAGCTTAGAAGAGTTGACCGAGTTACGACAGCTTGCTTTGACAAATAACAGCAATAATGCTGCATCGAAAGCAACGCATTATGCTATTGAATCTGGCCACCGCATTCATTTGTGGCCATGTCCTTCTGCCCCCGTGTCTTTATCTGTTATATACACAAGACCTATGCATGTGGCCATTGTTCCTAATTCTTGGGAAGTTATTATTTTAAATGGCATCATTGGCATGTTTGGACAGCACTTTGATAAAGATGCTCTGGTTGACAACCCTAGCTTGTTTGAACGTCGATACAACTACCAGCTAAACAATGTAAAAATACCCCATCATGATACAGAAATTATTGAACGATTTAAAAAAACATTCCCTGCCTTCAGCACTATTGCAGCCAATTCGTCAACAGATACAGGAACAGACTACCTTGCTCCAGCAAGCTTAACGGGCATTGGTTATGAAACACTTGAAGCAGGCGACTACCCACTAAAGGTCACTTAATATGGCAAGCATAAGCATTCCTGATTTAAAATTAAAATTTGAGTCGGGAGACGAGCCCAGTCAACAAGACTACATAGATTTAATAGATACGCTAGCTGATTTGTCCGCAAGCTGGCCAGGGACTTTACCTCCGTCAAACGGGGTTAATTTGACTAACTTGACTTTACCGGACCCTTTGCCCGCTCTTGATGCATCAGCACTTTTTAACCTGATACCCGATGAGTGGGTTAACCTTAAACAATTCACACCTAATTATTCTGACCCAAACTCTTTTGTATTAAGCGGGGATCACAGCAATCGCTTTGTCGCTAAAAAAAGAGTGAGACTTACGGTTGATTCCGTATATATTTTCACCACTCCTTCTTCAGCCGTTTTTGATGATGTTACTAATACTACTTTAGTGATCGTTAACGATGCTATGTCAACAAATGGGCTAACAGAAGTGTTTGTAAGTGTGTTTTCTCCATTTGATTCAGGAGGGGCGATTTCTGCCGAAATGGTTAATTCTATTAGTCGTGTTGAAGCCGAAAGCCTTGACACAGCTCTATACAATAAAGTTGTTAATATGCCCTCTCGTAATATCTGTGCAACGGCTGATATTGTGTCTCAATCAGGCACACCTACAGACAGTATCGCAACTCTTCTATTTACAGGAAACGGAACAAGTCAAAACATAATCGGGTTACCTGCATTATCTGGAACAGTAGGCAATGATCAATATGGTGGTCTTGTTAAAATTAAAAACAGAACCAGTATTTCAAGTTATGTCATCGTTGATAGTATTCGCGGCGCAGGCAAATATTTATCTTCTGATTCAAGCTCAAATCAAATAGAAGATGCACAGACAGTTACAGCATTAAACGCAGACGGGTTTTCTGTTGGCAGTCATGGTGCTGTAAACAATAACCTCGATAATATTGTAGCTGAAGTATTCCAGACAAACCGCAAACTTGAGCCCACTTATGGTGCTAATTTGTTAGTAGGGGATGATTCTACTTTTGATGCCACAGTTGGTAATTGGACAGGCCTTGATGCTGCTTCTGGTCTTTCAGTTGTTGGTAATAGACTACGTGTTACAAACAATGATGCTACTACAGCAAGTGCCTATATAAGCAAAACAACAGTAGTTGGTAAAGTGTATGAAGTAAGCTTAGAGTTTTTTGCGGGGACTATAACGTCAGCTACTATCGGGGTTGGAACAACAGCAGGTGGTACAGATAATGTACAAATACCAACATTTTCAAATCCTAATAAGACTTTTTCGTTTGTCGCCACAGCTACAACAACATATTTAACACTCACAAATACCACAGCGGTATCAGGCGAGTATGCTGAATGGGATAATATCACCATAAACGAAGTCCTGACAGGTTTAAACAATCATAACAAACCCGTAGCCGTTCACTATAACAATGGTACTGGTTTCTCTATTATTGAAGTAGAGGGGTCTGGTTTAAATGGCTTTGAATTTAACCCGCAGCAAGGAGACTTAACTGGTAAACGTTGGTACATGGAATGTAAGAATTTAGACGATGCTTATGATTGGAATGTACAAAGTTCAGAGATAGGTAACGCATCAAATGGAGACTATTTATGGCTCAATTCTTCAAATGCTCTTTCCACTTCGCCTTTGAAAAGGACAATAATAACTGGTGATACTATATCTATAGACGCAAATGCAGAGTACAACGGTACGAATGAGAAAGTCATCATTTATTTCTGGGTAGAAACTCCAGATGTATCTGCCATACGTCAATACATCGGCACAGGCGCAGGCGGTAATTATGTTGATTTAGGGTTTAAGACTCAGAATCCCGTCATCAAAAACACGAACGGGATCACAGACTGGCTATCATTTCACAGCATTAGAGGTCAAGATAAATTTACAAGAGTTAATCAATCAACAGCGGAAGAGACTCTTGCTACGTTACTTGATTATAATGATAACGGTATTCACTTATTATCATCAGATACAAGTGTTAATCAACTAAATAGTATTCATCTTATAACAGCTTTCAAGCAGCACTATATCGACGCAACTAAAGCAACAACAAAATATGATAAACCACTTAACGCAGACCAACTAAGTTTCTCTGAGGCTTTATTTAGCTATGCAAAAGGCTTTAATACAGTTGGTCAAGTTGACTCGCCGGAAAACGTATTAGCACAAGCGGTTACTTTCGGTGCTGGCTATGAAAATAAGAAAATGTATGCTTACCGCGATAACGCAGTTAGCTATGGTTTTACTGAAAACAAACCATTAGAAGGTAGACAGCGAGGTTATGTAAGCGAAGATAATCAAGGTGCAGATACTTACGGTGTTGCAAGTCCTAGTGATGTTCTTACATTAAACGATAGAGCAAGAACAACAGCTAATCACTTTGATTACGAAAGTGAGAGTGGTGTTGCTTTAGCGAGTGGTGAAAGGGGTGCAGGTTATGAGGCATATATACCATTTAATAAACATTTTAATGACATTGCTGCTGCTGCATCGTGGGAAATACTAACAACCACAACTTCTTTTGTTCAATATAAACATACAGAAAAGCGTATTCTAAAATCATGGAGATTACGTGAGCATTCTAATAACACGTTGACTCCTAATAGATTTATAATTGAAGGTTCTAACGATGATTTAAACTGGACAGGAATAGATACTACATATAAAGCAACTACGGGTGTGGATTTTAACACAGTAACCGCTGGTGGATCTTTGTGGTCACCTTTACAAGATACTTCTGGTAATACAACTCCATTTCTTTATCATCGTATAAGCATCACTTCTAATAATGGACATATTACAAGTACAGGTATAGCAGAACTAGAGTTCAATACAGTTTCACAAGCAGACTACTTCGATGTCACTCAACAAAAAATGTTTAATGATGCAGGTACAGCTATTGAACGTGTTTACTTTGCAGAAGTTGATTTTGATAGCAACGGTTATCCTGCTAGGTTTAAGAATGATGCACCTCACTTCCAAAGATTCATTAATACAATAACGTATGGTAACGCAGAATTTCGCGGTGAGTTAAAACATAAATTAGTGGATACCGCCACTGTTTACTTTGACGGAACTCAGAACCCGCCTCTAATCAACAGTGCTGTAAATATAGTAGACATAGTAGATATTGCCGCTGGCAAATTTAAACTTATATTTGGGAAAAAAATGGATACGCTTTCTTACCAAGTAACTGGTTCAACATCACAAGGTAATTTTGTCTGTGATTTTTCAAAAGATACGCATTTAGAAGACTCTGTTGTTATTACAACAACAGACCATCTGGGCGCTTTAAATGATTTAGGTAATGTTTCAGTAATCATTAAAGGGGGGGTGAAATAATGTTTACGTTTGTGGATAAAGATTCAGGGAAAACCTTATGGTGTTCGACTCCCAAAGGAGCACAAGGACAACCTTATAAAGAAGTACCTGATTTAGGAAAAGATAATGATAATACGTTTAGTGCTATTGTTGGCTTTGATAGCATAGGCCATCCAATTATGGATACAACTATACTTGATGATCTATTTGTTAAACAAGTAACAGACTATTTGCAAAGTGACTTAGACGCGCTTGCAAAATCATGGGGTTACGATGACATAAATGCTATTGCTAAGTATCTGGCTAATGCAACAAGTCCCTTTAACGCTGAATGTCAATTGTTAGCAGATTACACTGATAGTGTATGGGGTTATGGTTCTGGATTACTTGATGCTTGGAAAGCTGGAGGCGCAAAACCCTCTATGGATGAAATTATAGTCGGAATGCCGGTTAAGCCGGTGAAACCTGTGTGATTTTGAACAAGGCAAGGTCTCTTTTAATATGCTTTCACTCTATGAACAATCTGGTAAATTAAAAAAATGCGAAAACCTTATTCCTTCGGCTTCGGGTACTTTGCGGTCACGCCCTGGTGGTATTCAGGTGGTTTCAGGTGATGTTATAAATGCAAAGCCTTGGGGTGACAAAGCTCTTTTAGAAAAAAATGGTCGATTAATTATCTGGGATGGCATAGAGAAAGACATTGCACCGGCAGGTTATCAATTGCAGGCCGTTCCATATCAGGCATACACTAACAATGCTTTGAGAGAAAACCGGCTTTATGTTGCGGATGGGGTTAACCCGTTATGGTATTTGTTTCTGGAGAACGGTAGCTACAAACAGAAGACAGTTATCAATAGCATTACAGATGAAAACAATATTCCTTATCCCTTGCCAATTCCAAAAACGATTGCTAATTGGAAAAACCGTCTCTTTATCAGTGACGGCAGTAATCGCGCGCAACATTGCCAGAATAATAAACCGGAAGAGTGGGACCCGCTTTGGTCTTTGGAGTTTCAAGCTGAAGAACCTGGAACGATTCGTGTTTTAAAAGCCAGTGGTTCAAATTTATTTGTTGGATTAGAAAAATCTTGCTTTGCCGTAAGTGGAACGTCGCAATTAAACTGGGTAAGAGATCCACTTTTTAATGCTAGCGGTATAATAGGTAGCGATGCTGTCGCTGTTAGCACTAAAGGTACGTTTTGGGTTTCTCGTTCTGGTATTGAAAGTGGTGAAGCCCCTGTTTCTATTAATGACATAAAAAATACATTCTTGAAAGATATTAGCGATGCTCATATTGAAATTGATGAAAAAAGAGGTTTACTGCTTACTTTAATTGATGGTCGGCTTTTTGTTATGCATTTAGATTTCCCAGGCTTATTTGGCGAAATAAAAGCTAAAAACATTCGTGGTTTAATTTCTTTTAGTGATTCTATCGGCTGGTATGGTGAAGAAGGGTTGTGGATTCTTGGTTCAGAAGAAGAACCAGATCGACTTATTGACGGCAGTTATCGGGACTTTGATAGTGTTTATGAAACATGGGAGGAAACACCCAATGTTGAAGGGGGGAGTCGTCTACACAGAGTCTTTATTAAGTTAAAGGGAAGCAGCAGAGGAAAAGGGACTTATTCTCTAAAAGTTGACGGGAAGAACGAACATAGTGAGCAGTTTGAATTAACTGATTATAAACCGGTTCTTGGTTCAGACATTGTTAATGGAGCGAGCGGAGAATATTTTTCACCTTTATCTCTGATTAATGAGTTTACGCCTTCTGTGGTTGGTTCGGCATTTAGCCATCGTGTTTTTGCAAATTGTTATATTGAGATTCTAAATTTTAATGCAAAATATAAATTTAAAGGACAATAATCATGGCTGTTATTTTAGAAAAATTTGATACCGAAAACCCATTTAGTATTGATAAGGTCAATGCGAATTTCGCCGCTATCGCCGCTGTTGTTAATAGTGCTCTTGGTGATACACAACTTCAGTTTGGCTCAACACCTAATGCCAACCCTGAATTTTTGTCTATTATGGGAGGCACATTATTGGGGCAGCTCACAGCACCTTCTCTTTTGATTGGAACTATGAAGGAAACTAAATATCCTGTTGTTACGACTAAGGACAAAGCTAAGATAGACAAAGTAGGGCTGATAAAGCAGGCAGCAAAAGTCGCGTTATTGAGCCAAACTATATCGGCCACCCCGTCGCAATCGGAAGTACAGGCCATTTCAACGGCTCTGGACGGACTAATTTCGGCGCTTATTAGCAGCGAGATAATGAGTCCGTTGTGAGCCTACTTCCTCGTATTTCTTCGGAACCAATAGAGATTACCACTGAAACGGGTAAGCCTATTACAATAAAGCATGGTTTTGGTCGTCAACTTGCTGGCTGGTTAGTTATTTGGTCAGATGCGCCGATTAGTTTTTATGTGCATGACAACTCTCTAGACACCTCTCAGGAGGTGACTTTGGTTCCTTCAGCAAGTGCTTTTACGCGCCTAGTGTTGCTTTGAAAGTTCCAAGGGTGTATTCTTTTAACCGTTAAGCTTAAACAAGAACAATCTTATAAGAGGACAAAAACATGGCAGCAGCAGCTTTTGACATTAAAGCCCTAGTTGGGCAAAACACTCCACAATCATCTCGTGATTTTCACATTCCCAAAAATATTAAATTTTCAGAACAGGCATTAACGGCAGGGCAAGATGCTGAATTTATTACCATTCCAGCAAACACGCTCATTTTTTCTTGCACACCTATCTTGAAAGTGGCAGAAGGAGCAGCAGCTACTTTGCATGTTGGCACTGAAGGAGCCCCTTCTTTATTGGTTAATGCGTTTGACCTTAATGGGGTTGTTGACTCGGTTAAAAAGGTTGATAAATTGGGGCTTACGTTGGCCGCCGCTGCGTCCGTAGCAGAAGAGCAATCTATCATTGATAAAATAGATGAAATCATCGGCGTTCTCGGTGATAACGGGTTACATGGGTGGTTCTTTGCCGCCGACACTAATTTACGTGTTACTGCGGCTAGCGGCAATCCGTCTGGAGCAGAAGTATTACTGCTTTTCAAAGGCTTAGATTTTAGTTAATGAGCCCTGGCGAAGAAAAACTGATTGATACCCTTACAGCTTTTTTTTGCTGTAAGGGTTCGATTCACGAACATGATAACCCTGCAATCCATCGGGCGCGGATTCAATTTGAGTGGCAATCTGGCCAATGGATTATGCTTACCGATAAAATTAATAATCGTCTTTTTGGGTGGATTTCTTTTTTTCTAGTCAATGAGGAAACGTTAAAACTCTTCGACAGTGGCGAATATGAGAACTATATCCAAAAGCAAATACCTCTTGATCTTATTAACGGTGAACATATTTATATTCCGACAATAGTTGTTACGCCCTGGGCACCAAATATGACTTACCGACGGTTGAATAAAATGACTATGGAGTTAAATCCAGAAGCTAAATCATTCAATGCACACATAAGAAAGCGTAATGGGAAAATTCGCTACGTTCAAAGAAAACTTGGTTAGGAAATTATTATGTCTATAGGCGGCAGTAAAAGTAGATCTTCTCAACGTTCCGAACAAAAAGCTGAACAAGAATCAGAACAAAGATCTTCTTCAAACTCGAAAACAAACTCTGAGTCGTATTCGCGCGCGCTTAATGCTGAAGAAGTAGGTAGCTATTTTGATAAATTAAACTCATTAAGCAGTGGTAATCTCAATGCTTTTGCAAAAGGTGGTAATGCGTACCAAGGCCCAAGCATTGATAACGTTAAAGCTTTAGGTGGGTTAGGCGCAACACGCATCAATTCTCTAATACAAGATAGAGACCGCATAAATGATAACTATAATACGGATGCTTCCCTTTCTATTTTTCAAAAACTCCGTGCCCAACAACTTAATAATAATGATGCTAACGCGTCGCTTGATGCAATTAATAAAGAAACTGAAGCAGCCATTACTCAATTCATTACTTCTAATGAACTAGAAAAAACAAAATCAAAGCGTGCTGATCTTGACCTGTTAGCCCAAATTTATTTTGGTGGCAAAGGGCAAAAATCAGGCAGCAAGTCTTCAACTTCATCTTCAAGCTCAAGTTACGGAAAATCTAAGGGAAAAAGTAGCGGATCTGGCTCTGGCTCTGGTTCTGGTTCTAGTTTTTCTCTTGGTTTTAAAAAGTAAAATATGGCAACTCCATCATTATGGGAAATATTATCTTATGGTCCGCGAGCATGGGGAAAGGCACGTGAACGGGAAGAGGCAGAATCAGCAAAAGCACTTATACCTGACTTACTTGAGTTAAGAGAAGTTACCAGTAAAAAAACAGAGCCCTATGTTGATCCTAGTGGTTATAATGTCAATTTACCCAAGGTCAAATTCAACGATAGCAAACAGTTTGAGCTTAGCCAGGCTTTTAAAACCGCTGGCATGGACGAAGCTAAATTTGATAAAACAAGAAAAGAGAATGCACTTTATCAAAACATTAATGAGCTGGATTCTACCCCGCAAAGAGTTGATGCATTAAATAACAAAGATATTGCCCCTGTGAGTATGAGCGGGGGCACAGCGTTTAATAAATACAACACTTCGTCTCCAATTATTGAATCAAGCGACGCGGTTACTCAGCTAGCAAATTATCGACAACAGCAAGCAGAAGGGTTATCACTACGGAATTCCGCCTTGCAAGACGTACTGGAAGATCCTGACATTGATCCGTTAACACAGGCAACTATAGCAAATAAAAAAAACACTTTTCAACCGCAGCGCGTTAAGGTTCGCCGAGGCGACGGTAAAGAAGTTTATATGGATGCTACTCCGCTATTAGAAGGCGGCTATTCTTATGCGCCAGCCACTGATGAAAACCAACAGCCTCTAATGGTCCCTGCTTCTTCAGCAGGCCCGATAGAAAAAGACGCTAATCTTTTTGAAAGTGTTTTGGAAATGGATAAAAAAGCGGCCACCCGCTTAGCACTTAGTTTACGACAAACATTAAAAACCGCCTCCCCCGAAGAAGCCTGGTCAAAATTAGTTTCTGAAGTGTCTAAAATCCAATATGGAAAATATGCAAAAGATCCACAGGCTTTGCGTGAAAAAGCCGTGGAAATTTGGAAAGTAAAATTCCCTGGTAAACCTATTCCTAGTGAAGCGGCAGAAGCCCCCAATGCCGTTGTTGCTTCTGCGGATCAAGATGCACGCGACGAAGTTCGTGAAAGAGCGGTTAGCGAAGGTTATGACATCATAGGGGGATGGGAAGAAGGCAGAGGTTTTAGGGTAAGAACAGCACAAGGGCAAGAAGGGTATTACTACTAATGCCCTTTGTTCCGCTTAATGAAGAAGAAAAACGCAACCCGCCAAAGAGCGGGTTTACGCCATTAACTCAAAGTGAACCTAAGCGAGGATTTACTGCGTTAGGCGAGACAGAAACTTCTGTAATTCCTGAACAAATTGAACGGCCACCTTTAACCTTTCCCGAACAACAACCTGCCCCCTTTGCGTTGGGCGCTTTACCCCCCGAGGTTGTTTCTCAAGAAACGCTACCTGTAAACCCGCCCGCCGGTAACTGGATGTCTAATGTGATGGGGGTTAAGCCTGCATTAAATAACACCGCGCCGAACTTGGGCGGGGTAATTCCACGACAACCCGAGGATGTTATTTCAAGCTTGTCGGCAGGGGACAGCACTTTTAGCCCTGAAGAACTGGGGAAAATTATTCTCGGGCTAGAAAAGGGCGCTTTAGAAAATCCAGCGCAAATTCAGGAACTATTATCCCCGCTACTTTCAGACGAAGGGCGAAGCGCCGTTAATGAAGCCGCAATGGTGCGTGAAATTTTAAACGAACGCAAAGATAGCAATATTGATTTAATCCCTGGTGGTGATGGAACGGAAACGTTTATGGAGGGGCTTGTTAAAGGGTTAACTTTTAATGAACTTGGCGACAAACAACAACTTGCTACCGGCAATAATGAAGTTGATAAATTGTTGTCCGTTGAACATCGCGCGTCAGAAATTGAAGAAGAAGCCCGCAGATCTGAAAATCCAGTGCAAGCTTTTGGTGGAGAAGTTTTAGGTTCGGTTGCCCCTTTTGTAGCAGGTGTAAAAATATTACGCGGCTTACGCGCAGCTAGAGGGCTTGCCCCCGTTGAGGCAACAACAGAAGGCTATATTGTAGAAGGTGCAAAAGTGGGCGGTACACAATCCGCCGCCTTTAAGCCTGAAGGCGCGGAGAATATGAGTCTTGAGCAAGAAATGACAGGTCGAGCCATTCAAGGCGGCGTCGGGATTGTGGCCGGTGCAATTCTTGATTTCGGCGCTATAAAATTAGGGGACTGGGCAAGTAAAACATTTACCGCATTAAAAGATAAACGCTTTGCATCTGCACTCAGTAAAGAGGCCGAAGAAAAAGGTTTTAGTAATGAAGAGGAATATCTTAGTAGTCTCGTCGAGTTCGTTGATACACCAGATGGTGTACTTGTTAGCCCAAGAACAGAAGTTACAAGTAGTTTGCCTAACACCAAAACAGACGCAAAAATCGAAGAGGATGTTGTCAGCAATACAGAGTCAGCAAGCAATGAGCTTGCCCGAACCCCCGATAGCAGAAATGGAACTGCCGCCGACAATCTCTCAGAAGGAGAGTTACCCGCGATCGAAGGGCAAACAGAGTTACCCCCGTTCACCACTGAACATGACATTCGTTTGCAAGCGCACCATAAGAAGGCCGCAGCACAGGGGCTAAATGAAACGCAAGCAAAAGCGTTTGAGCCTGAAGCACAACGGGATCACTTGACCGGCTTTCAAGGTCGTCGAGATAGAGAGGCAACCTTAAAGCGCGCGATTGATTATGTTGAAGAAACCGATCAGCCTGGACAATATGTGGCGATGGATATTATCAATCTTGGTGGTTTAAATAATCGCTTTGGCGAACCAGGGGCCGATAAAATTTTCCGTGACTTTACCTCTATTATTGAAGAAGAGCTTGCTCAAGTAGGGGGGCACGTTAATTTTTTCCGCCATGGTGGAGATGAAGTTAGCGCAACGGTGCTCGGGGTGGAGGAAGATATTTTATCAGCAGCAATGCAACGTATTAATGCGCGGTCTACTGAATATGCAACACAAAACAATTTAATGGATATTCCCCACACGAAGGGGAAAAAATCGGGAACTGGGCTAAACTATGGTATATCTAGTATAAAGGCGGGTCGTTCTCTCGATGAAACGCTTGAGCTGGCACATAACCGTTTAGAACGCACGAAGGAGAGAGACTATGTCGACATCGACGTGGTTGAAAAAGCAAGGGCGAGCCGACCTGATCAACAAGCCGTTGGAAAGGAGTCTTTATATCTTGAACACGACGGAGAAGGCGGGAACGTTCGAGGAAGAGGCGATTCAGTCGAAAACGGAACGCCTGCAACGCGCGGGGAAAATCGTTCTGCCAAAACAGAACAAACAACCTCAGTAAGCTTATCTAAAGACGGGCAATTTAGAGTCCAAAGTCCCGAGGGCGATAAACCCTATTCACATAATGAAAAAAACCAAATCTTTGTCCCTGAAGGCAGCGACGCCACCAGCGCAATTAAAGATTTTGGTCCGCGCGTAAAACACGTTGAAACCGGCACTTTTCCAACCGGCTTACAGAAAGTAAAAAGTGCTGCCGATGTTGCTCATGTAGTTGCTCCAATCAGAAAAGATGCCCAGGAGTCTTTTATTACTGTCATTACTAATGATGCCGGTAATGTACTACGTCTGGCTAAACTCCATAAGGGCGACCAACTTCAGGCGACGATTGATCCCACCTTAGTTGCTGGTACGATTAGTAATACACCTAAAGGTACTCGTGCTTATATTGCTCACAACCATCCGACAGGGAACGTAAAACAGTCTGAAGCCGATCATAAATTAGCAACGAAGGTTTCTGATCTGTTAGATGGCACAGGCGTTAAACTAGAAGGCTCGCTTGTTATTGTCCCTGGTGGACGAACTCATAGCAAATTTGATGCTGGCACCAGCGTTGAAAGTGTTGAAGCAACAACGACCGCACCACGAAAAGTTAAAACGCCGGTAACAGAAAGAAAACTCTTTGGCGGTGACAATAAGCATGACTCAATTAACAGCACGGAAGCTGCTCATAAAGCATTGGCAGAGGCGGGCGGTGAGCGCGAAGGCGTTTTATTACTGGACACAGAGAACAAGCCAAAAGCGTTTATTGAGTTAAGCGACGCAGAATTAAGGGAGCTTCGCACGGGACAGGGTGGTGGTTCACGTAAACTTTTTAAAGCGATGGATGAAACTAACGCAGATGCTTTTATCGTTCGCGCTAACTCAAAAGCTGCGGCTGGCAATATGAATGCTTTTGCAGAACAAAGTGGCAAATTTTTGGTTGATGTTATTTCGAGTGACGGTAAAAGTTTACGTGCATCTCCTGAAGGTATTCCCAGCCAGTCGACTTTTTATTCTAATCCTTTCGTTCCAGTGATAAAGCAAATGACACAGGATATTGGGTTATATCCTGGTCGCAGCGCCGCCGCCGCCTTTGCTGGTGGGACCGTTGGGGCGACGAACTCTGAGTATGAAGTCGGCACGGCTAAGTGGTGGGCTGATGTTGTTTTAGGCGCTGGCTTAGGTGTTGGTGTTTTTCAGGCTGGTCGAGCAACGCGACTTTTAGGAAAGGGCAGCATTGTTGATAACAGCCTTGCTCACTTAGGGCGCTATATCGAGGGTTTACCCTTAATTGGTCGAGGTCCTTCTGAGCTGCGCGGGTTAAAAAACAAACAACGTTTAATGCAACAGTTGCTTGATCGGCAAACCGAAGAAGTGGGTAAATATTTATTAAAAAACTTTAATCCTTCTGAACGCGCGATGATGGCAGATTTAATTGAAAGTCGCGGCATTGTTAAAGACTTAAATTTAATTCATCGTCAGGCAGAAGCACTTGATAACCACCTTACTTTCGCCGCCGAAAAAATGAAAGAACTCGGCATGTTAAAAGGAGACTTAGAAACGGGTGGTTATTTGCATCGTTATTATGCGAAGCATTTAGGCTTAGATAAAATGTTTAAACAAGCTAAGAAACAAAGCTTGTCTGGTAGTTATTCTATTGCACGTGGTACAGACGATAACTTTAATTTAGATTATTTAAGCGCGGGTGCTCGCGATATTACTGATAAAATTCAATCAACTCGAAAAGCCTTAGATAAACTTCAAAGTAAAAAGGGCGATTTAAGCAAAGAAGATTATGCTAAAGAAGTTGATCTTAAAAAAGAATTAAAAGAATTGCAAAAAACTGAATTAGCAGAATTTACCGGCGAGCAAAATGGCATTATTCGTTCATTCATTTTTGCTAAGGACGAAGTCGCTCGTGTTAGCGGGCAAGATGGCCACTCCGCTGTGCTTGCTCATTTAGACAGACAAAAACAATTAGGCGCGTCTCCTGTTCCTACTGTACCAGGTGTTAAAGATTTAAGTCCGACTGATCGAGTCTGGGTTGCGCGTGGGCATAATGGTAAACATGCTTTATTGCATAGAGACTGGACCAAAGCCGAGCGGCGTTCATGGGGCGAAATAGACGACGCGGGTTATCGTTATGTTCGCGGCATGGCCGAAGTTTCACACGATTTAAGTTTAGCAACGTTGTTCGATACCGTTTCACGTAATAGTGACTGGGTAAGTGATGCTCCGCGCGTATCAGGTCGTAAAAATAAAGAATGGATTGAAGTTCCAAAAACAAAAGTTGGGAAGGGTAGCCCGCTTCAGCAATACGGTAATCTCGCGGGCAAGTATGTTCGCCCTGATGTTTGGAACGGCATTAAAGGTTATGGCCGCGCTTTGTTTGGTGACTCTCGTTCTGCTAAAACATATCGCGCGGCAGTGAATAAATGGAAGCTTTATAAAACGGTTTATAACCCTGTTACTCATTTAAACAACTCTTATTCTAATGTTGAAATGCTTTTAATGGGTGGATATAAACCTAACGTTTTAGCAAAAGGCATTAAGTTAATGCGACAAGGTGAGGAGAATGCTTTGTGGCGTGAAGCTCGCGACAACGGTTTATTTGGTACTGACTGGGCAACTTCTTTACTGCGAACTAACGAGGGTGTTAACAACCAAGTTTTAAATGAGATAGCCGATCAATTACGAACTCAGCCTGAAATCGTCGACGCAGACATTGTGACTACGGCAGTTATGGATTTAAAACATTGGTGGTTGAACAGCGTTAACTCTGTAAAAGGCGCTAAAACGACTTTTAAAACAGGCCACGAAGTTGCTAAGGCTATGGGTGCTCCGGTCATTAAAGGGTTACGATTTATTAAGAAACCTATCGATGTTGCCGCTCATGTTGCCCAACGCGCCTATAAGTTTGAAGACGAAGTTTTTAAAATGGGGGTGTTTCAGGCGGAGCGCGCGAAAGGTAAGTCACCACAAGAAGCGGTTAAAACTGCACAAGGACTCTTCTTTGATTATAGCGACGTTCCCGAAGCCGTTAAGATTGTTCGAGATTTTCCTATTGGTTCACCGTTTATTAGTTATACCTATTTTGCCATCCCAGCTATTGCAAAAAATATCGCACAACGCCCTGAAGCTGTCTTGGCTTTGGTTGCTGGTTATGAAGCGTTTAATTATGGCGCTATGGTGTCTGAAGGAATGGGACCAGGGGAATACTGGGCAACCGAACAGGCCGAAGAAGAAGTTTCACCGCCCTGGGAAAAAGGACGTTCATTGTGGGGCGCGAAAAATACTGTTCATATACCAGGTATGGAAAGTTATCGACTTGCGGTTGGCCGTGCTCACGCGCTGGGTAACCCGTTTATGTCTGAAGCAGGGGGGCGCGAAAAATTACCGACGGTTCCTTATGCGGGGAATTTCTGGGGTTCTTCTGCTTTTGGCAGCAATCCTACCCATGCACTATTAGATGTTCTCGTTAATGAAGATTGGAAAGGCAAGGAGATTTACCACAAAGCGGCTCCTACAAAAGAAAAGGCGAAGAAGATCGGCGCGTACTTATATCAAGCATGGAGCCCTTCTAATCCCGCGACCCCTGGAGGTTATCATCAGTCGAAGATTATTGATGGTTTTGCTAACGATCTTCGTGAAGATAAAAATAGTTTAGTTGCTCCCATAGTGGACAGTGCCAATGCTATTGCCGCGACATTAGGTATGGAGGGGTTCACAGGACTAGATCGTATGGACAATGAGATAAATAGCCGTGATGCGATGTTGGGTTCCGTTGGTATTAAGCTTCGCCCGTTGCGTTTAGAACAATCTGAAGACTTTAAGCTAAGTAGTTTTGACAAAAATAGAAAAGAGAAAAATGATTGGTTTAAAAAGCAAACTCAATTATATTTAAGCAATCGGATTACCCAAGAACAGCTTAATAAATACGAAAAACAACTTGAGAGTGAATTGTTAGAAATCGACAAAAAGGAAGAAAATGTAATAAAGGCGGGGAAGTATTTAAAAAAATCTTCCCCCAATAGGCAATAATCAACCTAACCCTCCGGATACTTCAATTGTGAAGTGAACCTCACTAAGCATTCTCCCGACCCCTTTACGCTCTTCCTTTGTCATCTCTTCGTTTGATGGACTTAACAAAAATTTGGTTAATATATTAATTACTCCTACGGCTTCCTCGAAGGAAAGCATTTTTTCTTTGCTCATATAAATATCTCCTTGTTTTTTTCAAATAATAGTCTTCATTGACTGCGTAAAAAAATGTCGTGGGGGAGAGGTATACTAAATCACAAAAAAATGAAAACAATAGTAAAAAGAAGCTATTAAGTGTAACTTTTAATATTTTAAGTCATACCTAACTCTATTTTAGATTAAGTTAGACTTTTTTTACAATAACCACGTATGTTGGGGAATCTAGTTCTACTCTTTTAAACTTTACCCCGACATCATATTTTGAGCCATCACGTTTTTTGTGTTGAGTGTTAAATGATATTACGTCTTTATTAGTTACTAAAGCTTCTCTCATATCATTAAAAAACTTAGTGCTAAGTTCATGCTTTATGTCGTACGGACTCATTTTAAAGATTTCAGTATATGAATAACCTAAATTTTTTGTCGCTGTTTTGCTGACATGAGAAAATTTACTTCCTTCGCTAATTATATAAATTTCATCATTTGTAAGGTTTAAAATTGAGTCAAGTATTTTTTCGTTTGTCTCTGCGATCTTCACGTCTGTGCTATAAAGGTTGGCGATGTAATCCTTGCATGATTTTTTATATATGGCATCACCATGTTTCAACCATACCCAGGGAACGCCGAGTAGGTCAGCGAGAGGAAACAAGTATTCATCGTCAATACCTCCTCCGCTTGTCCAGTTCGTCATTGTTGGGTTTGATATGCTTAGTTGCTTAATAATTTTTGCGCGTGATATTTCAGGCTTGTTTAGGCAATATTCAAGGCGCGCTCTAAATGTATTAGGTAATCCTGTTTTCATAATATTATCCAACAGACATAAGTGATTCTGCCTCCTTTGCTGAAGTCACGTAGTCAATAATAAGTGAGGGTCTTATGGTTAAAAAGTGATCAAATTATACAGAGCAAATACACATATTAAAACTGCCAATATATTGGCGTTGTTTGCCTCTTTTCTCCATATAAAGTACCCTGAACTGAATTTCACCGGCTCCTTAAAAATGAAAATTAAACAATATATTTACCTAATTACAGCATTATTAACTCTTTTTGTAAGTGGCTGTAATTTATCTCTTGAAAAACAACAAGCTAGACTGAATCAGTATTCGTCGTTTTGTACAAAAATAGGTTTTAAAGATAAATCACAAGAACACTCAAAATGCGTTTTTGAGCTTGAAAAAGCGTATTTGTCTAATGTAAACCAACCTCAAGACCGCTATACTAATGACAATCCCCACATTCAAAGGCAAATAATGATTCATGGAGCGGGCGGTTGCACTCCTAATTACTCAACAGGAGGATGTTTGTAGCGTTTCATTTTATTGTGGCTTTCATAGTTCCATTTTTAAAGTGTAATATGTCCCGAAAATGAACCGAATTAAATACCGTAACAACTTAAAATAAGTGGTTACAAAGAACGTAAGTGATTGTTTTTAATGAATAATGCGTTGTTTATGTTGGACTTTTAATCCATTGGTCCCGCGTTCGAGTCGCGGACGGCCCACCATACATATCAAAGGCTTAGCAGAAATGCTAAGCCTTTTTTATTTTTCTCTTTGTAATGCGCTGTAAATATCCCTAAAC